>Ga0209755_10008692_pt1 | contig 10807 bp, 9 predicted proteins | sample TergutCo191P1_FD_187301 | JGI IMG/M metagenome (GOLD analysis project Ga0209755, IMG submission 187301) | Cornitermes sp. P1 segment gut microbial communities from Petit-Saut dam, French Guiana - Co191P1 (SPAdes) (version 2) | ecosystem: Host-associated > Arthropoda: Insects > Digestive system >... | reverse complement strand
AATACTGTTAAGGTCGTTCACTGTCGTCTCCTTGATATCCAAGATTGGCCATCCTTAGAGGTGGCAGGTATTAATTACCTAAAAGAGAATATATATTCTAATTTTGTTCTAATAGCACTTTATATGCTCATTGGGTGGAGCCAATACGGTCTGATTAATTGCTATTTACGGCGGCATATTGTGGCAGTATGGACGCATTTATCTGCAAGCGGTGCGTGCACGGGAACAAGCGGTTGATACGGGGATATGTTGGAAAACAAATGCTGAATTGGGAAAATCATCGAAAGCGATATCAAAATAAATAGTGCGAGGCTTTTTTCTAGTGTATTGAAAAAATTAAGGCAAAAAACACCGCAGGGCTTGCCCTGCGGAGAGAAATCCACTGTCAATATTATGTTTTCGGCAACGGATGTGTCTGGGAATATTCTGGCTTGAATACCTTTGAAAGATATACAAACTTATGAAACTCACATTCTATTTTGGATAGCCTGTAGGGTTTTGCTTTTTTAAGTGCCCATTTGCGCCGCTTTCCATCGGATGGTTTTGCCTGTTCATAAATATCAGCAAAATAAGGATGTTCTGGAGTATCCACGACAATATCGTTCCCAACATGACGATGATAAAAAGTGCCTAAAAACGGGGTGTATCTTGTTATCACCTGAGGATAACTTCCAGTAAGGTTGTCCAAAGTGAGATATGAACAATTATTTCTACAAAGCCTTAATTCGATGCGACGTGAAAAATTATTTTTTATCATTAAATTGTGCGACAGTTGATTTGTCCTAGGAATATGCGGTTTATGGTCATGGATTATTACACTGGATTTTCGGTGGAACCCATTTTTATTCTCTTTCCAATCTGCTGAATAGAGTGAGCCCTTATGATGAATTAACTTTTCTTTCTCAGCGACGGTTATTGCCTTTGCGGTGAAATCAAAATAAAAATCTATCTCGCGTACCTCGGATACAAACCAGTCCATCTCAAAGTATATAAAGTCCAAAGAAATGGATATTGGCAAATTAATTATTTTTTTATATATAAGTTCCGATACTGCCTCGGCTATACTCACCCTTACGTCAAGGTAATTTATATATTGTGCTTGAATGGCAAGATACCAATAAGTATCGGATGTCTTGACTTGTCTCAAACGAAGGTGGTTATTGTGGTTGTTTTTTTTGAGCGTGTCCAAATCGATATACTGATAAAGATTCCTGTTTAGCGTTACTTCGATTCTGCTTATGCCTTCAAGGGGCAATTTATCTGCATTTACTAGCATTTTTTTCTCCTTTGATATAGGTTTTTTGTCGTGTCACAATATAATGTTTTATACGATTTGCTTTTTAATGTCCCTGGGTGTTTTCATTTGGATGTTTTTGTAGATTGTTGCTGAAAATGACAAAAATGCCTCTGTTTTATACAGTATTTGGAAGTCTTCGAGATTTCGCAGGTGTACTTACATTATGTTCTTTACGGATAAGTTCTCGTCCATATCCCGTGGCACGATATACTGCATGACCGAGGCAAGCTGTTTCTATACCTCACCTCTCAGTGGGCGATAGGTTTTGCCGTTTACCTGGCAGAATACTGGAACAGGATTGGGTATCTTCATCCCAAAAACAGGCGTGCAAAATGACATATGAACCCGTTTCCCGCTTGTAGGCTTATGGGATTTGTTTTAAAACTGGCATAACGGGCACAATGTCAACCCTTAAACTTCCTATCTAAATAAACCGATATTTCCATAACGGTTAGAGCAGAGGCTGTTTCAAGCATTTCAAACCTCAATCATTCAGATTCGATATCTGTCATCATCATCAGTATGTATTGACTCTATAATTGATTTTCAGGGTGTACAATACATAACGTGAACGATGATGATAGTTAAAATAAGGACAAAATAGGTGCTGCTTTATGAGCTAAGTAGAGCATAAGTTCCAAAACATTGTACAATAATGAGGCAAAGCCTCTTTAGTTTTATTCATGCATTTCTGTCTTGAATTGTCAATATCCCTCATCTTGTTTTACGTTGTGCTCGGTATGCTGGTAGCCAGTTCAGCATAGAGACTCGTCATATCTTCAATGCGTTTGTTGATGTTCGGCCTTTCTGCCCTTGGACGTGTCAGGGAATATAATTATTTCTATTTATGTTACCGTCTGATACTGCATATTCCCATTTTGCCAAACCGTTTTCTAGTTTGCTTCGTTTTGCGATTTCAGTTTTATTTTTATGTAATATCTCTTCCTGATACGTCGTCACACCACATTTTTGGTGGTCTTTTGAGACGCAATCACCTGTTAATACAATCCAAGATAGCCATAACAGGGGCCTTAATATATGTATGAAAAAATATATGTATGAAAATATGAGTAGTATTAGATATAATATATTGATTATTTTGATTATTGCATAAAATAATTAAGTAACATTATTTTTTTGTTCTAACCATCCGTTATTTGATGTAATGTGTATATGAAATAATAATCTGCATATTATTTATTTAGGCGTAGCCTGTTGCGGTTTAATACCGCGCCCCTTGGAGCGGTTCATTCTGGGGGTGCGGGGGATTTGTTCCCCCGCATACGCAAGGCTCTCAAAAATGAATCTTCAATACCCCGCTGCTCTGCGGCGGGGATTCTTTATTTTTTACATCAATTGTTCTGAATATCAATGAATAATATTTGTCGCTATAGAAACATAAATATCAAGAGTTGGGACAAAACCCAACCCCAAGTAAAAATATGAGTGAATCATTATTTCTCACAATTAGGCACATTTTCCTATAACCATCATTGGAAGCATTCATTGTATCGGAAACGGTTGAGACGTTTCTTCTTGGAATACTGAAATATCCATCCAACGAAAGATTCCATTAGGGCTTCTTAAATCTAGGTTTTATCACGCAAAAAGTTAGTGACTACGTTGTTATGATAACAGAACACTAACATTAAGCCTTCTCTAGGTGTTTCCAGTGTATTGCATTCTGCAACTTCGACAACATATTGAAACTTATGAGAAGACATGATATCCTTTTTTACCCTCAGCTTAGATAGTGAATAAAATATAGTAGATTTTATTTTTAGTTTTGCACATGTACGGGAACCTCTCTCCGTGTTCCCAATACACGCACAAACTTCAAAGTGAAGAGATTAACAACTCAATTGATGTCAATCTGCAATCAATCTACTATTTTTATTCTTCACAACATCCTTAAGTTAAATACAATTTTGCGAGAAAAACTGACAGATACAGAACCAACAGTTTATACTTGCCAGTCATATATCATTAGTGTAAGCTATCCTTTTTTCTAAAAAGTGTTTCGCTATAATAAACTGATATTTATCTTTATGACAATAATGTTAAAGGTGATTGCTTTAAATATCTACAAGCATTTCCGTCTTTATCAATGATGAACACAATTGGCTCCTTATTCTTATTTTCAGGAACATAAGTTATTTCCCTTCCCCTTGCTGTGTCAGTCTCAATCGTTGTATTCTCGGCATTATTTCCATAGTATCGAATTGTAACTTTACTATTCTTTCGCAACATTATTCGATTGTCGCTTAGATATTCGGAAAGTTTTCTAATTTTTTCTGCCCTAGGCAAATCGTTTTCTGAAACACACCCTTCGGGTATTTCCAGAGCCTCTTCAACCATTAAAAAAATGAACAATTCTCTTAGATAATGGTGTGTTTTATTCGTAATTATAACCTTAAAAGGTAGGGTATAATATATGTATTTTACAATATAACGATAAATCATCATTCGGATTGATATCAATCATCAATCGTCCTAAACTTAGGCATTATCCAATTGTCTTTTAAAAATATGAAACCATCTTCTTTAAACAATATCCGTTCTTCATCCATAAAGTCGAATGGGCTATAGGAACATGCCCTTTCCCACTCTACAAAATAAGAATCGGGCAACTCCCACATGAACATGTCATATATGTGTTTACTCTGTTTCAGTTTATTTATCAGATCTAAATAATTTCGTTCCTCAATAAACCTTTTTTCATCTTTTTTTTGATGCCCTGAAGCTTTTAATCGCTTTTCGCCTTTGATTGCATCTGCATGTGCCAACGCATAGATTTTTGCAAAACAAGGATTGCCAACAGGGTTTACCATGATTTTGTCCAAAAAATACTTCTTATATTTTTTCGCCAGATAGGGAATAAACCTTTCAATAATTTGGTGATAATCACCTTCTAGGTTATTGAAATTAAGATAAGAGGTATTACGGTTTTTCTTGAAAGTAAATTCAATCCGTATTTTAAATGGGTTGTTCCTAATAAAGTTGGCTGGATACTCATTGTTTTTTTTCAATAATTTTATTTCCCTATTATAGAGTTTTAATGTAGATTTCCTTCTTCCGTTGTAATCGTTAGAATAATAAGTACACCCAATTTTAAACAAACAATCTGGCCTGTCCTTTAATTTTGTTTTTAACATGTCCTGGAATAGTCTGTCCTTTGTATCTATTACCCTTGCTGATTCCGATAGCCAAATATTTTCGGGCTCGAAATCAAAGCAAAATTCTATGTCGGAGATGCCAGAAACAAATAAAAAGAGATTCTCCCTAATGAACGGCTCGGATATTATGTCAAACGCCATCCCATTGGTTCTGTCAATAATATTCAAGACCTTTCTGGTTATCAATATTGAAATCGCTTTGACAACGGTCTCTTTTATTGGCAGATGTGGAGAAATAAACTCTCCAGAAATATGCAAGAGGTAATTTGGTATGGGAATGTATACACTATTTCGTAATTGGATGGTCCTTTTATTGGGGATTATACTAATTCTATTTCTTGGGTCCGCAGATTTTTTGTGGTCCAAAAAGTCGTATAAATGTGGCCAAATTAATAGATTAATGCTGTCAATTCCCGCAAGACTTTGTTCGCCCTCGAAAAATAGCATCGCATCATCCCTTGTTTGTGGTTGGAGTGTTAGGTTGCATTTCTCGTTGTTCTTTTACCATTGCGACTAAGTATTCATCTATTTCATTTTCAAAAAATCTTCTACAAGAACCTATCTTGAAACTCGGCATTTTATTATTTTCAGCGTATTTATAAATCGTGCTTTTGGACATTTTTAATTTATCAGCAACCTCATCAATCGTCAGAATGTTCTTCATTTTTTGCATCCTTCCTTCTGTATTGTTTATAACAAAATAATGTTTATCCTCTTTTACTTTCTTATAGCAACCAGTGGTAATGTGTATTCTGCAATAGATTTATCATAGTTTTTTCGTATCGAAAAGAACGAATGGTTTATTAAGGGCGTAGCTCTTTGCGGTTAATACCGCGCCCCTTGGGGCGGTTTACTGCTGGGATGCGGGGATTTGTTCCCCGCATATGTAAACATTTCAAGGTTGAATCTTTGATACCGCAGGGCTTGTCCTTCGGAACTTTATTTATGGCAATGTATTCTCATCAGTAGCTACGCCCCCTTTATTGCAGTAAAAATCGACGTATAATCTGCCTTTTTAGCTGATATTGTGTCCAGAGGCAATGTTCGAGCGCCCTATTCTGTATTTTTTGCACACTCGCAGACCTCACCATCATCACGAAAACAAACGTATTCAGGTATCATTTCCCAAAATACATGTATGTATTTTCGTGATGATGATGACCATGGGTAATTTTTCTTCATAAAAAGGGCGGAATATGCAAATCATCTTATATACTGATAGTGAATGACGTTCTATTCATCAAAAACAGATTCTTTTTGCCTATTTCGGTGACTCTGTGCCCAAAATTAGTGATGTATTGCATTTTATTCGTCTTGTTACTTAAGCTGGTATCATAAAAAAATGGGATATGTATTTTATTTTATCCACATGGGAAATGATCTTTATCCCCAACATTGTCTTGCAATATAATTAGAGTTGTATAGTCTTTCTATTCACACGATATTATAATCGTTTGCATATTGTTATTCTAAATGTTTTTGGTAATATGAATAATATTAATTGGGTTTCAATATTATGATATCCTTCCAAGTTTTTCCATCTTTTTTCCGTATAAACTTTTCCCTCTGTAATTCTGTAAATGCATTTGTCATAGTTGTCATGTTTTTCACATCTTTAAAATGCTCGCTCAATTCTATACGAGAAATCTCTTCTTCCCCATATACTAACAAAAAAGATTTAATACATTCCGTTAATTTTTTTCCTTTAGTGTCATAAATTAACGCTTCGTTTTCACCAAGTATTTTGTACTCTGCTACAAATTCACTTTTTTTGGTTCTTTCTAAGTAGAAAGATTTATCATCCGAATCAAAAGTGTTTTTTTCAACTTTAATCTTTAGTACCTTTCCATTCTTACTATTTGAAAAATTATGTACTTCATGAATAAAATAAATAGAATCAAACTGATTTTTTATTCTAGCACTACCTTGAATATCAGATGATTTTTTATCCAAATGGTGTAAAATAATAAAAGTAAGATTGTCTTTCACCGTTAAGTTCAATAGTCTATCATATAAATTTTTATTATACATATTTATATTTGAAAATATTTCATTTAATGAGTCCAGAACAAAAAAATCACATCCTAATGCAATTTTACTTTTCATTAGCTCAATAAAAGTATCAATTTTATAATTTTTATCAGTGCTAATTCCACTGTTTTTATTTCTTCTGTTTTTTATATTGTCAAATTTATCAAATTTCCTTCCTGCAGATTGAAAAGCTATCAAAGTATTTTCATTATTTATATTTTCTTCTTTTGATTTCAGAATGTTGTTCCATGTTTCGAAGTCTACAATGTGATATTTATCTTTGAAAACATCTGTATAGCGTTGTAGTTGTTTATTGTGCTTATCCTCGAAATTAAAAAAGCAGGGATATTTTATAAATCCCTTATCTATACCTAGCCTAGCGATTTCAATCGTCAAAAGATTTTTGCCTGCTCCATAAACAGCAGCTAGTAATATTTTCCTTCCTGTAATAAAAGAATTATTTAAAATCGGTTTATTAAGACCGCTCATTAGAGCAGCTTGGTTATTGTTTTTCATACTTAATTCAGAAACATTACTTTGTACCCCGTGTTCTAAATATTCTTTCTTATCTTGCAATATTGCATTAGAGATATTTACCTTTATTTTAATGTCAAATATTTTATTGTCTTTTAGTTTTGACAAGGTGTTTTTCAAATCATGATTTTCAAACAGCAAATTTACAACACCTAAATCCAAAGGTTTTGTTACGGGAAAAAATCTGGAAGTTATTGAATCTGGTTTGCCGCCAAGAAAAGAACCATACATATTCATGTCAACGTTTATAGATTTTATTGGTTCATATTTATCTTCATCATAGTCATAATAATCAATTTCTTCAATCACCCCACCGCCTATATGATATCTCTTGCTTCCATCTGGTTTTTTTTCGCAATGATAAAATGTTTTACCATTTTCATAGAAAATACCCATTAATGTTTTTTCATTTTTATAGTTAAGCCTATAATAAATTGTATCATTTACCTGTATCTTCTGAAGCAAAATGTTATTCTCATCATGACAAGCATTGGACAGAACTATATTGTTATCTTCAAAATCGCATGTAACATATTTCAATAAACATTCTATTTTTTTATGCGCTTTATTATAAACGGTTAATAACTCAGCGTCTTTAATAATTTTAGGGAATGATTTTACAAAAAAATTAATGTCCCCAAAAACAGTTTTGAACAAATTTTGCAAAGTAGTAACATCTGTATTGGGCAAGGATTCTAAAAGCATATCAATGCTTGCAGTTAGCGATGAGAGTTTTTCTTTAAATTCCTTATTTTGAGGGATTGCAGACCTCTTTGCAGATTTTTTTTCAAGTGTTTTCTTTGCCATGACCATTTTCGTTCTTGGCTTCTTAATGGTTGATTTAACATGGCTCTTCTTTTCCGTTGGTGTATTTTTGCTTGTGGGTTTCTTATCGTTTGAAGGTGAATGTTTGAGGGGCGTAGTTTTTTTGGCGGTCTTGCCAGATACCCGATTTGCCTTTTTTACTTCTGGCTTTTGTCTGGTTGTTTTCGTACTGTCCTTTTGCCGAACCATTACGTTCCCTCTTCCTTGCTGAATCTATCTGTAATGCAATAGGATTGAAGGTGGCAATATGCTGTCATATATCTCTCCTAACCTGCTATTTCGGTAGCCTGTGCTGTAATTTTACATATTGAGCATCTTTTTGTCAAGCGAAAATTTGGCCAATGCAATAATGTGGGATACACGGCATTGGTAGTTGTTCTTGTCGTCTCGGGTGAGGGCATTGTTACGGCTGAGGCACATTAATGGAGACAGTTTTTGCCCCTGAGAGCCAAAGGATGAAACATTCCCGCCATGAATGGTGGGAAAACAGGAGATTCATTTCTGAGGCTTTGCATATGCGGAGGAACAAATCCACAGCACCCCACTTAAACATTGAACGTGAAATTACCCCAGAGAAATTAACCTATTATAGAAACCAACCCTTTAATGGCTTTTATTGTATCCTCAAATGAAACCTCATTGGCATAAAAATATTCCCGTTGATATTTTTCCCATTGCTTTTTCAATACCTTGTTTTCTTCTATGGATTTTACTATCTCAGACATGTCGCTTATTTTTTCGGATGTTTTCCTGCGAATCGAAGTTGCCGAAAGTGCCTGATGAAAAATACCGAGATCAAACTCCTGCGTCTTCGTAATAAGATAAACGTCATAAAAATCACGGGGACGAGTATTGCTGGTACCTCGGCGTAGTATCGTCTCGATTTTTTCCGCCAGGATGGTCTCGGTATTGTAAGTCCATAATTTGAATCGAACCGCATAATCAAAAAACGATTTAAACAATCTCTTTACAGGCTTTGGTATGATTACGTCGCCAGCCGTTATATCCATGGACAGTGGCGAATTGATATTTTCGTAAACGGCGTTTAACGACACATGGAAACCGCCACACTCGTCATCGTCGCGAATAAGCGTTGTTCCATAAACTTCAAAGTTAATTCCGTCATCTGTGGATATGGCACATATGTTATCGATGGCGGCTCTGACGTGTTCTTCGTCCAAAGGCCAGGAACGGATTGTGGCATCCATGTCCATAGTTGACCTTGTTTCCAGGCCTGTGGCCTGTCATTGCAGCAATCAGCAACCCGCCTTTCAGAATAAACTTTTCTCGATATTCCGATCTTGACAACCTGTAAAGAAACCTTTCGAAAAAGTAGTTCTGCAATACGACCTGTGCGGAGATGCCCTTTGTTTTGGCGATATTTCTGACCTTCGCTTTCAGGCTCATTGCGTTCATTTTTTCCATGAAGTTTCTCCGATGGTTAGTTATAACAGCACTTCCAAATATTGGTGCAGAATTTTTCCTACACCGAAATTCTTGGCGTATTTATGCAGACGGTGCAAGTTTTTGTCTTTGCTCCTCGCATAATTTTTTAACGCCTCAATGACAATCTGGCTATCAATTTTATTCCTGCTGCGGATTACGTCGCAAAGCGTCCGTTCCAAGTCATAGGTGACTATGACTTGGCCCATGCCCGACATTTTCTCTGTTCTTCCCATGTCCATGAGTTCCTGTTTGATATAGTATACCTTGCATGATTTTTTCATAGCCTCGGATGCTTTATAGGAGCTTGGGACAGTAATGGAATAACGTATGGGGGTGCGGTCGGCCATTCGATGCAGGAAAAGGGCGGTTTCGTGCGAATACACGATTTTCCTTGCCCTCTGCTGCATCCAGAAAAGCGCGTCGTCCAACCCTCCAGGGCTGATATATATTCCCCTTTCCGCCCGTTCCAATATCCCCGACTTCACGAAGCCAGCAAGTTGCTGACGGTGGATTCCAGCCTCCGTCGCCTGGGCGGCGGCAAACATTCCATTTCCTTGCGTAAGTAACCGTTCTAACTTGGCCATATCCGTCATGGGGTACCTCCAACAGACACTTATATGATGCACAATATCAGTGTATTTGTAAATAAGCTGGGAAAAGGGCTTCACCTACTGCCCTGTCGCCTCCTGGGGTATATACGGCAAAATTTTGTTCTGCACGGCTTTCCGCAACTGATCCCCTCGCTCATCGGTGATATGGTCGTAGTGGTCGGTCATTTTTGCATCGGCGTGGCCAGTTTGAAGACGCAGGGTCTCGTCGGATACGGTGCCGCGAATAGCCGAATTGAAAAAATGCCTGAAGCCGTGAAAGGAGATGTTCCGCTCCTTTCTGATGATTTCGCCCCAAAGGCGCAGAAATTTCCTCGATGTATTTTCGTCAAGCGCGTCGATATTTATAGCCGTGTCCCGCTCATCCCCACGCAGGATAAAAACGTGGGGCGGTTTTGCGCAAAATACCGCGAGCTTCTTCATCAGGGCTGGTTCCACGGGTAGAATGCGCTTTTCCGTCAGCTTTTGAACCTTAAGGATACTACCATCGATGGAATAACAATGGGAAATTGTGATGGCCTTATTAAGGATATCCAGATTGTCTTTTGTGAACGCGATAATCTCATCGGGTTGTATGTCATTTTGTTTGGCCAGGGATCTTGCCATCTCGTTCCGTTCACGGGAAAAGAAACCCTGGACATCATCCGCGAAGATATCCGCCAGGGCTTTTTCCGTGTACTTCTCCAGTGTTTCAATCCTGACAGGCTTGCCCGCTTCCAGTCCGTAGAAAACAAACGAGGATTGGAAAGGATTTTTCGCATGTAGATAGACAAGCATCCGCAGGATAAAGGGGTCGGTAAAAATGATGCGGGATTTCCCTGTCTTTGTCCCTTTTATTTTTCGTTCCTTGGATGAATAACTATGGGCTACGTGAATGATATTGCGTTCCA
>Ga0209755_10008691_pt1 | contig 10809 bp, 5 predicted proteins | sample TergutCo191P1_FD_187301 | JGI IMG/M metagenome (GOLD analysis project Ga0209755, IMG submission 187301) | Cornitermes sp. P1 segment gut microbial communities from Petit-Saut dam, French Guiana - Co191P1 (SPAdes) (version 2) | ecosystem: Host-associated > Arthropoda: Insects > Digestive system >... | reverse complement strand
TCCTGACACGATGCCGACCGTTAATGTGCGCTCAAGGGCGAAGGGGTTGCCGATGGCAAGGACTTTCTGCCCGACAAGAAGATTCGAAGAATCGCCGTAGGGGATCGTTCGTAATTCCATTCCGGCGGGAGGATCAAATTTTAAAACGGCAATGTCGTTCTCGGGGTCTACGCCGACAACCGATCCTTCAAACTGGCTGTGGTCTGCTAAATTGATAAAGACCCTGTGGGCATTTTGAATCACATGGTTGTTGGTTAAAACAAAACCTCTTGTGTCAATAATCGAGCCGGAGCCGGAACTGCCTTCCTGCGGAACAGGTTCTAAAAACCAGTTGATTGCCATGGTTTCTGTTGTGATATTGACAACCGCGGAATTCAATCTGTCGTAAATAGTGATATTTTCTCTTTCGCTTTCGGAGAAGCCGGTCAGATCGGATGTGTTAAACACCGAATAATCGGTCTGCATCAAATTATATTCATTGAGTTTATTCTCATGCAGTTTATTTGCATTGACTTCACCCTGCTCCGCCTGCCGGCTCACCTCGACTTTGGAATTTTTTGGTTTAAACAGTCCAAAACCGAAAGCCAAAAGTACGACAACAAGAGCGCTTAATATAGAAAAAAACAAGACCTGTCCGCGGCTGTACAACTTCATTTACATCCCTCCATAAACGACATATAGTTAGAGTATAACTAAATTATGCCGATAATTGAAGAGGATATGCCTGTAATTTTTCTCATTTTATTGATTTTTTTTAATATTTCTCCTGTCGGCAGCCTCGACCTTCCTGTTTCGCGGATAACTGATGATTCAGTTCTCAGAAACAGATTGAAGGAAGACTGGTTTTTTGAAACGCCGCGTAATGTAATGTCAATGTATTCAAGAGTTGAATATCTTCAAACCGGCGAAAGAGTTCAGGTAAGCGCGGCTGAAAGAAGAGATGAATTGTTCGTCTACCTTTTGCGCGAACAGAGGACAATAACAGATCGCCGGGAAACGGGGAGCTTCCCGGGGTGGGAGCAGGGCTCGTGGATGCTGACAAGAAATAAAACGACAGGCGCCGGCACTCAAATCAGAATATTTCTGTTAACCGATCAATTCACTTACATTCAATTCCGCCCCTTTGATAAAGACAAGAGCCTCATGGACGCGGTTCTTTACGGAGCCTATATCACCCGCTCGCTGCCTGTAGGGGTTCCTTTCGAGCGCCTTTACACAATGCCGTTAAACGATGTCTTAAAACTTGTTCAGGATAAATTTCCGATTCGATATTTTGAGCCCGATCCTTCGCTCTACAGAGATACCCGCGCTTTCATCAGCAATGTCCGCGCACGTCTCGGCGGTCTGCGTTTTGCCGATGACGGCGCGATAGATGAAAACGGCAATTATGTTTTTATTAAAGATTCGCGGATGCAGAACTCTGCGTCAGCCGGTCTTAACTGTTCCGGTTTTTCCAAATGGCTGATAGACGGAATCGTCCGTCCTGTAACAGGCACAAGACTCACCATCGCGCCGCTGAAAAAACCTTATGGTCAGCGGGGTTCTTCATTTACAGCTCTCTGGGAAGAAAGACGCGACGTATTTTTCGGCCTTGACTGGATCAGAAATCTTGCAGTCGCGGCGAACAGCGCATTACGATCACCGGCTTACGCGGTACAGGACGAGTTCGAAGTCCGCAGTGACAATTTTTCATTTATAATTGTGAGTCAAAACCGAACATACGTTGAACGCTCATTCCACGGTTTCATGAACGAAGCAGGTTACAGCGTTGAAGGTTTACGTCCGCTGCTGTACACCCTCGCGATTGACGAGCCTTACAGTTTCTATCTCGCCGCCGTAAACAGAGAAATAGACGAGCCAACATCGCCCACAGGCACGCCCCGTCTCCGTCAATATTTTCACATAGCGGCCCTTGTTCCGTATTTTGACGAAACAGGCACATTCAGAGTTGTCGTTTTTGAAAGCGCTGAAGAGACATCGTTCAGCGCTTTTCGAAACCTCCACGCGGGACGTTTTGTAAATTTAGTGCGGATACCGGTGCGGACAGTGTTTGATCCTTGATGGTTGAGTAGAATCATTTTTTAATTTCTGTTATAATTGGCAATGCGTGAATCCGTAAAAGGCATTGCTTTCGATCTGGACGGCACTCTATACCCAAACTACCGCCTGAACATCAGACTTCTGCCATTCCTTTTAAAAGAATGGCGCCTGCTTTCAGCTTTCGGCAAGGCAAGAACAATCATCCGTAAACAACAAGAAGAAAATATCAAAAATTTATCTCAATTTAATTCCCAATTCCCTATCCTCAACTTTTACGATTATCAGGCTGAGTTAACCGCGAAAATATTATCCGCCGACTCAAAAATGATAAAAGAGAAAATCGAAACCCTCATTTACAGAGGATGGGAACCTCTTTTCAAAAAGGTAAAGCTTTTTAAAGGAGTGATTGAATTGCTTGACGCGCTGAAGAAAGCAGGTTTCAAAATGGGGCTTATGTCAGATTTTCCGCCGGAGACAAAACTTAAGTATTTGGGAATTTCGAATTATTGGGATGTTGTACATTGTTCTGAAGACTCAGGCACATTAAAACCTCATCCTTTGTCTTTTGTAAAACTTGCGGACGCAATGGCTCTGCCGCCTGAGAAAATCCTTTATGTGGGAAACAGTCATTCTTATGATATTGTGGGAGCCTGCCGCGCCAGAATGAAAACCGCGTGGTTAAAATCAGCATTAAGCGGAAAAAAAATACTAAAACCTGATTTTTCTTTCAAAAACTATCGTCAATTATACAATTTTATGATACATTAATGACATAAAGTATTATCAGGGAGGGAGTATAATACTAATGATTTTTACAGCCGGAAATATAATTACAATCGCAATAGTCGTTTGCCTGCTCGTACTTTTCAGATTGACGGATAAAGGCTACCGTTCGATCGAAAAGGTAAAAAGATTTGCTGAAAAGTGCAAGGAAGAAATTGCCGCGTTCGTCGAAGAAAAGGGCATGGCGGTAAAAAATTTCGGCATTGATTTAGATGTTGAAAGAAAAGCCGCAGCCCAATTAATGAAAAATATTCAGCAGTTAACAGACGATGAGCTGGCAAAAAAATCGGAAGCAATAGCGCAGATTGAAGGGCATATCCGCGCTTTTGAATCGTCACTCGAAGAGCTTTTCGGAATGACTGACAGAGTGCAGGAAAACCTGAACCGCATAAGAGACGAATCGGCTTTTGTTGAAACGACAAATAAACGGGTCAGCGAAGCGAGAGAAAAATTTGAACAGTTTGAAAAATCATTGGAAGCCGCAGGAAAAAATCTGCAGGATGCCGAGGCGCGCCTTGAAAAGAAAAATTCAGAGACGCTGGAAAAAGCGGCAAAGGACGTATTAACAACGACAAAATCATATATTTCAGATTTTGAAGCGACTGCGGGCGTTATCGAACGCAAAATCGAAGAGCACCGTGACGCGGTTGTAAAAGCGGAAAAAGAACGCGAAATAAATCTTAACCGCGATTTGGAACAGATAAGAAAAGTTCTTAAGGATGTCGGTGAAAACGCCGCTAAAAAAGCCGATAAGATGGAAGACGCGGCAGTAACAAAATTACGCGAACAGGCGCACGAACGCCTTAATCAGATAAAAATATTCTTTGAAGAAAAAATCAAAACAACGCAGGATACCATGAAGAGTGAGCAGGCAGTAATAAGTGAAAAACTAAAATCAATTCATGATAAATGCAATACAGAACTTCTTGACATCAGCGCAAAACAAAAAAATCTTCAGCAGGAGTGGCAAAAAAGCTCATCTGAGCTGGAAAATATGGCAAAAAAACAAAAAGAGAACATTTATTCATCTCTCGCACGCCAGCAGGAAGAAATTACCGGCACTCTTACCAAAGAAAAAGAACACATCAATTCCACAATGCTTCAGCAGCAAAATGACTGGAAACAAAATTTCGCGGAAATAAAAAAATTCGCGGAAAAACAGCGCAAGGAAATGGATGCGGGTTTAATAACTTCAAAATCGGAATTAAATCAGGCGATAATTGATTTACGGACAAAAGCGCAGACAGCGTTAAAACAGCAGCAGGACGAGCTGGATTCAGCGATTAAACATCATCAAAAAGAAATTGTTACTGCAATCACCGACATCAAAGAAAGATCGGGTAACGCTGTCAAACTTCAGCAGAACGAAATAGACGATACTCTTTTGAAGCTGAACAACTCCCTTGCGGATTTGCAATCTCAGTCAAAAGAATTGCAAAAGCAGTATCAGGAAGAACTTGGCAGTATGTTCAATGAAGCGAAAGAAAAATCAAGCGCGATTGTTATGCAGCATCAGAATGAGCTTGACGGGACTGTAGCCGAACTTTCTGCAAATTCCAATTCTACAATTCTTTCTCTGCAGGATCAGATTTCTTCAACGCTCGGCTCGTTAAAGTTAAACACAGAAACTTCCGTTAAGTCTCAGCAGGAGCAGTTAATCTCAGCTCTCATCGCGCTGAAAACAAACACTGAAACTTCTGTTATATCTCAGCAGGAAGAGTTGTCTCACTCTCTTAGCACACTAAAAGCAAATACTGAAAGCTCTGTTAAATCTCAGCAGGAAGAGCTTATTCTCGCGCTGAGCTCGCTGAAACTCAATACAGAAACTTCTGTCAAAGATCAGCAAGAGCAGCTTACTTCCGCGCTAAGCTCGTTAAAAATAAATACAGAAACTTCTGTTAATGATCAGCAAGAGCAGCTTTCTTCTGCGCTCAACTTGTTAAAAATGAATACAGAAACATCTGTCAGAGAGCAGCAGGAGCAGCTTTCTTCCGCGCTCAACTTGTTAAAAATGAATACAGAAACTTCTGTCAGAGAGCAGCAGGAGCAGCTTTCTTCGGCGCTTAGCTTGTTAAAAATAAATGCAGAAACTTCTGTTAATGATCAACAGGAACAACTCTCCTCCGCGCTCAGCTCGCTAAAAATAAATACTGAAACTTCTGTCAGAGAGCAGCAGGAGCAGCTTTCTTCCGCGCTTAGCTTGTTAAAAATAAATGCAGAAACTTCTGTAAAAGAACAGCAGGAGCAGCTTTCTTCCGCGATCAATTTGTTAAAAACAAATGCTGAAACATCTGTCAAAGCTCATCAGGAGCAGCTTTCTTCCGCGATCAACTTGTTTAAAGTAAACACGGAAACTTCTGTCAAAGATCATCAGGAAGAGATTACCCTCGCGCTAAGCTCACTAAAATCGAATACAGAAACTTCCATTAATGAACAACAGGAACAACTTTCGACCGCTCTCAGCTCACTAAAAAACAATACTGAGACTTCATTTAAAGATCAGCAGGAACAGCTTTCAACCGCGCTAAGCTCGTTAAAAATAAATACTGAAACTTCCGTAAAAAAACAGCAGGAAGAGATTACCCTCGCGCTTAGCTCATTAAAAACGAGTACTGAAACTTCTGTCAAAGAACAACAGGAACAACTTTCGACCGCGCTAAACTCACTAAAATCGAATACAGAAACTTCATTTAACGAACAGCAGGAACAGCTTTCGACCGCTCTCAGCTCGCTAAGAATAAATACTGAAACTTCTGTCAAAGATCATCAGAAAGAGATTACCCTCGCGCTGAACTCATTAAAATCGAATACTGAAACTTCTGTCAAGGAACAGCAGGAACAACTTTCGACCGCGCTCAGCTCTCTAAAATCGAATACTGAAACTTCTATTAACGAACAACAGGAACAGCTTTCTACCGCGCTAAGCTCGTTAAAAATAAATACTGAAAATTCCGTAAAAGAACAGCAGGAAGAGATTACCCTCGCGCTAAGCTCATTGAAATCGAATACTGAAACTTCTGTCAAGGAACAACAGGAACAACTTTCTACCGCGCTAAGCTCATTAAAATCGAATACAGAAACTTCTATTAACGAACAGCAGAAACAACTTTCGACCGCGTTCAGCTCATTAAAACTCAATACAGAAACTTCTGTCAAAGAACAGCAGGAGCAGCTTTCTTCCGCTGTAAAAACTCATCAGGAACATATCATCTCCTCGCTAAAAGAAATAAAAGAGAAAACAACAGCAGCGATAAAACAGCAGCAGAATGAAATTGATTCGTCTTTACTTGGAATAAAAACGCAGTCTAACGCCGCGATTACGGCTCAGCAGGATGAGATAAACTCAGGCATTGGCAAACAACTGGAAACATGGAAAAATCTCTGCAAGGATACGGAACAAAACATCATCAGCGCAAGCGAAAAACAGATTGATGAATACAGCAAAGCTCACGGTGAAGCTGTCAAACAGTTGCAGCATCTCGCGGATGACGCGGACAAATTGGAAAATGAACTTCGCGTGTCCATGCAAAAAGCAATTACAAGAGTTAAAGACGACTTCAGCGCATATGAAAAAGAAACTGCCGTTAATATGCAAAATGCCGCAGCGGCTTTTGACGCGCAGGTACAGGTTCTTCGCGATGAAATTACGGAAACGAACAAGGAGCTTGATACCATCAGGCAACTCGCTCACGATAATGTTTCAGAGCATCTTGTCACATTTGAAAATAATTTTACAGCGGAACTTGGAAAGCGCGCTTCCGAAATGGGAAGACAGATTGCTGACTGGCAGACTGGTATTCAGGAACGCTTTTCGAACAGTGAAGCGAAAGTCGCTAAAGACTGGAAGATTACGGAAAATCGCATAACATCGGATCAGATGAAAGCCGTCTCTGACATGGGCGACAGGTTAACAGCCGAACTTGAAAGGCTCAAGCAGGAAGCCTCCGCGTTTGAAATGGGCATCCGTGAAGAAATGCACAGCGTCGATTTAGCGCGCGCGTCTTTCGCCGAACAGCTCAAGCATGACATGGCGGAAATGCGCGTCTCGTCGGAAAATGAGGTTAGCACTCAGATCGGCAATTATCAGTTTACTTTACAGGAGACCTTCCGTCAAAAACAAAGAGAGCTGGAAAAAGAAATTGAAAACATATCGCAGATTTGCAGCGACAAATACGCCTCTCTGGAAGAAAATGCGCGTAACACCCGCCTGTCACTTGACGACTGGCAGAGCCAGTACACGGCAAGAATGCGCGAAATGGACGGCGCTCTTGAAAAAATCGGGCGGAACTCAAGGGAGACGGCAACCGAAAATGAAGAGCGTGTTTCCGTTTTCCGCGCGGATCTTGATGACATACGCAAAGAAATCAGCGCTCAGAAGAAAATTTACGACCAGACTGAAGAATTAAAACAGGAACTGGATCGCCGCATTGAAGAGACCAATGTCAGCCTTAACCGTCTTGAGCAGCGGAAAAACGAAACAGCTCAGCTCGAGAATGATTTAAATCACATCAGGCGGCTCGGAGACGACGTAAACAACAAGATGACGCGCTTCCTCTCCGAAAACAGGCGCATAGAACTTATGGAAGAAACATTCAACCGCCTGATAAAAACTTCCGGCGAAGTGGAAGAAAAACTCAGATCTGTAACAACGGCAAATGATGTAATTCAGGCGGAACAGGTTAGAATACGAAAACTTGAAGATGCCTTAAAGGAAACCGAAGACAAATATCAGCGCATTGAAAAGAAAAATTCTGTTCTTGAAGAAACCACTGGCGGCATCGATCGCAATTTCAAATTAATACAAAAAACCGAAGCCTCCATAAAAAATGCAGATAACATTATTTCTTCGCTTACAAATCAATTTGACAGGCTAAGCTCATCAATAGAAACAATGGCGTTACAGGATGAAAAAGCGACCGCGGCCATAGAAAAATTTTCCGCTTTGGAAGATTCTCTTTCCAAAATTGAAAGCCGCATAACCGACATGAATACCGCCCGCGACTGGCTTGCCGATATTGAAACAAGACTGGACAATACCAGAAGGGAAGCCAAAGAATATGTTAAACTGTTCGGCGATCTTATCAACCGCGAAAAAGGAAAGAAAAAAGAACAGGATGGCGCGCCTGCGCCTCAGGATCGCGATAACATCAGGCGGCTGAAAAACCAGGGCTGGACAACTGAACAGATAGCAAATGCTTTGGGCAGATCGATAGGCGAGATTGAATTGACACTGGAAGTAATATCAAGAGAATAATGACAAAAACCAATTGGGATAAATTTATCAAAGCAAGAGAGGAATTTCGTAACATAACGGAAATTCTTTCTTCTTCGCTTCCTGCGTTACGCGGCATACAACAGCGATTTATTAACAGCAGATCGGACGAAAAAAACGCTGCTTACAAGGTGGAGACGCCGGTTGTTTATAATACCGCGTTAGACGACATTACGATTGATGACGAGATTAAATTGGTATTGGTCGCGGATAACCCCGGAAGGAGAGAACAAGTCGCGGAAAACAGGCGCTACCTTGTCGGCCCTTCCGGAAAGATAGCGCATAAGTTTTTCAGGGATAATCCGGCCCTTGGGATTGATTATCAAAAAAACGTAATCATCCTGAATAAAACTCCGATTCACTCTCCCCGCACAGCGGAATTACGCCGCCTCTGCCTTCTTGAAGCGGAAAAAAGCGGGAACTCAATATCCGCAGCGCTGGAAGAATCTCAAAAGGCAATGGCACGGCTTCTTTTAAAATTTCACGAAATATTTGACTGCCCTGTTTGGATAACAGGCTATTCAGAAATGAAAAAGAGCGGCATCTTTCAAAGCTATACGGAGAGCATTAAAACGTTATACGAAAAAAATACTGAAAGGTTTGAACAGCTTTTTATTTACCGCCACTTCTCCATGAATCAGTTTACAATTGATTTAAAACAGCAAACGCAACTAGGAGAAACTACCGTTAAAGCATTGAAAAGAATTGGCTCTGAGTACAGGAAGAGGATATTTGAATCAATCTGAAGCAATTAAAATCTGTATCCAAAACTGAGAGAGAAACGTATTCCGCTAAAAAACAAAATATCTACCATAGCATTATTCATCCCAAAGAGAAAAGCGTTAAAAAAATCATTCAATGACGAAACATCATCATTAACAGGCAAAATGTTTTCTTCGTTAGTATCATCCGCGAAAACAATTCCGCTTGAAAAAACAAGTATTCCAAAAATTAGCGCGATTTTATTTTTCATATAAAACTCCTAAAAAGACTATTCTAATTCAAATATATTGCTTTTCGTACAAAAAAAACCATAAAAGAATGAATGGAATTATTCTTAATTGATTCAATACTCATACTTCATGTACAATGAATAATGCTTCCGCAAACATTTCATCCGATAATCCGCGCATGGTTTACCGAAACTTACGGAAACCCGACTTCAGTGCAGGCTGAAAGCTGGCCTCTGATCGAGCAGGGAAAAAATGTTCTCGCTCTCGCGCCGACAGGCAGCGGGAAAACACTGACAGCGTTTTTATCGGCAATATCAAGATTCTGCGCTAGTGGTATGGATTGCGGCTCTAATGGAACAGATTGCGGCGAGCAATCCAATAGTTCTAATAACAATTTGACATATCCCGCAGAAAAACTTTCTGTTTTATACATTTCTCCTTTAAAAGCGCTTAACGAAGACATTAAACGCAATTTGCTTGAACCGTTAGCTGCAATTAAAATTAGGTTTGAAAAAGAAGGAGTTCCATTTCCACCGATTCGCGTTGAAACCCGTTCCGGCGACACGCCGCAATCGCAGCGCAGGCGTTTCTTTATCCATCCGCCTTCAATACTCGCTCTCACTCCTGAAAGCCTTGCTATACTTTTGCTGAACCCAAAAGGCAGACAGGTTTTATCAAATGTAAAATATGTGATAATTGACGAAGTTCACGCGCTGATCGGAAACAAAAGAGGCGCATATCTTTCCTGTCAGATTGACAGGCTTGCGTTTCTGGCCGGTGATTTTCAGCGCATAAGCCTTTCCGCTACAGTCCGCAATCCTCAAATAACAGCGGATTTTGTCGCCGGATCAGGAAGAAAAGTGACGATTGTTGCGCCGCCCGCCGAAAAGAAAATTGATTTTACCGTTGAATTTCCCGATATCGAAGTTGATCAAAATAAAATATTCAAATCGCGTTACACGCCATTAATCAACTATATATTGAGACGAATATGGGAAGGCGCAACCTTGCTGGTTTTCGCGGAGTCAAGGCGGAGAGCTGAACGTCTTTGCTATTTTTTGAATCAGGATGGCGGCGAATATTTTTTACACAACGGAAACCCACCGGGTCGCGATTTGAAAGGAGCCGTCGCTTTCACTCACCACGGCTCTTTATCAAAAGAATTAAGACGCAGTGTCGAAAAAGGGCTTGTCGAAGGCAGGCTGCCCTGTGTAGTCGCCACAGCTTCCCTTGAACTTGGGATCGATATCGGCAGCATAGATGAAGTAGTTCTCGCGGGCAGCCCCGGCAATGTTTCGCAGGCTCTACAAAGAATAGGGCGGGCAGGCCACAAAGTAGGACAGGTCAGTAAAGGAAAACTTTTCGCTTTTCATGGCATGGACCTGTTGATTGCTACAGCGCTAAAATCCGCCGTAGACGAACGGGACATTGAAGAAATAAAACCGATAGAGAATCCTTATGACATACTGGCGCAATTAATACTGGCTCTTTGCTGCGAGAAAGACAGAAAGATCGACGAGCTTTATGAATTGATCAGAAAATTTTATATATTTAAAAACCTCAATTATGATTCTTTTAACCGGACAGTCAGAATGTTGGCCGGTTTCTCAATAAAAGGAGACAATGATAAAGTAAGGTTACGCGACATTAAGCCGCGCATCTGGCTCGACTCAATCGAAGGAACCGTCGGCAAACTGGACGGAACATCTACCCTGCTCTATTCATCCGGCGGAGTAATCGCAAGCCGCGGCTTATACTCAA
>Ga0209755_10008690_pt1 | contig 10811 bp, 8 predicted proteins | sample TergutCo191P1_FD_187301 | JGI IMG/M metagenome (GOLD analysis project Ga0209755, IMG submission 187301) | Cornitermes sp. P1 segment gut microbial communities from Petit-Saut dam, French Guiana - Co191P1 (SPAdes) (version 2) | ecosystem: Host-associated > Arthropoda: Insects > Digestive system >... | reverse complement strand
AATCTGCCTGTGTAAACAGTGTGTTATGATATCAGATATATTGTTGCTCAAAGTGTCACTTTCTCAAGTTAGTCATTCAGAATTCTTAGTTCTGACCCACAGCATTTTCTGTGAAAAAGTATAGCAAAAGTAATGTGATGTGTTGTTACACACAGTATCAGTAACATGTGAATATCATTAATTACCATTAACATATGAATGGTGGCATGTAACAACCAAGTGTGAACCATGGTTCATGGGGAAGCTTAGTTGCAAGGGGATGAACCTGGAAAGTGTGTTCTGTAGTTGTTAGTGTAGTACTGTTTGGCTTGATTCTGTTCATGTCCCCATGAGTTGGACAGTTAAGTTTGTGTGATAAAAGGTTTTTATTCTTGTTGTTTTTATTTGTGCCAATCATGGAAATAAAATTGTTAAAAGCATTTTGTTTTACATACATGAAATACTATGGAAATAGTAAAGTGCGATTGACTACAACCACTAACACAGAGTTACAAACTCTGTACCAATGCCTACATAATTGTGCAAGGTAGAAACATATAGCTTGTGGATGACTGTGCTGCTTGTTAACAAGATATGCCATGTTTACAGAATGTAAAATGTGGGTATCCACCAGACTTCACAAGTGTGATGCCTCTTAAGGATGTTGCCTGCAGTTATGCATCTGTAGAATAATGAGCTGCAGATATGTACGAAGCCATCAGGACATGATTATGTAATTTTAATGTGCAGTTCATGAACATGACACGTATGATAAGAACTGTAAATATTGAGAGCTCATTGTATCAATTAATATGTATCACGCATACAGTTTTACATGATTCCTTTTTATGTACTTCATAAATACAGTCTGAAGGTGGCTTAACGTATCAAGCTGAAATGATGTTGTAGTTGCAAGTTTTAATTGCAGTAAATAAATAGTTGTGTCACTTTGTCATTAATAATGTTATTTGCATGGAACAAAACAGGGTGACCCACATTAAATTATGGTACACAGAGTGGCATATAAAGGTTGAGTTTTGTACTTGCAGGCCCATCACGGCCATCAGCCCGTGCTCTGGAGGACAGCGAGTCTGAGGAAGAGAAAGAGACACCACGCCGCAAACGACTGCCCCCAACCCCCAAGAAACAAACAGGTATGACAACACCTTAGCAGCACCTTATCATTAGAAAATCAGATCCAATTTGGTTTGAACTGTTGTGGGCACATGAGGTTTCCCATCATCTTGTTTTGTCACTAACATTATGACCAGGTCCAGCTTTCTGTCTTCTTATCTTGTCATTCACAATGAAACTATGGTCAATCTCAGGCTCCTGTCTTCTTGTCCCATCACTGAGAAAGAAATTTGGGCCAGGTCCAGGTTCCTGTCTTTTTTTCTTATCATTCAGAAAGAGACTGTCTCCTTACCAAGGGTTCTGCCTTCTTGTCTTAGGCGCCAAGGGACAGTGGCCATGCCCAGGTTCCTATCCCTTGGTACCTGTCTGTAACTCTTCTTTTTCTGTGGTGCTAAAACCTGATTTAGGCCTTGACTGCCTCAGCCATGCTTCTCTTTTAATTCCTCTCAAGTTGGTTCTCTCTGGCTATAGGTCTTTTGTTAGTTTCCATTCAGTAAAGAAGGAAACACAGCCGATTATTGGGTCTCCAGAAGTTACCAAGGACAGGATATTGGTTTTATGTAATTTGTCAGTCCGATAATACTGTGACTGTATGAGTGACTTGCTTCTAGCCTCAAGGACCAGGGTACCTCTGTTTGTCCAGCAGCTCACTCAGAACCTTCCTAGCATGTGTGGTCCTACCAGCAGTATAGTGATAGAGTTCACTGATCCAAGCAAGCCATCACACTGGCTGAAATGTGCCTCCAACAAGGTGGATGTGCAACAGAGGGGGACTAAATAACTCACCTCTGTGTAATTGCATGTTCTAACTCATGGTCCTGTACATTCCCTCTCAACTTGTGCTTGTGCTAGCATTAACACTAATGATACATTGACCCTGTTCCAGGAGTAGTGACAGTGGTAAATGGGCATGTGCGCCCTGGTCCTGTGTCTCGGCCTTCAATCCGCCTGCGTATAACCAAGGTGAGAGCCGCTAATGACTCGGACAGCCAAAGCAGCAGCAGCAACAGTAACAGTTCGAATTCCAGTGCCTCTTCTTCGTCGTCATCTAGTTCAAGCTCCCACAACTCCAGTAGCATGTCTGACAGAAAGCGAACACGTGTGAAACCTCAGCGTGCAGCTGTTAGCAGAAAGAGACGGCGTCCTGTGTCAGGGGACTCTGAAGACAGTTATCGACCTGCACAAGCACGTCGCCGTGTCCCAAGTGGGCGACGAAGGAAGCAGCGTACAGGACGCAGGGCTGCAGTGCGATACCAGGAGGACAGTGACAGTGACCGGCGGTGCACTCGCAACAGTGACAAAAGTGGGCGCCGGCGTCGGCGCCATTGTGCAGCACCTGTTGAGAGTGAAGATGGCAGAATCCAGCATGATACCAGGCCTTCTCGAGTTACGAACAAAGTGCGGTATTGTGAAGCAAGTGAGGACAGTGACCCAAGTGTGCGGCGCTCTACTCGGGGCCGCAGGACTCATTACGCAGAGGATAGCAATGCAAGCTCAGATGAAACCCCTGTGTTGATCAGTGTGAGTAGCCGTGGGCGGATCAGGAAAATGACGCCTCGAGCACGAGCTGCCTTCTTACGCACTTAGGTGGTAACAGACTAAAGTGTATTTTGTTTGGTACCAAAGCAGGAAAAAGAATTGGGTTTGGGCAGTCCCTACCCCTCCCTGTCAAATGACATGTCTGGAGTCAGATTGATGGCAGTGATACTCAGGGCAAACTGTGTTGTTGAAACCTCACATGTCAGCGAGGGTTTTGGTGATATCACGTAGTTATTAGCTATTTTTTATATCATTTTCACCACAGTCATTTACTTTCCATTTCGCCAAGTTCTGAGGCATCTACATATTTGATACAAAATCACTGTTGGCTGCCACTTCCTGTTGGCTTCTTTATTGTATTAATGTAGCCCACTAAGATGACCACCCAAATGCATGGCAAAATAGCAGCAGGATGTTAAACACAATAGTTGTCAGATAAAATAATGACTTTGTGATGTAAACTAGCTGTAAGGGTAGTAGTTATGGACCTCTGATAAGTGGCATATTTCATTCATTGGTTGTATATTTGTTGCTTGTTGCTAGCCATATTTTACGTAAGTCTTGGTGTATGTAGAATTACAGCAGATTCGGTTCAACACAACAGTTTATTTATTCTTTATCAACTCAACGACATGTTATAGCCCAATGAACCATCAGCAGGTTGGCAAGATTGGCAGAATAAATACATAGTTTAGAATGGAAAATGAAAACTCAGTTTCTTATATTGATATATATTACATATAAGGGAGTAGAGTTCAGTAACAGCATTACTCAATATTGCTCCCTTATATATAATATATATCAATGTATGAAACAGATTTCTCAGTTTCCATTCTAAGCTGTGTATTTATTCTTCCATTCTTGCCAAGCAGATGATGGCCCATTGGGCTGAAACATGTTATTGAGTTGATACTTAATAAACAAATTGTTGTGTTTGACCAAATCTGCATGATTCTTAACTAAAACAAAACCAAGAAGAAGCGTCTTTAAAAAAAGACGTGGATTGTTTGCTTATCTAAAACCACACTTGCTGTTTGGTACACAGCATTCCTGGAGTTGTGTACAGCTCCTGCATTGTGAAATGTGCAGGTGGCTTTTTGTTTGTTGCCCCCAAGCTTTTGTCATCATGTCATCATACATCCTGTGACAGCTGCTGCTGTGATCAGTGGAGTGATACATGAGATGCTGTTTGGAAGCCAGTGTTACAGCAGCCAGGTTGGACATCACCCTGTCCACCGGGTACTTTAAAATGCTTCATTGTAACTACAGATCATCCAAACACAGAGGTACTGGTGTTAGTAGCTTCCTATTTATTACTGTTCTGACATTTTGGTCCCTTTGGACCATCATGTGGGGTCATACAAGTTGCACTAGGAGTAATACAGTTTACAGTAATTTATTAACAGTGATTATGTTGTGGTGAACATATCTTATGTTAAAACCTTCTAAAATTGTACGTACTTAGCATACATATTGTATCTTCACTTTATTTCTGTCACCAAATACCAAGTAAACCTGATGATAAAAGGATTTCTTTCCGTTAAAGTCTCATTGCAATAGGCTATTCTGAAATCTTCAGTAGTTATCATATGCAGTTATCATGTCATGTCACAGTAACCAAACCTAAATTAGTGTTCTGCTTATTTTAAACTTTATGAATTCCTCTGCAACTTGTATAACTGTGACAGCCAGATAGATGATTGTTCACAGCACTGTAGTATGTAAACCAAGCAGGTAATGTTGAAATTTAGTGTGGACCACACACCATCTTAAGCAATACAGAGGATAAGTATTGCCACTAAAATTAAATACATCATAATGAATACTTCATACTTCTAATAACGGGGTAAAAATATGCTGTAAGATTGAATTTGAAATTTAGTTGCATTGTTATCTCTTTGCTGATGCATCTTATATGTTACCATCGAGGGATGGCAAACCTTCTTGGCTGATCAGGCCTGGAGCACTAAACATTTTAAAGAGAAAAAAGTCTTTGACACTGAGAGGCTGTTTTATATAATCACTGTTATGATAAGTGAGAGGGCCATGTAAAATGAACTGGCAAGCCACAAGACCACTGGAATCCCTCAAGGGTTTGTCCAAGGTCCTTTATTGTTTAAAATGTATATAAATGACCAAAAATAAATTCTGTATCAGAAAGCAGAATATTTGCTGATGACACTAGTGTCATAATTTTTAGAAGAAATTTGGAAGATGCCTGTCCAGTTTCCAACTTACTTCTTTCTCGTATGATTAAATGGTTTGCTGCTAATAAATTAGTCCTAAATCTAGGTAAAACACTTATAATAAAATTTATAATGAATAATTTATGAGACCCACCTTAAGTATTGGTTATAAAAGAAGTGTATAGCAGAAATGGTAAGTGCATAGCTTCTTGGTTTAGAAATTGCTAACCACCTACATTAGACGAAGTATACTTATAAGATGATACCTAACTTAAGTGCAGCATGTTATGCAGTTAGGTCAGTGGTCCATATCAGCAACTCTGGTGCTCTCAAAGCAGTTTATTTTGCATGTTTTCATTCTGTTATAATGTATGGAATAAATTATTGGTTCAACAAAAAGACAATTCCTTTCCAAAAGAAAATTGTCAGAATTAATGTCAGGTGTATGACCTAGAACTTCATGTAAAAGTCTGTTTAAACAATGTTGCCTGTTCCATGCCAGTATATATTTTCATTTACCCTTTAAAGCTGAACAACTTATAAAGACATTGTGCAGTGATGCCTTTAAATAGCCAAACAAATTCTAAAGATGTCACGAACTGTGTGTTGAAATTTGGAGGAATTTTGTTCACTCCTATCTGAAATACCAGAGTGTTTTGGTAAGCTGCAGGACCCATGAAGGTCAGGGTTTCTCTGTGTAGCCAGAATGAACCCCCTCCACCTTCTAAACCCCTCCAAAAACCCTGATTCATATGTCGACATACAGCAACTGCGCAGTTCTCTCAGTGAGTAATGCTGTTCGAGACACAGCTCGCCTTGTTTATGGCTGGCCCTGCAGTTCACTGTGGGTTGAAATGTCAGCACTGGTCTGTGAAGCGAACTTTGGTTGTTGACCAGAAAGATTGTCAATGGCATACTGTACCCATATAATTCAGACAAAACTAATGCTCAAATTCGGAGATACCCACAAAAATTGATGTTTACAGCTACAGGAGGACCTACATACATACCTCTTGTAGTGCTGGGGTAATCTGTAGGGGTTTTGGGGTAGTAACATGCAACACACAGCCGTCCATCAACTAAAAACGTCTTGGGCATCCTCGAATAGCTGAGTTTTTACACTAAGCACATTATAGCTTTAGATCTGTTTTGTTGTCACTGCAGAAGATGTTCATATCTTAGCAGCATTGGGTTACTGCTACTGTGCCAGGTAATACAGAGGAGTGTAAATAAGGCAGATCGTTGTAGGTGTCTATTGCAATGGCCGGGGAAAAAATCAAACTCGAGGAGGGAACCATCAGTGAAATTCTGATTGCTGACACCAAACTCGGAATAAAGAAGTGTTTTCCGACTGAGAGTTGTAATAACAAACACTGGCCATCGAAATCATCCACCCAACTCTGCTGCCATTTGTGTTCTTGTGGCCAGAGAAAGGGCACAGTGCACCAGATGTGACATGAGCCTGTGCGTAGTGCCTTGTTTAGTGGAATATCACACAAAAGTAAATTTGTAATATATCACCCTGTTTGTGAATACTGTGTGTCGTGATAAAACAGTGATCCAGGGTGCCACAGACCTTATGCAGCAGTCAAAATTATGTAATGAACTGTTTATGCCACATTTTGTATGATGCATGTGATTCACAGGCTGAAATTTATTAAAAAATAGGTGAACATTTTTTCCTGGATTAAACAATTCATAAGCAGAGTGCAAAATGTTATTTCATTAAATTTGAAGGAAAAGCCTATGAGATGTGTTTTTTTTTCTAAGACAAAGAAATAAAATTTTAAATCCCCAGTAAAAAATCCCTGTAGGCAGCATTGCTCAGAGGGATTTAATTCTGGCATCAAAGGGTTAGTATACCTTATTGTAAATAACGACAAAAATTTTCAAATTGGTACGTAGTATTAATAAAAGGAATAAACACCATCATCTTTGTAGACCAGATGCCAACCCTGTGTGTTTTCAGAAAAGTACATTCTTTGCAGCATCAGAATATTCAGTTTACAACATAGTGTCGCAAGTCTCAAGAACAGAAAGGCATAATTTAAAGTAGTGTTAATTAAGAGGATATTGACATATACACTTCTTTTATTAAGGCGATTAATTTTTTTTTGTGTAAATATGATTCATAATGCTGTATATATTGTAAAATATTTATGGTATTTTGCACTGTAAAAATTCTGTATACATTGCATACTTTGTACATTTGTATCTTTATGACTTATTCCACATTCTGCTGTCATGTTGACTATGAATCCATGGTATATATGTATGTATGTATCGAAGGGAAGAAAATATGTCAGAATAGTAACAAAGGGGCTGCTGCTAACCCTCATTCATGTGTACATTAATCCTCTTTATTTACTGAATTGTAATTGAAGAATGTGTTGAATCATTAACCAGTTGAAGTTTGCTTATGTCTTTCTTTTCGTCACTTGTTCCACAGGTGAAGCATGCAAGTTGTGGAACTTCCTGTGTTCTCTACTGTTCTCATGTCTCTCAGTGTGCAGACATCTGTCACACTGGCATTACAGAGTGCACACATATTAGGCTATATACATTGTGTAATTAGTTTTAGGGCAGAAGCTGGAGGCAGGTGCTGGATAGGTTACTTGTAGATCATACAGGGTTCTGATGGATTGGTGTTCCCTTGGTTCAGGAACCACACATTGTATCTCCCTCTACATTACAGGCTTCAGAATGTTGGTACATCATTTTGCAGGAGAACAACATGAAGAGGATTTTAACTGTACTTACAGAAGCATGTTGACAGCTAATGGCATGTTACATTATATCAGGGCTTGACAAATTCTGGGTGTAAGGTCACTGTGGTGCCTACATAATTTTTTGTGGCACCTGGAATTTTTGAAGCATGTGTTGTAAATTGATGACTTTGTTTGTTTGTTTGTTGGAAAGTCCCAGTTATCCCAACATTTTGTTATTAAACAGCTCCCTCATTATCACCCGCAAGCAGGGCAACTACCAAAATCAGTTTAGCATATATGATACTGTGTGAAAGGAACTCTGAGCATCTTTGCTGTGACTGGCATGGAAGATAGAATAGAAGTACAAGGATTTGTAGTTAAGGGGGTAGGTGGTGCTTGGTCCTGTGCATGTTGTGTTTTGTATTTTAATGCTCAACAAAGAGTTTTCATATGAGGCTTTGCATTCTGTTGTGTTTCTGTGGATGTGTCATGCTGCATTTTGATTTTACATGTTGTGTGGGGTGTTTTTGATTGAAACAGTTGGCAGAAGTATTTTGGAGGAAATTCCTCTAGACGTATGGAAGACACCTTGTGACTTATCCGATATAAACACACACATGTGTGCGTGTGCACACAATGCAAGCAGCACCAACAGTAGAAAGTTTGACTTTGTTAGTCAATACAAATGCAAATGCACAGAAGAAGAAAAAATTATGGCTTTTAATCTTAGAGCTGTTGCCCAGATTGAAAGAAAATTTATCATGTTCTGCATTATGTTGTGACATCTCAGACTAAGTATCAAAGGGACATGTAAATGAAAACTTGATTCCTAAATACATATATTATCACAGATTTTAGATATTAACAAACTACCCCCACATATTCCCCCATACATATGTCGTTGCTCTGGAGAGTTTTCAGAGACATGCTACTTGTAGTAACTTCATAGAGTCAAGGTCTCATGCTGGTCATTGGTGCACAGTGAAAATGCAAGCTATTAAAAGGGGAAGCACTGCATGTGCTGCCAAGCATTTTCTTTCAGTTTCAAAACATACACATTGAATGAAGGTGTCAATGTACTCTGTCACATTAAGTGTTCTGGAAAGGACGTAATGATACCTGGCCATTTGGAGGCAAACCTGGCAGCTACACTGCCTCTCCAAGTGGAGTTATTTAGAAGGTTTGTGTGTTCAAGCAGCAGGTTACCTGGTCATGACTACGCTGTAGCAGTCTGAGAATGATAATTGCATGTTTCAGCAGTAGTAGCAGTCTGAATATAGGCAGTCACATTTCAGCCAGTGTTGCACAGGGTTACATGCTGTTTAAAATTTATATCAGTAGATAGCACTAGCTTCGGGCTCTGTAATGTGCGTGTAGAGGTCTCACTGTTGCAGAGGAGCAGAATATTTGAATGCTGACTGATAAGCTTGTTATATCCTGCGACACACTTCTGAGATGTGAGTAGTCCTACCTGCAGAGCATGTGTGGTAGGGTATGATATGTGAGTAGTGCTGTTTAATATGCTACCCAAATCAGGCTGTGTAGTTTTTTTGTTGTGTTTTTGTTATGAACGTTTTCCATTAATAATGTGCCACATGTCATAACATTTGAATGTGAAGCGATTATGATGTTTAAGTCACTCATTTATTTCACTGAAGCATCATTACTTTTTCACCGCAATCCCCAAAATCCTTGATGCATTTGCCCCATATCAGCATGAGTGTAAATTCCATTGCTGTAGAAATTGGGCATTGGCATTTGCAACCATTCGTGAAGGCCATTCCACTTCCTCACTATTGTGAAATAGGTTACCTGCCAACTATGGCTTGGGAAGCTTAAACTGCATTCCAGCCCATTTTTTTTTGTGGAGTGAATGATTCACTCATGTCTCATAGTGTGACTTGGAGCCCAATTTCTACTACATCAGAATTTTAACCGATGCTCAGTTGGGGCAAATGCACCACTGTGCTTGGGGGTATTATGCTGATAAATGAGGATGCTGCAGTGCAATAAATGAGCTGCTCATAATGTTGTGATGTCTTCTTGTTTAATATTTATGATGTTGGGAACCTTACTTATTGGTCATCAGTTATATATATGAGCTATTCTTGCAACATTGCTGGAAAGGGGCAGATTAAATTGAGGCTACCCATTGTTACATTTGCCAGATGAGGTACAGCTGAGTGGTATTGGACACACAACACATTGTAGTGTTTGATGCACCATCAGTGCATGCCACTGAGGTCTGAATCCAAAGATATCAACAACCTGTGTTTCCACTTATGAACTTTTTCTTCTTCTTTTGTATAGCATATGTATGTATCTGAAAATACTGAGTACAAACCTGCTATTAAAATAAAGGGAAGCACAAAGTAATGTTGATATTTATGGACAAGTTGTACAGTCATATGGGGAATGACACCTTGCAGTTTGTTAGGTTGGTACTGACTGATTTTGTCTGTCAAACTTGTAAAGATGTTGAACTTGTTAATCTTGACAGTAGTTTCCAGAGACACATTGTGCGATATCTTGTAACATTAATCACTTACTTAATGTATTAACTGTCTCTTGAGGAGTAAACAGTGTCCTTGAGATGCATTTGGGTAGGTTATTGCTGTCCAGGAATATCAGTATGCGTTGTATGAGCTGTCTTACTGCTGATACATACTGTTCTGTAATGTTGCAAACCCATATATTAAAATACGATCAAAATAAAAAGTAATTGGATGTGATTGGAACTAGTCACATGCATATATAAAAATTTATTTTGCAACTGTAGGGTATGAAGTGGGACAGTCTGTCAGTGTGTTGTGGTTGGTTACCATCTACAATGTTAAAGTAGGTAACCAGCATTTCAGGGACATGTACCCTGACAATGTATAGTATAGGAGTGTCTCATTATTATGATTGTGTGGGACTGATAAATCTGTGATGAACCACACAGTCCTCTTGCAATGTAAAATTCATATTTGGCTCCAAGAAGTATGAAATCCTAGTGAAAGAGTTCAGAATAGCCTCCGATAACATGCTTAACACATTAAATTTTATTGGTAACTGAGGTACAAGCACTTTAGAAGCATACAGTATTTGAAATGATGAAGGAGAGAGTTATGCGTTAGTGTGGAAGCAGTGAACCTCACTTAGTGAAAGACTGATCTGAAGGTCACCTTTGCAATAACAGGAGAGTGGGGGGGAGGCTAACTTTTTAACACACATACTCATCCCAACTTATTGGAACAAGTCATGTGAAATCACTGACTCAGTG
>Ga0209755_10008689_pt1 | contig 10812 bp, 8 predicted proteins | sample TergutCo191P1_FD_187301 | JGI IMG/M metagenome (GOLD analysis project Ga0209755, IMG submission 187301) | Cornitermes sp. P1 segment gut microbial communities from Petit-Saut dam, French Guiana - Co191P1 (SPAdes) (version 2) | ecosystem: Host-associated > Arthropoda: Insects > Digestive system >... | reverse complement strand
AAGAACAAAAATTATTATAAATGATGAAACACTAGAACAAGTTAGCCAATTTACTTATGTAGGTTGCAGTATATCTTACCAATTTTCCAATGACGTAAAATTTAAATTAGCAAAATTTTACAATTAATAGGTAATATTAAGAGAACGATTTTTAAGAAAGTGAGAACGGAAACTATTTTGAAAATATACAACACACCAGTTTTACCTACATTTTTATTTGGGTCAGAAAATTGGACTCTAACAGCCTAACAAAGACGAAAAATTGAAGCGGCAGAAATGAAGTTACTGAGACCTTTGGCAGACTACACCTTTTATGACCACAAAACAAATGACTACATACGCCGCGAACTACGAATTACAGGCATATTAGACAAGATAGATGATTACAGACGGAACTGGCTTTCACACTTGAGATTAAAATTGTATCTTGAAGTTTGAGAGTAAATTGTGCCGAATAGAAGCAGGGTCCGGTCACAAATAGTATTGTCTTACAATGGGGTGCTGATAAGTCCTTAGCCCGACCTACTTCCCGATGTCGTAGGACGGAATTGTTAGTGTCGTTGGAACGAGGGGTCTGTTCCTGTGTCGAATTGCAAGTCTTTTCTTGTTACAGAGGCTGAAAGGAAGCATATCAGGCGAGGCGCGCGATTTAAAAAACATGGAGAGGCGATCTGTCATCAAGTTTTTTTTTTCTTGCAAGGCAAGGCGCCGAAGGAAATTCACACCATTCTGTCAGAAACATTAGGGGAACATGCAACATCGTATGGATTACCCAGTTTAAACGTGGTGATTTTTCCACCTGTGATGCGCCTCGTCCCAGAAGACCCAAAACACTGCCCATCCCGGAGATTATTGATCAAATTAACGAGTTAACCTTGGAAGACGGCCGGATTTCGTCTAAATCAATAGCTGAGCAACTGGGCATCTCACGTGAGCGGGTTGGGTCCATCATTCATTAAGATTTGGACAAACGGAAGCTCTCCGCGAAGTTGGTCACGAAATACCTGAACGCGGATCAAAAACGTTAACAATGCCAGTCTTCTGAGAAACTTCTGGAATTTTTTCAGCGCGATCCAAATGATTTCCTGTCGCGAATGTTGACCATGGACGAAACCTGGTTATATCACTATGACGCGGAAACAAAGCAACAATCAATGGAGTGGCGGCATAGCGGTTCACCCGGCCCCAAAATATTCTGAGTGCAAAAATTCTCTGGAAAATTTCTCGCCTCAATTTTTTGGGATCAAGACGGCTACCTCCTCATTGATTATCTCCCAAAGGGCCAAACTATCAACGCGAAATATTTATCATCACTGCTTGTGCAATTGAATGACATTTTGAAGGAGAAACTCCGCGGGAAGGTCACCAAGGGGGTCTTGTTCTTGCACGACAATGCCCTGGCTCACCGGGCACTTGCAACCCAGAAGAAAATGGCCTACCTGGGTTTCCAGTGTCTTGATCACCCACCCTATTCTCCGGATTAGGCTCCCTCGGTCTACCACCTGTTCCCTGGACTGAATAAACAGTTGAAATTTCGCCATTTTTCGTCAGACGCGGAGGTCATTGCTGCCGTGGAGACCTGGTTGGACGGACAACATTCGGATTTTTTTTTTTGAGTGGCTGGCAAAAGTTAGAGCAACGGGCTAAGAAGTGTACTGAGCTTCGTGGGGAGTGTGTTGAATAAATCCCGAGTTTGGTCGCTGTAGCTTGTTTCCTTCCTGGTCGGGCTAAGGACTTATCAGCATCCCCTCGTATTTCAGACGTTTGCAAGTACGTGGCAGAACTTAAAAGAAAGCATTATAACCTCAACAGACGGGTACTGAAATAATATCGTTTATCTCTTTATATAACTTCATAGATAGAAACCTAGGTTACTCGAGGAGGGACCTACGTCCTGATATAAAGAAAGGCTCTGCTGTAGGTCTGTGTGCCTCTTCAGACGGTATGATATTTCTCGACTGGATATGCCAGCGGAATGTGTAACAGGCGACTCGATGTTATGTTTATTATTTGCTTCAGTCAATGAAGAATGAAGACTTCTCTGGAATTTGTTATATAGGGACAGGTTCCATACACAAATTGTACTGCATTTGGAAGTGGGAAATAAAAGAGTCTCAACTGCGGGCTCATTAAATTAAATTCTCAGAATTTTTTGGAACTGTACACATCCGAGCCCAAGGGTGAAAAGCTGAAAATTGATATTTGAAGGTCATGGGAGAGAACTGGCTGAGACAAACAAGGTTCCATTAGAAAGTTGCAGCAGGAGATAAAGAAATGGCCGTAAGAATGGAGGAGTCCGTGGACGGAAGGATGTTTGAACTGAAGAAAAGAGACAATATAGATTACAACTAAAAAAAAAGCGAACAACAAAAAGTAATTTGCTTGACTCACTTCTGCACGTCAGGAATGAAGACTTCACTCTTCAACTCGTTTTTCCGGACTACGTTGTGGAACTCTCTCATCAAGTGTGGAGGTACCATGACGTCAACATTTATGTTCAGGCCCCTGACGCCAGTCCAGAATTTCAACTTCCAGCAGGAACAACATAAGCAAACGTGAGAAAAACAACGAAGTAAGTCTCTGTGACGAAGAGGCTGTTCTCTTGTTTCCTTGGCCATTTTCAAATTCTGCAAACATCCGCTTTCCTACTCTTATGAACTCAGATGTGCTTCAAAACCAGCGTCGTCCCTTACCTGGACTGAAGTTTGTCCTAGGATTTATTGCAATAGCATCATCTAAGTCTTCGTTTATGTATTTTTAAGTAGAATTATATTTTTAGTTTCCGTAAGTAAGCAACCTCTCGCAGCACATATTACCTGCTCATCATATTAGTAATCTGTCTCCTCATTTTACACCAACAGGATGTGCCAGACCGTGATGACAGCAGAAAAAACCTAAAATTATTTAGAATAATTCCAGTGCAAGAAGACAAATGTTGAAACTACAGTAGTTTCTATAGCCGCATTTTCTTTCTTTTTTACAAGGGTACTTAGGTATTTATGGTTGTTGTTGGTGGTGGTGGTGTTGCTATCTTATTATTAGAAAAATTATTATTGTTGCTATTATCATCATGAACATTATCAACATGAAGTGTAGACATAGTAATAGAATTGGTGTGACAATAATTTAGTAGTAGTAGTAGTAGTAGTAGTAGTAGTAATTGTAGTAGTAGCAGTAGTAGTAGTAGTAGTAGTAGCAGTAGCAGGAGCAGCAGCAGCAGGCTGGTAGGTTTAAAGTTGTGGTGTAGAGTACTCCTTGAATAGCTGACTGTGGAGGAGGAATCAACAAAAGCCCACAAGGCGCTTTACAATCACCTATAACCTCACTATCCTATTTATTGAAGACCTGTTTTATTAATATTATTATTATTATTATTATTATTATTATTATTATTATTCTGTTTACATCATAACTACTTCTGCTACTACTATCACTCCTAAGAATTATACGAATTGTGAACTGGGAGTCTGGGTTTAATGTGCATAATTGTGTAAAGAATAGTAGGGACGGTGTCACAGAAACATCCCAGAGGTAAAACTAATAGACAGTAAAGATAATGCAGAAGTACAGCATAACAATTATTTTGTCTCAACGTTATTTATACGCCCCAGTGTCATGTCACTAAAGCAAGTAAACAACATTATTACACAAGGCTAGCACAACGCCCTGCGTTCCACACACATCTACTGTGTGCTAAAGATTTTCATTTATTCTCTGTAAACGTGAAGGGGAATAGAATATAATGACCGTGCAGAGACAGAGAATAAAAGTATTATGTCTTCCACGTTATTCATGCACTTCAGCGACATGTCATTAGAGTACGAAAATCTAGAAGTCTAGCACAACAGAGGAATGTGACGCAGAACCAGTGTCTGTGGTACACGTTCCTATGAATGTATGTAATAGAATTTTTCCCACTATTTGATGTTAGATCAGACGCAACTTACTCCCTGATTCTCTTTCTCCAGTTTCCTCAGGGCCTCCAGCTGTTTGTGGTCTGCAGGCTTTAAACGGAAAACCTGATATTTGTCGTAGCGCACCTTGGCCGTCACAGCTACAACCAACAGCAGCCAAAACAATCCCTTCGTCACAACCATATTTGATCCTGAAACGAATTCCGCTTTTAGAGTTATTAATTAGATTATGGAGGAACCCATTTCGAATCTCGATTTCTTTGTCGCTTTCTGCAAAATATTACCTGAATCATAGATTAAAATTGGTACAATTGCTTATTCCTGGTTTTAAATTATACCACGTATACAGATACAGTCTTGTTATTATGCGGAATTTAACCTTTTAAAGCCTACCAGTTACTTTACGTACCGCCAGGTTAAACATTAAAAAATTCTGTAAGGTGATACATTTCATTTATGTTTTGTATGGCTCTCAGAACAAAGAGTAACTTTTGCCTTATGCATCTTCAACAGATTGGCTTTTATAACCGAAGTGGAGAGTGTTTAGTGCAAGGTACGCACTGAGTCCGTATATAACACAGATATATCTCGTTCTTAAAGGGTTAAGTAATAATACTTATGTGTTAGTGCCTAAAATATAATTAAGACAGATGGTAAAAAATCATTAAGTAAAAATGTTACAGACGTAGGATGCTAATGGCCGAAGGCGTCATTAAGTGTCAAGTTGATTTCAAATATCTTTTCTTGCATGTGCGTTTCTTTAATTGTGAATATAAACCAAACTTATTCTTGCAGTCCGTTTTCTTAAGTATAAGATATACTACATGTTGAATGATGTTAATAAAATTTGAGACTTTACATGTATTCTGTGACCGCCTTGTGATACTTAACATGTATTTTTTTAATGTAGGGATTCGAGAGAAAAATTGTACAATTTTGTTTAAGATTCATGTAAAGTGAAAAAACAGGAAAAATATGAAACAAAATCAAATCCTCCTTTGGAGATCAGTACAAGCCTTCAAATAGAGCTTGATAGAAATACTACATTAATATTAGAAAACAAGCATAAGAATAATAGACGTGAACTCTCTATTGCAGTAATGTTTATGCTCGTGTTTTGTGAAAAATGCATAGAAATGGCATTGTTTGGAGTAACTTTATTGCTCTTCTTGCCTGAAAACTGAACGTCTCGCTCTCTACGTCTTCATACAATACAGTGGTATATGAATGTTGATACTGACTGAATTAAGACTAGAGGTGGCAGTACTGAAGTGTTACAGTGAAACTAAGGGAAGTGCAAAATATATAGGTAAAATATAGTGAAACACAACAAACAAGTTGTAACTGAAGAATAAAAAACCAATTAGATGCCACTTATTATTTTATTGTACTTCTTATAGGCTCAACATGTTTCGGGCATTGCTATGCCCATCATCAGGAGCTCGCGACTGTGATGTTGATTACCACATTGGTCGTTTCGTTCTGTAAAAATGGAGGGGTTAGCGTTAATGTACATATATGTATTAATGTTGAGCCTATAAGAAGTACAATAAATAATAATTGGCATCTAGTTGGTTTTTTATTCTTCAGTTATCACAGTGATCCAATGATCCAATGGTCCAATAAACATCAGATAAATAAGTCGTGTTTGACTATATTGTACCTATATATTTTGTGATTCTATACAACACAACGGGGATGTCTCACCTGGAAGTTAAGGGAAGTGTTTTAACTAAAAATGCAAGAAACATTTTAGTATGCCATCGTGTTAAAGTTCAGAATTATATTTTGAAATTTTCGCAGGATATCTCCTTGTCGGCTAATGAAATCTTGAATTCTTATTTAGATATAAGAAAAATATAAACTAGCTGGATACAATTTTTATGTGCGAAGTGACGAAAATATAATCATTTCCGGTGCCTAAATCCTCCGGAATGTCTGTTGTCTATGTGGGAATGCAGATTTTCCAGCAAGTGACTTACCTCAAATTAATTCAGAGACAGCAAGGCAAACTGTCTGAAACCGTACTGTCTTATACACTTCAGTAAACCTCCTGTCGTGTGAGTGTGTCTTGTAAAAACGCGTTCTTTTCTGAGGTTATATTACGAACGTCCTGTCCTGTTGAGAATAAAATCTTATCTTGAAGATTGATTGTAACACCCACAATTGTGCTGAATATAAGCAGACTCTGGTCGGCAGATAGTATTGTCTTATAATTTGAGGGCACTGTTTCTAAATGGAACAAGCTTATGTAAAAATTAACACCGCCTTACCCTACATTATTTGCTTAACTTTTTATAGACTTTATCATATTTGTTAGACGCGTCGACTATTGATAATTTTCAATTGTTTTATTCGGAAATTCCAAAGATATTAGAAAAAAAGTAATTGTGCAGTACTTATCATTCAAGAGGCCCCGAGGTACAATATACTGTACTGGTACAAAAGGCCTGTTAAAAATCCAATCAGAAATCACTTATAATTTTTAGATGGTTATTCAACGGTATTATCAATTAGTAAGACGTTCCACCCTCGGTGACAGATGGATGTATGAGAAGGAATCATTGGTGGAATGATCTTAACAAGGTAAAACAGAATTAATGTGTGGAAAACCTTAATGGGTCAGTTTTTCAAGGACATATCTTACACGAACTGGTCTAAGTAGAGCTCGGTCTGTCGCGATGATACGTTAGCGACCACTGTGAGATACAGTATTAAAATAATTCCGTTATACATTCGGAGAAAAACCGAAGACAAAAGATTTAAAAATAGTTTTCTAAATTACGTGTGAAACTCCAGTTTCTACCGTACATTGAGCTGCATCCTTCTTTAAATCTCTTTAGGGAAATAATCTTCTTCTATGCTGAGAAATTATGAAACGCCTTCAGTGTGTGTGTGTGTGTGTGTGTGTGTGTGCGCGCGTGTGTGTGTGTGTGTGTACATACACACACACACACACTGAAGGTATTCCTTCCTCCGTATGTTGCACGACTTTCTATGTTCTTAGTCGACGATTCCGTCCATGAACACCTTTCATGCCCTGTAATATACGAACATTCTATAAAAAGAAATTCGCACCGAATCCATTAAATAATTTTTAAATTAGTATCACGAATATTAAAATGCTGTCGGTAATTTATTTATACTTGCCCCACACTTCTACATCTGAAAAACATTTTTACAGCTAAACGTACTAAAAGACGCCGTCCTTACGACTAATGATACTGGGAAATAAAACTCCCAACATTGCTATATGCAAGAGTAACGTAAGTAATATTTGTTGTAAGAAACGAATTTATTACGTATAAATGTGCGTAATTTCACTCTTTGTCCTTCATGACAAGTCGATTAACGGCAATGGAAAATCTGCTGAATGTAAACTAAAACAAGGTCTACCATTCTGAACTCTTTGGACTGTTTGGGTGTAAAACCAAATGACCGTTGGTTTTAGACTTTTATGGCTCTTTAACACATGCAAATTTTCGCCGATGCAGGCCTGCGTGTTGACGCTGCGTGCTCTATCAAGCTTTCAGGCCTTCTTAGAGACATAACTAAAGGCGCTGGATTACACAGTTTTTTCAGACTTTATAGATGCAGCAGACTGCACATATGATGCGTGTGCCCTGTTTCATGTTCGTTATCTCCGCAGTAACAGCGTCTGCCAAGAAAACGTTAAATTGAAGTTTCATAAATTACTTCTTTTTAGGTTTCCAATTTTTTGCCTGCTGGCTGCTTGTACAGGGGTAGGCAAAATGGGAGCCTGTTGACTACTGTCGAATGTGAGTGAAAATTTCTTGCCGCTAATGGTAAAAAGTTAATTTAATTGCGATTGATAAAAACAAGGCTTCATGATGAATCAGTTAAAGACTAATACAAGAAATGCGGGATCGAAGTATAAAGTGCTATGGTGTGGATGCTGTAAGGTTTTGAAGTGCTATTTAGATTATTGTGTAAGATTTGTCTTTGGATTGTATGACAATTACATTTAAGTTGCAGTAGAGCAGTTTTTCAAGTAACATATCCCAAACGATATGTGTTATTTATCGTTGTTTTTACGCTTTGTGTACGAAACTTCCTACACTGATCCTAGGTTCAGTGTATCAATATGCGTTACGAGGTTAGAACCTGCTATTCCTATATCCTACACTTACCGCAACTGAGCAAATATGAAACCAGAGCATAAATTTTGATGGCTGTGACTATCAGGAAGCTATTTACCTCAAAAGACTGGTAAATTTCTACAAGAATACAAGGTGTGTAAATCTGAAAATGACAATCGTCAGAACAGAGAGCAGTTGTTAAATTTTTTAAACTCTTAAAAAGCAAGTTAAGTACTGAAGTGGACAGGTGGAGAAAGACGACTGTGGCAGCGTGACTGTCAGTTTAATCAGAGAAGACCATGACAGTTCCCGTAATCGCAGGCGATGATGGTGCTTATTTTGTAGGAAGGGTCGACCTACTGCATTTAAATTGTGGACCAAACTCTGAAAGTTTCGGTGTACGTTATCGATTTGGAATACCTGTTATTCATGAACAACTTGGCGTTTTACACAGGCACTTTATGCTATTAGGAGGGTACTTAGGTATGGACATATGTGTAGGATGGACAAATCTAAGAATGCGCACAGAGATCTGGTACGGAAACCTCTTAATAGTTATCAGCTCTGATGAAAATGAAGAAGTAGGAAGTTAATATTAGAGAAGTCTAAGGAACATAAATTGTGAGGATTGAGATGGAATTAAATGACTAAGGATAACGTCCAGGGGCTGGTTTTTTGTATTAATTGTGAGTGATTGAAACTCAGGTCCTTCTACCATGAAGTGAAACTTCTGTTCGTTCCTTCTGAAATACAGCCCACTTACTTCCAAACAGACAGACTGCCGTCTTCAGACGATATTAAGTGACCGATAGCGTCACCACGAAGAAGGAATACAGTTGAAGGCAAATCCAGTTGCTCGCACGACTGCAGGAAAAATGTTTCGCTACCTTTCTCTTTTACGTACGATAGGCCTGAGCCTACAACCAAACGTTTGAGGTGGTATATGTTATAATTGATTCGCTTTCTGAATTCTGAAGGATGAGATTTTCTTTTCGAAACCACTAAAATGATTTGCGTCAGTCGATCCGTTTCTAATTTCAGGCAAAGACACCAACATTATAGTGAGCAGACTGTACCCAGGACACGAAAAAAAAACCCTCGGATAGTGGAGATGATGGTGCTTGGGGTTTCCTGCTGTCGACCTACTTCCAGGCTCTCTGCCCAATGTCAATCACGTTAAATTCTTGTTGCTAGCGAAGTTCCTCGCGTGATTATCACTAACAACATTTCACCTAGCATGGCTAGATTGTAAGGAAATATGAAATACAAGAATTATGCTCGAGGAGATGGCTTAATACTTCTAAAGAGAAGTGGTGGTGTTCTCTCCATGGAATTTTCTATTTTTCACTTTACAAGACTGTCAAACACTCGCCCTGCAGAGCTTTCCTTCAAGGCCAGCTAATATTCCGATATCTTTAAAGTTTTAATTTTATTTTATTTTTATATCGCACAATGTCCCTCAAGAAACCCCGCAAAAGTAAATAAAAAGAGTATTTTATATCCCTGCGTTTCTCTTGTACGTCGAAAAATTTGCAAATGACGAACGACGAGAGAGTGCGATATTTTATGTTGCTGTCCAAGATGCCAAGTTGGATTACGGATTTGGCCCGTAACCTATTTCATTTTTACAGACTGTTTATAGTGCAAGTCACCAAATCTCCCATAACTCCGTGACTTGGAAGGTGAAGATAACCGACGGACGAATATGACGTCATGTGACACTGTTGTGAACTACAGAATGAACCCAATTCTCACCAACATTAAGTTGTCGATATTGTAGCGGGAAAATTAAGAACAATCTGTCACAGTGGCGAAAATTATTTCCAGGTACCATGAATAACTAGATACGCTTAGTAAATACAACAATTTATTGTGCCATGTATTTCTCAGAGTACATTAATTTTGGGTAACATTAAACAAAAGGTCATTATTCATGTCTGTCTTGTTTGTAACATCGCAAGCCTCTGATTAGCAATCAGAAAACAAATAATCATTCATTATTGAGCTTCTGCACCTCTTCCTCATGTGTAGTATGTGTAGTGTATGTTGACTTTCTGTTCCTAAGGACTGTCCAAGTGTGTGTCCCTAGTACTGTAGGAGTGTACTAATTTTCTTTGTAAATGCTTCATATTTCATTTCTTAGCACTTTTGTGATTCCGTCCCTAGAATATTATATCTACGCCAATTTTCTGTTAGTGTGTCGCGTTTCTGTCCCCAGCACGATACAAATATGCTACTGATGCTGTAGACAGACGTGTTATTTACGTGGCAGGTTCTGCTTTGCGTGTTGCAAAATCACAACAACGGAGTTCAGGGTCTCCTCAGCGGTATCGATAATTTGACTTGCGGGCAGCAGAAATCCGTATCTCCCGGTGTCCCTCAGTTCCCAGGTGAAGGTGTAGGGGGTGTCGAAAACACCACGAACCCAATCCATACTCACGCCACTAGTGGGATCTGCACACAAAAAAAGAACAGATTCTTTGCGCTACTGAAAATTAGCATCTCAAGTACACTCATACCAGTGGCTCTATTGATGTTACCTTTAATTTCCTTTCTAATGATATAAGTTAACCTTCTTCAGAAATAAGTAGAAGAATATGTAGACTTCACAAAAATAAATTTTAAATTTGCTATATTGGAGAGAAAATTTGATGTCTTATGGTATAAAAAGAACCTACACCGAATGACTGCTGTACACTGAGTAATACTTCGTATTGTGTCTTCAGGAATGGGGTTGAGAATTCTTGAGTTAGAGAAAACACTAGAACCCATTTATCTCCCCCCCCCCCCAAAAAAAA
>Ga0209755_10008688_pt1 | contig 10814 bp, 5 predicted proteins | sample TergutCo191P1_FD_187301 | JGI IMG/M metagenome (GOLD analysis project Ga0209755, IMG submission 187301) | Cornitermes sp. P1 segment gut microbial communities from Petit-Saut dam, French Guiana - Co191P1 (SPAdes) (version 2) | ecosystem: Host-associated > Arthropoda: Insects > Digestive system >... | reverse complement strand
GGCAAGGATCAGAATATTTACGCTTATAAAATAGACAACAGGCCCCGAATCGTACCCCGCTCAAAATACTACGGCCCGGAACCGGAAGGCAGCTATGGCATGGGAAATCCGCCGCCATCGCCCTGGGCTGACGATATGCGGCGTTACGATGATGAAGTGCAGGCTTCGATGTATGCCGCAATCGAAAGCGCTGTCAATTCCGGCCAATTGGGAGAAAACGAACCGTATTATATGGCTTACATGCAGGAAATGATTGGCTTTTTTCTTAAAGATCCTCATTATTCACGGGTGCGGCCTGCAGTCAAACCTCCTGAAAGGGTCGCGCTTATCCGCCTGCTTGGACGAGTAGGTTCCCGGGAAACAGTTCCTTTTTTATGGAATATATTTGACAAGGACCCCGAGCCTTCAATTAAAGCGGCATGCGCCGAGGCTATCGGCAAAATAGGGGTGGATCCAAACGGAAGCACCTTTGAGTCCTACAATTTTCTTCTTGCGGCCAATAACCCAAACAGGGATCCCCAGCTTCTCATGTCCGCCACCGCTTCTATCGCGGCTCTCTGCCGTTTTTCCGGCCCGCCCATTTCCGGCGACGGAATACTCCTTTTGCGCTACTTTTCAAACCTTTCCTGGGCCCCCAACAGTATTAAAGCCCAGATTAGGAATGAACTTGACGCTCTCTACAGGGAAGGATTGGATAAGGTGATTCAGTGAGCGGGGTGTGTATCTATCTCTCATCTGCTAGTGTGAGAGCGCAAGCACCCTCAGCCAGCTCTCGCAATTCCCCGCCGGTACGTGTTTTGCCCTTGTTGGACTGCCCATGTGTGTGAATCTGCCCATGAATGACGACAGAGTCGTGGCCTTTTTTTGACGCAGACTTTGGTCTGGCGTTTATTCTCACACGACAAAGCGTCCTTCATGGGCGCCCGTTCCCACACCTGGGCAATCAGCCAGTAAACGCCTCCACGCTCGTGCACATTATCAGCAGCGCCATGTCGGTAAGGTATTTCTTCGGCAAAAGTGTGGTTTCATGGCTGCCACCATATGCGTTAACCTCTTTTTTTGCCGGAAATCTCAAAAACATAGGGAAAATATACCAATTATATAACTCCGTTATACCATGAATTTTAGTTTATAAAATTTTTGGCAGTATAGCACCACATGATAGACCTAAATGCTATTATTTCAACAGAAGGTTTAAAAATACATAAGTAAGTATTTTACTCTCTTCTTAATATTTGTAAGAAAAAAGGAAACTGATAAAAATGAAAAAGTTACTTAAGATGATTAAATTAGGTTTTTTCAAAACGAAAAGTGGCTATAAAAAATACCTTAATAAAGTTAGGTATAATCGCCAGTCGCTTAAGTATGTACCGGAAGAACATAAGACAGCGGAATTATGCCTTGAAGCTGTTAAAAGGTATGGTGGGGCGCTTGAGTATGTACCGGAAGAACATAAGACAGCGGAATTATGTCTTGAGGCTGTTAAATTGTGCGGTGGGGCGCTTATGTATGTACCGGAAGAACTCAAGACAGTAGAATTATGCCTTGAGGCTGTTAAATCGGACGGTAGGGCGCTTGAGTATGTACCGGAAAGACATAAAACAGCGAATTTGTGCCTTGCCGCGGTTCAACAGTTTGTCTTTGCGCTTGAGTATGTACCGGAAGAACATAAGGTAGTGAAATTTTGGTATAAAATGGAGTACAACAACGTACTTGAATTTGTGCCGGAAGAACATAAGACAGCGAAATTATGCCTTGAGGCTGTTAAAAATGACGGCTTTGCGCTTGAGTATGTACCGGGAGAGCATAAGACATGGGAATTATGCCTTGAAGCTATTAAACAGAGTGGCTTTGCGCTTAAGTATGTACCGGGAGAGCATAAGACATGGGAATTATGCCTTGAAGCTATTAAACAGAGTGGCTTTGCGCTTAAGTATGTACCGGAAGAATATAAGACAGCGGAATTATCCCTTAAGGCTGTTAAATCGGACGGTAGGGCGCTTGAGTATGTACCGGAAAGACATAAAACAGCGGAATTATGCCTTGCCGCGATTCAACAGTTTGTCTTTGCGCTTGAGTATGTGCCGTATGAGCTCAAGTCAAAGGAAATTTGTTTTGCTGCGGTTAAGCAGTTTGTTCTTGATCGTGTGCCAAATGAATACAAAACAGTGAAATTGTGTCTTGCTGCTTTTGAGAGGAATTATGAATTTGGAATACCATCCAATATCAAGTCGAAGGTTTATAGAATCGCAAAGAAAAAATTGGAGTATCTTGATAATAAATAACGGAGCCATTCTTATAAGTTAACGCACATGGTGGCAGCCATCGGTTTTTGGTAGTGTCGTCGCCTTTGCCAGTAACACCAGGGGTAGCGTTACCCCGTTATGCCCTGCCGGTACGTGTTCGGGCGCCCATGCTGGCAGCCCTGGCAGATAAATGCCAGGCGCTGGCCTGCGTCAGAAAAGACATTGCCACCAGCTGACAGCATGGGCAAAACACTTTTGAAGGTCAAAGCTTATGTCCATAAGGGCTTGTGCGCCGCCAAGTATTTCGGTTATTGTTTTCATATCGAAGGACTCCTGATTTGATTTTGCGTTTGGTTACTGAGATCTTATCAGATTCCTTCGTTTTTTTATATTTGTTTATAGAGTTTTGCACGAGTTCTCTATCCAGGAGCGGATTTATTTTGTTTTTTTTATGAAGCGTTGCTTCATTTTTATTTTTTATTATATGCGGTATGTAATCGCACAAATGAGAGGTTTGTATTATGAAGAAAAAAGTACTGTTGAGTATGGTGTTACTCACAATGGTCGGAGCAAGTTTTGTTTTTGCGCAGCAGATAACCGATGGCAATCTGACGTACATTCAAACTGGCAATACCCTGATTGTTAAAGCTGCAAATAAAAATATAACCGGTCATGTGACTATTCCTGACAGCTATCAGGGCAAAAATGTAGTCGCCCTTGACACTTCCGGATTCGCCGGCTGCAAAGAAATTACAGGCGTTACCATCCCCAATAGAATAACTAAAATTCCCGTGAGCGTGTTCAAGGATTGTACCAAACTCCAATCCATCACCCTTCACAATGGTATCACGGAAATCTTCGGTAGCGCGTTCCAGAACTCAGGGCTTCTTAAGATTAGATTTCCCGATAGTCTCACTTCAATCGGCGATAACGCGTTCAGGGATTGCAAATACCTTTACGAGATCGAGGGAGCGAATATAGGTAAAAATGTAAAAACAATCGGCGCGGGCGCGTTCCAGAATACCTGGATTGACAGGGTCTGGATTCGCGAAAACGTAACGAATATCGGTGCGAATGCTTTTAATACCGGTAATCCCAAATTTTTGGCAGTAAACTTTGCGAAAGCAAATATTCGATTTGCTACTTCTTCGTTCCCCAACGCCCAGAATTTGTGGCAGATGTATAGTAAAGACGGGAAAACAGGCAGATATTTACGGAATGGCACAACATGGGCATATGAAGGGGGTACCGATAGTCTCCCTCCCCCTAACCCCAGATAGTAACTGACTTGCTGGGAGCAATGGCAAGAGAACAGGGCAAAATGCAACCTTCTTGCCATTGCGCATCGAAATGGACGTTTGCATGAAAATGGGCAACAAAATAGAAAGTAGGCGCTGAGGTGGCAGCCATCGGTTTTGGTAGTGTCGCCCCTTTGCCAGTAACACCAAGGGTAGCGTTACCCCATTATGCCCCACCGGTACGTGTTCGGGCGCCCATGCTGTCAGCCTTGGTGTGATAGAGAAAACGCCAGACCAAAGTCTGCGTCAAAAAAGGCCACAGCCATAAGCTGATAGCATGGGCAGCTTCCCGTAACGGTGGGGGATTGCGGAGTTGGCAATCGTATACCATCAGCGAGAATTTGAATTTGATAACCAGGATTTATAGAAGTTTCAAGAAAACCAAAACCCTAAATCGGGCAACCCGGATTTGAACCGGGGACCCCAAGTCCCCCAGACTTGTACGCTAAACCAACTGCGCTATTGCCCGGTTTAAGGCTCTGATTCCCTTGAGTTTTTTGACCTTAGCACAAGGGGTTTTACGCTGTCAATACTTCAACACGCTCTTGTCGTAATCCGCCGGAGGAATAAAGCCGAGGAGCTGCATGCAGGTCGCAGCGATGGAGCTTATTCCCAGGCCTTCATTGAGGCTGCCTTCGCTGGTTAGGTACTCGCCTTTGTGTTCCGGGTCGTAGATGATGCAGGGCACGGGGTTCAGGCTGTGGCTGGTTTTGGCTTTTGGAGTTCCGTCGGGTTTTAAGGAGACTGCGCCGGTTTTTTTGTCGTGTTCGTACATATCGTCACTGTTTCCGTGGTCAGAGGTGACGATAAGGATTCCGCCCGCCTCTTTGACCGTCTTTTTGATGCGTCCTATCTGAATGTCCATTGCTTCCATTGAGCAGATTACGGCCTGGTATACTCCGGTGTGGCCTACCATGTCGCCGTTGGGGAAGTTGAGGCGGATGAAGTCGAACTTGCCTGAAGTGATGGCTTCCATCACCTTGTCGGTTATGTCCGCGCATTTCATCCAGGGACGCTCCTCAAACGGAACTATATCGCTTTTTATTTCCACATAGGTTTCGAGCTTGTCGTCGAACTTGCCTGTCCGGTTGCCGTTGAAAAAGTATGTCACATGACCGTATTTCTGGGTCTCGGAAATCGCCAGTGTTCGCACGCCGGATGCCGCCAGGTATTCACCCATCGTCTTGTCGATGGAAGGGGGACTGACCAGATAGCGCTTTGGCACATGGGTATCTCCGTCGTACTCCATCATTCCGGCGTAGCAGATTTTCGGTACGCGAACCCTGTCGAACATGGTGAACTTTTCCTCTTCAAAGGCGGCGGTGATTTCCAGCGCCCGATCTCCGCGGAAGTTGAAGTACACTACCGAGTCGTTGTCTTTGATGACACCCACCGGAGAGGGTTTTCCGCCGCTTCCGTCTTCAACGATGACAAACTCCTTCAGATCCTGGTCGATGATTCCGGGGATCTCTTTCCTGTATGTTTCCACCGCTTCTCGCGCGCTTTTGAACTGCCGGCCTTCGCCGAGTACGTGAACTTTCCAGCCGCGCTCCACCTGTGGCCAGTTTGCCCCGTAGCGGTCCATCGTGATCCACATTCTGCCGCCGCCAGAGGCGATTCTGGCGTCAAAGCCGTTTGTATTCAGCCCTTTCAGAAAAGCCTCGAAGGGATCGACATATTCCAGAGCGCTGGTTTCTCCCACGTCGCGTCCGTCGAAAAGCACGTGGATGCGGACTTTGCCGACGCCTTCGGTTTTTGCCTGAACGATCATGGCCTTGAGGTGATCCATGTGGCTGTGTACGTTTCCGTCCGAGAAAAGGCCGATTAGATGAAGTGAACCGCCCGAAGCTTTCACCGTGGATACAATGTCCTTCCATGCCTGGCCCTGGAACATGGCTTTACTGGCGATTGACGCCGATACCAATGCCGCGCCCTGATTGAAAACCCGTCCGCAGCCCATGGCGTTATGGCCTACCTCACTGTTTCCCATATCTTCATCCGAAGGAAGCCCGACGGCCTTTCCGTGGGCTTTCAGTTTTGTGTGCGGGTTTTTTGCCTCAAGAGCGTTCAGACTGTTCATTTTGGAGTCCGCTACAGCGTCCCCTTCCTTATATTTACCGTAACCCACGCCGTCCATAATGAGCAGCACTACCGGACCTCTGCGTCCTTTCCAGCCGGGATTTTTTTTAAGGGCTTCTACCATAACATTCTCCTCCGGGGCTTAGAAAACATTTCCCCGCTTAAGCTTTAATACCTGGAAAGAGTATAACAAAAAGATGTCTTGTTATAATAGCTTAGAAAGTGTATAAATTCCGAGTCGGAGGGTTTAAAGAGCAGCTCATGAGGGTAAAAGTAATAGCCATGCGGGTTTTTGTGTTGAGCGCTATCATGGTTATTATTGGCAGCCTGGCTGCTTGCGGCTCGAAAACGAGAAATCAGTCCCATCATACCGCCAATTTTACAAGTTATTCCGCAATACCGGGAGTAACCAGGGAAGAAATAAACGCGATAGAGTCACTTAAGGTATTAGGACGGAGTTTTACCTACGGAACCCTTAATTCTACGGAAGCGTTTATTGATTTTGACGGCAATATTGCCGGATACTCTGTCTTGTTGTGCGATTTTCTTTCCGGTCTTTTCGGCATACCCTTTGTTCAGAAGTTCAGCCTCTGGGATTCTCTGATAGAGGGGCTTAACAGCGGAACTTTTGATTTTACCGGCGACCTGACACCGACACCGGAACGCAGGGCGTTTTATGTCATGTCCAACCCTATTGCTGACCGCTCGCTTGGTGTCTTTGTTTTGGCAGAAACCAATAAAATAGAGAGAGAATCCGATTTAAACGGCCGGAGAATCGGCTTTTTAAAAAATTCTGCAACGGCTCAATTAATTAATAAAGCCTATCCTTCCCTTAATTTTGTTTCCGTACTTCTGGATAATGTTTCGGATTCGGTCGAAATGCTGAAAAGCGGTTATATTGACGCCTTCATAACAGATGCCGTGATTTCTGTTGAATCTGCTGAATATGAGGATCTTTCCTCCATAAAACATCTGGAATTATTCCCTTTCGTTTATAATCCGGTTTCAATGTCTACGGCAAAGGCCGAGCTTCAACCGGTTATTTCGGTGCTGAACAAATTCATTGAAGCCGGCGGGGCTGAAAAATTTTACAGTCTGTACCATGAAGGCAGTCTGGCATCCAAACGATTTCAATTCCAGAAAAAGCTGAGCACGGAAGAGAGAGAGTATATCAACAGTCTGAATGCGAAAGGTTCCGGTGTACCGGCCGCGTTTGAGTTTAATCATTATCCGATATGTTTTTATAACGAAGATGAAAGATCGTTTCAGGGGATTGCCGTTGAAATTCTTGAGGAAATAGAAAAGCTCACCGGGATTAATTTCAAACCTGTTAATGACAGGAATACTTCATGGCAGGCAATACTGGGGATGCTCGAAAGAGGCGAGATTGCCCTGGTCCCCGAATTAATGTATTCCGAAAGAAACAAAGATAAATTTTTGTGGTCTGATCGATACGCCTCATTACGTTACGCTCTGCTGTCAAAGGCGGATTATCCATATCTGGAAACATATCAGGTAGCGAGAGCAACTGTGGGCGTGTGGAGAGAATCCGCTTACGAGGAAATGTACAATGTATATTTCATTGATGACTCAAATGTAAAATACTATGATACGCAGGAAGAAGCTTTGACGGCGCTTGAGAAAGGTGAGATTGACTTGCTGATGGCTTCGGAAAAATGGCTCCTTACGCTGACAAATTATCTGGAAATGCCGCGGTATAAAGCCAACATACGTTTCAGGGCGCCGCTTGAAGAATTCTATTTTGGATTTGGAAGGAATGAAGAGACGCTGCGTTCGATTTTCGGAAAAGCCCAATCTGCCATCAATACTGAAAAAATCGCCGAGGACTGGACAGGCCGCGTTTATGATTACTCAAAGAGGATTGCCGACGAACGCTTTAACAGTGTTTTCACTTTCGCTGTTGTTCTTTTAATACTGCTTATCATCATGTTTTTTTTGTTTATGTGGAACGCGCGTTTGAAAAAGCATTTTGAAAATCAGGCGATTACCCTTTCTACCATGTACAAGGCAATTCCCGATCTGGTGTATTGCATGGATACGGATCTGAGGTTTATTAATTGCAATCGCAGTTATGAAGAATTTATTGGTTTAAGCGAAGCGGATATTGCCGGTAGAACCGATCTGGAAATATACAAAGACGCGCCGGATCCGGCAATGGCCGAACTTCTTATGAATGTGAACAGGAAAGTATTGACGGAAAACGTAACAATAACATCGGATGAAGTCCATATACGCCAGGACAATTCCAGGGTTCTTCTTCAGTCGACCAAAGCTCCTTTGATTCAAAACGGCAAAGTAATAGGTTTGCTCGGAATCTCAAGGGACGTTACGAAACATAAGGAGGCTGAGGAAGCGGCATACGAAGCCTCCAGGGCAAAGAGTATTTTTCTTGCGAAGATGAGCCACGAGATACGCACGCCAATGAACGCGATAATCGGTATGACCGAACTTGCCTTGCGGGAAAAAGAAATGAGCGCTGCCCAGAGGCACATTGTTACGGTTAAGCAGGCGGGCATTCATCTTTTATCCTTGATAAACGACATTTTGGATTTCTCAAAAATTGAAATGGGAAAGCTCGAGATTCTGAACGGCGATTATATGTTTTCATCTCTGATAAATGACGTGATCAGCATTATCAGAATGAGGGTGATCGATTCGCAGCTGCGATTCGCGGTAAACGTTGACGCCTATATACCCGACGCGCTTACGGGTGATGAAACGAGAATACGCCAGGTGCTGCTCAATGTTTTAAACAATGCCGTCAAGTACACCGACAGGGGGTTTGTGTCCCTGACCATTTACGGCGAGATGACTGATGATGAAACGATCCTGCTGACTATGGAAGTGATGGACAGCGGTTCGGGAATCAAGCAGGAAAATATTCATAATTTATTCGGGGAATATACCCAATTCGACCAGGAAAAACACAGGGGCATTGAAGGGGTAGGACTGGGTCTCGCCATTACATGGAATATTGTGAAGGCCATGAACGGAAACATTGAAGTATATTCCGAATTTGGCAAAGGCAGTTTATTCACCATCACTATACCGCAAAAAGTACGTTCGCGGAAAATTCTGGCGCGCGTCATAAACCCGAAAGATAAAGCGGTTATAGTTTATGAGCGCAGGGAAATATTCGCGAACTCCATTGTGTGCGCCATGGATAATCTGAGCGTGCCAAGTACGCTGATCCTGAACGATGCTGACTTGTGCAGCGAGATGGAAAAGCAGCCGAACGCTTTTTTGTTTATTTCTTTTTCCCTGCTGGAAAAGAACAGCAAGAATATTCTGGAGCACGGCGCTGACGTGAAAGTTGTTGTGCTCGCGGAATTCGGCGAAGTTATTCCGGACAAAAAACTAAGAGTTCTCGCCATGCCGGTTTATTCCATATCTGTCGCGAATATTCTGAACGGTTATGTGGAAAGTTTCAGTTTCAACGAAAACGATGAAGGCAGCATGGTAAGGATCACCGCGCCGGACGCGAAGGTTCTTGTTGTTGACGATATAAACACAAATCTGAAAGTTGCCGAAGGATTAATGCTCCCGTACAAAATGCAGATTGATCTGCGTAAAAGCGGACGCGAGGCAATAGAAGCGGTGATCTTTAATAACTACGATTTGGTTTTTATGGATCATAAAATGCCCGACATGGACGGTATTGAGGCGACTCAATATATCAGAAAAATGGGCACCGACAACAAGGTTTATGAAAAACTGCCGATTATTGCCCTCACGGCCAATGCTGTTTCAGGAACAAGAGAGGAATTCCTGAAAAGCGGGTTTAATGATTTTCTGTCGAAACCGATCGACACTATCGAGCTTAATTCAATTTTGGAAAGATGGATTCCAAAAACGAAGTGGGAAATAACGGCAAGGGAAGAGACCCCGGCAGAAGAAGCGGAAACCAAGAGGGGCGAAAAGGAGATTGAGATTGAAGGGGTGGATGTCAAGAGAGGTGTTTTTCTGTCAGGCGGAAAGATTGAATCCTATTTGGATACCCTCGCGATTTATTATAATGACGGACTTGAGAAGATAAAGGAAATCAATGCCGCGCTGGTATCTGCGGATCTGCGCCGCTTTACTGTGTATGTCCACGCGTTTAAAAGCGCCTGCGCAAACATAGGGGCCGAAGGTATGGCGGCAAAGGCCTTCGAACTGGAGCTGGCCGGCGATCGAAAGGATATGGCTTTTATTGAATCACATATTCATGCTCTCTTGTCTGAACTTGAAACTTTGCTGGGTAAAATATCCGGTGTGCTGAAAGCTCGCAGGGAAAAGGCGGGAAAGGAAAATGTTTTTTATGATCCGGAGTACCTGATTTCGGAGCTGCTTGTACTTCAAAAAGCGATTGATGATCTGAACGCCGGTGTAATAAACAGGACAATCGAGAACTTGCGAAAGGCGGCGCAGAAAGATACCGTAGATGCCGCCGTCAATGGCATAGCGGAGAAAATTTTGTTCGGAGAATATGATGAAGCTTCAGCCATGGTTGAGACGCTGCTGCAGAGGTTAAAAAATGGAGCGCATTGAGGAATTTAAAGTAGGCGACAGAGATTTTCTATACATTGATTTGTCACATTTCCTCAAGAACGAGGAGTTTGCGGAATTTGCCGAAATGGTTAAGCCCATAATCGCGGAACACGAGGAGCATTCCCTTTACACGATCACGAATATCGAAGATGTCAGGTTTGATTCAAAATCAAAGGGATTGATTGTGAGTTTTTTGGTGCACAATAAACCTTATGTCAAATATGCCGCGGTTATAGGTTTGGACGGCATAAAGAAGATGATGGTGAGCACCGCGGCAAAACTGAGCGGACGCGGCAATATCCATTTCGCGTTTACAAAGGAACAGGCAATTGAATGGCTGCTGAAGCAGGACTAGAAAAAACTTTTGAACGGTATGCGGGGAGTAAATAATGCCGAAAAGAACAGACATCAGTACAATTATGATTATAGGATCGGGTCCCATAATCATCGGACAGGCTTGTGAGTTTGATTATTCCGGAACTCAGGCGTGTAAGGCTCTTAAGAGTTTGGGTTACAAAATTATACTTGTAAATTCAAATCCGGCTACAATAATGACGGATCCTGTGGTCGCGGACGTGACCTACATTGAACCGCTCAATGTGCCAAGGCTTACCGAAATCATCGCCAAAGAAAAGCCTGA
>Ga0209755_10008687_pt1 | contig 10814 bp, 8 predicted proteins | sample TergutCo191P1_FD_187301 | JGI IMG/M metagenome (GOLD analysis project Ga0209755, IMG submission 187301) | Cornitermes sp. P1 segment gut microbial communities from Petit-Saut dam, French Guiana - Co191P1 (SPAdes) (version 2) | ecosystem: Host-associated > Arthropoda: Insects > Digestive system >... | reverse complement strand
TCCCCCCGTCCCCCTGCTTTCCCTTCCTACTTAAGCAACATCTCGTAGTTATAATTCCTGACCGCTGACTTCAGCATTACGAAAGCAGCAGCACCTACCAATGCGGCTATAACCAGTAGAATCCATGCGTTTAGCATCATCAGTCCTGTGAATTGGCTTGCTGCCAGTAGCACTATCGGTAGTGTTATGAGACCTGCTTTTTGGAATGCCTCTTCCATTGACTGTGCTTTTGCGGATATTTTCGATGTGATTGTAACGGCTAGGAGCGTGAGCGCGGGCGCTACCAGAAAAACAGTTATATACCAGTTTACTCCCGGCAACATGAAGCTTCCAAACATGAAGTATATCAAGGTTTGGCTGACAAGTAAGTACGCAATAAAAGTTCCTACAGTGGAAATCATCGACAGTAGAAATGCAGAAAGCACCTTTGATGAGAAGATTTTGCGCAGTGACAGCGGGCTGTAAAGCAGTGTTTCAAGCGTGCGTTTTTCCTTTTCGCCAACAAACGATGCGGTTGCCATTGCTGTTGTTGCAATGACGGGAATCATCAAAAAGAACGCCGGGATTATGTTGTTCAGTACAAACGACAAAATCGCAAGGCTCATATCCGTTTCACCCATGGCCCCCGGCATTAAACCGAGCAAATCTCCGAAGTCGCCCATATCTTCGGGAACAAAGTACATTATTCCAATGAACATTGCGGGAAAAGCAACACCGAACATAAGCGCAACGATGACGATTGATACTATATTCCCCTTTGTTGTTTTAAAGAAGCGCAAATCTTTTTGGATTATCGCTTTTTGCATAGAGTTAAGCATTTAGTGTGTCCTCCGATATATCTTTTTTGTCTACGCCTCCACCAGTAGTGAAAAATAAATTTCTTCGACTGATGCTTTTTCTGCTGAAATGTGGTAGAGGTTCCCACCGTTATCGACGATTGATTTTACGATGTTTGGAATTTCATCATCTGAATTTACGTCGAGGGTGTATGTTTGCTCGCCTATCTTCTCGGCATTTAGCGAACTTGGGATTTTGTCCGCCTCAATTTTTACATGACTCCCCGCAAACACTAGCGCACGTAGCTCATCGAGGGTTCCGCTGGCGAGTAACACACCGTTATCAATTAAGCCATATGATGAACAGACATCTTGTGCGTAACGAAGCTGGTGTGTACATAAGAATATTGTCGTACCCGCGTTTTTCGCTAAATCCTTGATTATTTTATTTACGTTTAGCGCACTTTCGGGGTCGAGTGCTGCAGTTGGTTCGTCGAGAAATAGGATTTTTGGTCTGTGAATCATGGCGCGGGCAAGCGACAGGCGTTGGCGCATACCTGTTGAATAATCGCCGAGCTTGCGGTCTTTTGCGTCTGTGAGCTCCAGTTGCTCTAAAATACTCAGCCCTCTTTTTCTGCTTTCCGTTTCAGTAAGTCCAAAGACTTTTCCATAGAATACGAGGTTTTCAATGCCTGTAAGGTTTCCGTACATTTGGGCGTGTTCTGTGACTACGCCTGCAATAGCATGAACATCAACGGGGTCTTTTGCCGGGTCAAACCCAAAAACCTCACAAGCACCGTTTGTCGGCGCAAGTGTTCCGTTGAGAAGCTTTACCGTCGTTGTTTTTCCCGACCCATTTGGACCGAGAAACCCAAACACTTCGCCCTCACCTATGTTCACGCTAATGCCGTTGACTGCAAGCTTTCCACTGTCGTACTTTTTCACCAGATTTTCCAGTTTAACTGCGTTCATTGATGACTCCTCTTCTCTTAAATATGGGTTTTAGAGACCCCCCCAACTATCAATACTGCATTAATTATAGCAGGAAATAAAGTCACTTTTCAATCGACCTGCGGTTGACTTTTCCGAAAAAAGTTAACCCATAGTAACCACAATGGGTCTTTTGGTTTGACCTAAATTCCGCAATGAATTATCATATACAAAGAAAATATGAATCGAAACTTATGAGAAAGCCACCCAGCTCGTCAAGGAGCACACTCCAAAGTGGTGTCGCTGCTGAAGCGGCGGGGTGGCATTGCGGTATGCTCAGCGTTCATCAAGTCACTCAAAAAAGAACGGATTCGTCTTAGCATATTTATGTATAGCTTTTGAGATAACTTCCTCGTCAATACCAAACTGCTCAAGGATTGTGCGTTGTTTCTTTGTGATGGGATTGTATAACAGCATCCCGTCTTTTGTTTTGACTGTCTTTATCATGCGCATTTCATCGAACACTTGAGGCATTGACAGTGCGCGATTTGTATCGAAGTAATTTCTCAGTTTGTTGTGTACATATGTCCTTAGGATCAATCCAATAAAAGCTATGAACATTTTGCCCTCTGCAGCTACTGATGAATGTACTCTAAGCCGTTTCATGTCAAGGTCGTTTTTTAATTCATCAAAGCATTTTTCAATAATATCTTTACGCCGGTATATATCCAATACTTCATCAGGTGTCTTACTTAGATCTGTCGTTAACATAAGGAAATACCCCATGTTGCGTATCTTTTCATCTATTGCATCGTAATTTCGTTCGACAGCACGATTTTTACCATTTTTACCTTCAGCAACAGTAAAATAATCCTCAGCTATCTTGAGACTTACTCCATCGTTTAATTCCTCTTCCCATGCCGCCAGCTTATCTTTGAATAGGCGTTCTTCCTCCGCTATCTTGGTGTTTGCATAAAACAAGTGTATCTTGCTACGAAAATCATATCGGTCATCATCTATTGCAAGTCCTTTTACACCGGTAAGTCCAATATCATAACGCGAACTCATTAGGTATGTTTTGCTTTCATGTGGCACCTCCATAATGTATGTGCTATCATAGTATACACGTAGAAAAGAGTCAAGCTTTTTTGCCTGACTTTCTCTTTATTTTTAGTGCTTTTTTGCACTTTCTTACTTGTATATCCTATTTCTTTGCGGAATTTAGGTTCCGGGTTGAATCAGCTTAGCATTTAGAGGGTTTAGGATGCTTAAAGTTCGCCTTGCTTCTGTGTTGCTTTCGCGCTCTTACCTATACGCCAACTTCCAGTACCTCATCACAAGAACCCTTAATAGATTCATCGTGTGTAATTAGAACTATAATCTTATCTTGTTTTATCTTTCTTAAATACTCAACAAATCGCTGAGTAGTGGATGCATCCAATGCAGAGGTAGGTTCATCAAAAATCATAACATCGGGATTCTTGAACAAAACTTTTAGGATTGAGACTTTTTGCTTTTCACCGCCAGATATATTCGTGTTACTTTCGTTAAACATAAAATCAAGTGTGTTCTCAGATATGAAGTCTTGCATACCGAGCATGGCAATACAACTTGCTAAACCTTGTTCTTTTTCATCATCATCAAGTGCGCCATTGACACCGAAATCTAAATTAAATCTTATGCTTTCGCTAATTAAAGTTGGCTCTTGCTCCGCGTAGCCTAATAATCTTCGGCGGGCATCTATCATTTCAATTTGGCGGATATCAACATCGTTATAAGTTATATGACCGCTATACTCATCAATATACAATCCCATCATTAAATTGATCAGAGTTGATTTTCCAGCACCATTTGCTCCGGATATGGCATACATTTTGCCTTTCGCAAAATTTGCAGTCACACTATTTATGGCTCTGTTACTAGAGTCAGCATATGAAAAGTCGATATTGGTTATCTGTATTTTTTCGATGTGTTTGATATTGATTGTTCCGCAACTTTCCGGCTCTTGCTCAAGTATGTCCTTTAACCTGTTATATGACACAAGAGTATTTTGAAAAGCAGCACCCAGACCAGAAAAATATCTGCTCGAAGTCAACATCATACTGAAATAGCTTGAAAAAATTGTAAACATCCCTATTGTAAAATTTCCTAATAATATCTGTATGCCGCCAACCACAAAGAGGGAGATTTGAGCCAATGTAGAAATAAAACCATCCATACCCGAGTATAAGTAATTTACCTTCTGGTTATGAATGGCCGCACTTCTAAGCTTTAGAAAGCACTTGTCGGCTCTACTGTTCATTTCTTTTTGTATGGCGTTGGTCTTGATTAACTTTATATATTTTAATTGGTCAAATAGTCTGGCAAATAGTTTGGCTTGGGCTTCTCTAAAAGCTAAGCCTGCCATGTAAATTGGCTTCCTGAAAAAAATGTAGATTGTCACATATAGTGCAATGAAGCTGACCATTAACAATGCAACAAACCAGTTCATAGTAAGCAAAATGGCAAAAGGCACAGCAAGCATTATTGCATTGGTAACAATGTTCTGCAAAAATCTAATACAAAAAACGATTAAGTCAACGGCATCACTGCTTATTCGTTGGTTGATGTATGCACTGTCCTTGTTGTTCATGTATGATAATGATAGACTCTGTATATGTTTTATTGTGTCTATTCCAAGTTCATAGCTCATCTTGGCTTGCATTTTGGTATACAATATGGCGGCAATATAGCCTTTAATAATTCGAATGACACTCAGCCCTCCAAATACAGCGCAAAAGTGTATTATCACACTAACGTCTGCACCAGCAATAAGGCTATCAAGGAACTCACCGATAATGTAGGGAGTTATAATAGCTATGGATGTGGCGGCTAATGTTAGAGCTATGTAGGCAATAAGCGTGTGTTTTTGAGACAAAAGGTACGGCTTACAAAGTGCGAATATTTTCAAATCTCTGATACCACCCTTAATTTGAACTGCCCTAGTTTTAATACATGGCTATAGTATTATTTACTCCCAAGAAATTACCAACTCAGGGCTGTGCCGCTCAACTCTGGTACCGTCTCCTAATTGCCCATAGTCATTCCTGCCCCAACTCAAAACATTCCCATAAACATCTAATGCCAAGCTGTGTCCTCCGCCTCCGGCTGCAGCCACCACCCCTTCTAAAATCCGCTGTGGGTGTATTCCCCTTGCCCAATCAGCTTCGACTTCACCAGTTCCCATCTGACCAAATAAGTTAACTCCAAAAGTCCAGAGTGTTCCATCCGTAGTAATAACCATAGCGGTATACCAAACACTACTATAAACAGAAGCAGCATCATACATAATTTGAATAGGTGAAAAGTGATTATCTCTAGTCCCATCTCCTAGCTGTCCTGTGTGATTATGACCCCATCCCCATAAAACACCATCATAAGTAATGGCGTAAACGCTGGAGCCTCCCGATTGAATTGCTCTAACATTATATTTAATAGATATTGGATATAACTGCTCTTCGACATTCTCAACGCCAATTTCCCCTCTATCATTACTGCCCCACGTCCATACTACGCCTTCATCATCAAGAGCGGCAGAGTGTGCCTCCCCCGCTGCTATCGCTACTATATTGTCAATTGCACGTATAGGCAGAAAGCTATCATCATTAGTGCCATTTCCTAGCTGACCACTGCTATTGCTGCCCCAAGTCCACACTACACCATATACATCAAGAACGACAGTATGGTTGTGTCCCACAGCCACCGCTATAATATTATCCATAACATGAACAGGCTCCGCACGAAACTGTGTGGTATTATCTCCGATTTCTCCAAAATTATTTGATCCAAACCCCCAAAGCCGCCCATTTCTATCAATAGCAAATGCATGTGTTGGACCTGATGCAATTGCACTTACATCCTCCATAAATAAAATGGGCAATGACTCACGTCTGGTTAAGCCCGTCCCGCCTCCCCAAGCCCACATCCGACCATCCTCTGTTAATCCAAAACTGGCCGTAGTCCCGGCTGCAATGGCTATAAAAGAACTTTCGGGCGTTGCTGGTTCAGGCTCAGGTACTGGTTCAGCCTCAACTGCCGGTTCAGTCTCAAGTGTTGATTCAGGTGGATAAAGTGTTGCAGATTCATCGTTGGAGTACGTCTCCGCATTATAAATTAAACCGTGTTCCGGCTGCTGATCTACATTTGCATTAGTACATGCTACAATTGCCGCTAAAGCAAAAAAGATAAAAATGCAGATTACAGTTTTGCTTTTCCTTTTACAAGCTCTTTTTCTACTTTGGTAAATGTTCATACCTATACATCCCCCTATTTTCTCCTGAAGTCCTGTGTATATTCCGATCCGATTAGGATATCTGACGATGATTTTGGACTCCGGCACTGCGAGAGTTGGACACCATCACTATGGCAAGTCGAGAGCGTTTTCTCTTGTAGAGTAACCGTAATGAATAAAAACATACTCTTTTTCATTCATTGTGGTCGGTAATTTCATTTTTGAGTCGATATTTCTAGAGCAAATCGTATTGTACCCTTTTTTCTCAATATACTTATTACATAAAGAGAAAATTATGCGTAATCGCACAAATGACACTTCACTTATCGTATGAGCGAAGCATCACTTTGAAAACAAGTTTGTGCAGTTGCATAACAATCACTTTTAACTTTTATTATGTTTTATAACTTGCCCTCACGCTTCGCTAATCCTATGGTCTCTTACAATAGTTAACTTTAGTCAGGCAGACTGTTTGCTAGCATCCACAGTTCGTGAAAGCTGGTCCACAGCCAAACTCGGGGGGAAGTTGAAGAGGGTCAATCCCAACATTTATAACTTCAAACTCCACATCAATTTCTGTTTCTATGGGTTCATTTATCATTTTTGCATTTCCTCCTAACTTTTAGTATAGTTTGATTTCGTAACTGATTTTTTGTGATTGTAATACAACTGCAAAACAACTTGAAGCATCAGCCGTCAAGAAATGCTATTTTCATGTAGCCTTCATAAAATTTAACTTGATTTTTACAATAATCAGGATCATTCATCTTTTTTCTCCAAACAACAGGCGGACACTTTCTGCCGTAGCATAACGGCAAGATTGGACAATCTTCACATTCTGCTGGCAAATCGTATGAAACCCACTTGCAGATTTTTTCATCATTAACTTCAAAGCCCTTTTCTGTTAGCTTCCCTACACAATTTTCACAATCATCAATCATTGTAGTACACTTGAGCAATGAACCGTCAGTATCTATAACAAAACTGTTTGCTAATGCAGCATAACACATACCGCTAAGTGGAGCCCATGCTTGTTCCAATATTCCGAGATTTAGATTTTTTGCGAACACTGACATTTGCTTGGTTACATCGGATTCCTCAGCTTGTTCTACTAAATCGTTTTCAGGTAGCACACCTAAGTTTTTAACAGCACCAAAAGTAAAAACAAACCTGGAATCATCTGACACTATTTCAGACATAAATTTTAGATAGTTCTCAAAATCTGTTGCAAGATGCGCATCAAAATTGGTCCTTAGAACTATCTTAAAATCGAGTGCGCTGCTTTTCGCATCCTGTAAATTCTTAAGTATAGAATCCCATGTACCAACACCATTCACTAAAAAACGGTTCTTATCATGTGGCTCTTTAAGGCCATCAACGGTTATTTGATAATGAGTAACACCCAACTCAACAAGTCTCGAAAATCTGTCAAACGACAACAAATAAGCATTAGTAGTCATCCAACCATTGACTTTAACTGATTTTGCTTCTGCTAGAACCTGCGCCTTTTCCATAAAGTTACAAATGGACTCATATTCAAGCAATGGCTCACCGCCGAAAAACGACATTAATACCGTCTTATACCCCTTACGTTCAACCTCATTTTCGATAGCGAGCAATAAATTTTCGTAAACTTCAGAGTTCATGACCTTGTTCTCATGTTTTTGATAGCAGTACGTACACCTAAAATTGCACTGTCTTGTGACAATTGGTAGCACATAGAGAAAGTTTCTTTTGGACTCGGAGTAGTAGTAATTAAGCAGATTACCCTCATTCATATCATCTTCCACTATCATGTGCAAATCTTTAAGTGTTTTGTGGAATTTATTATCCTCAATATAATCAAATCGCTTTGCAGTTTCTAAGTCGTCAACTACAGCTCTGGTATTGGGCGACTTCACTTTGAGCAATGTCCCACGCAAAGCGTTGTGTAACAAATACACCTCGCCACTTTTGAAAATATTGAGAAATCTACTTTTTTTCATAAGCTCATATCCCTTGAGTTTATCCTCTATCCACCACAAACACCATAGCATAAAGTAACATTTGATGACACCTTGATTTAAACGTAACATTAATAACAGTTGAACTATTGAATCGTGTCCACCATTATATAGACAAATTTTCTCAATGTCAATACAAAATTTTCTCAAAATTTTTAAAAATTCGAAATATTGTCCGTTCTGGTTTTAAGCACTTAACTAAACTAAAAATCGGCACAAGCCCTGCGGGAGGGCTAATTTTTGTCAAATTTTGAAAAATAATTGTTGTATGAGGTGTATTTGATGTAACAACAATCACAAATGCTTGCGATGCAAGGCGTGAGGGCGAGTTAATCTCCCGACTTGTTTACTGTTTACCGAACACGCCAAGTGCAAAAAGCCTATAAAGTGGCTTTGGATTAGCAGTATGAAAGAACCTGCTATTGCTTATGGTTTTAAGAATCTTAAAGACGCCTCAAACTATGACAGCCTGCTCCACTCAGCTAACTGGATGTTACAGCTATCAAAAACTTTCCTGCGTCAGCACAAAGAATCAAAAAAACAGATTATGCTTGCGCTTTTTTTGAACTTTCGACTTAGCTCTGACTAACTTATCGCTTTTTCCTCAACATCCTCCCTAATGTAAAACACAGAAGAGGCGGGGATGCCGCCTCTTCTGCAAGTTTGTAAGTTATCGCTATTCTTCAAGCCATGCGAAAATTCTCGCTATGTCTATGGAGTGATATAGCTCAGAGAACACAGGATTCATCTCTTCACGCCACTGCTCCATAACTGCCGGGAAGTTATCCGTCGCCGCAACTTGGCGAAGTGAGTGTGCCATTCCTTGGCCTGCAATTGAAATAGGCACAGCATCAAAATCCACTGGGAGTCTGAGAATTATATGATATCCGAATGAAGTCTCGACAACTTCACTCATCTCTCCATAGGTCAGCTCCATTGCTGCAATTGAGAATGGTTCAACCATATCCCAAGGTTGGAACAGATACCCTTCGGGATTAGCTAAACTACCTGGATCCTCGCTATACTCGAGCATTAGCTCAGTGAAATAGTCTACAAAGTCCTCATCTTGAACTCGCTGGAGTAGTCTCTCATGAATTTCATCTATAGCTTCGCGAGCAGAGTCATCCTCTGTAGACATAACTAAAATATGCCTTGCCATCATAAAGCCTTCTCTGGCAGCAAACTCCTCAGCAATCTCATCAGGTAAATCCGCCCCAAACTCGCCATATAGCGAAGTTAATAAGTGGCTGAGCAGTCGCTCAGTATCAATCACACTTTCGAAAGTTTCAAAATCATAGAAGCCGTACTCAATTCTCAATGCTTGAGTGAAAATTTCAAGAGATCCGTAATGTTCAATTATAGCTTGCATTTCTTCAGCTCGCCTGTCAAGATCTTCTTGATCAATCACAACATTCAGACGCGATGCCCCGTATCGGTAAAGTAGCAGAGTTAATGCATTCTCTGTCGCCTGCTCCAAAACCATTGCAGCGAGGGTTTCATCGCCTTGTACAATCTCAGACCAGTCTACTGTGTTATGGAAAAATCCTGTAAAGTTTGCAATTGTGCTATAGATGTGTGAGTAAAGCTCCGCCCATGTTATATGCTCATTACCTGCACTTATCATGATTGCATCTCTATCAAATGTCGTCATAGACTCTTCAAGATTGGCCGCAACTCGATCTGAGTGGTTAGTCACAAAGCCGTCTGTGATTGTGGGAGATTCTTCGTCTTCATCTAAGCCCCATGTTGTTTCTTCGCTCTCATCAGGCTCTGTGTCATTTCCATCATCACACGCTACAAGTGCAGCAAATAATAGTGCCATGCATAGAATCAGTGAGAATAGTTTAAGTAAACTTAACCTTTGTTTACCGTTCCTGCGGTTCTCCATATCGCTTGGAGTTTCGTGTTTTTTTGCAAATTTTTTCATTTGAGTGATTTTTCCTTTCAAGATCCCTCAAGTGCAAGTAGTTCTTAAAATACATACATTGACCGAAGGACTGTCTCTAAACTTGTTTTTACATTATAGCAGATAACATACGATTTGAGTAGCTTTTTTTGTATTTGTTTATTTTTTGTGTGTGACCTATTGATATTCAGCGCTCGCCTTCTCGCACTTCTCGGATAATTTCGTTTATGTCGTAAGTGTGAGGTTCATTATATCCACAAATTACGTTGTGTAGGCAACTCTGTCTATTGTTCCCCGACTAAACATTGCAAGCGACCGAAGATGCTCGACCCTACGAATTTTTTATGGGGCGTCGGAGACGCTGTCCCCTGCGCTTTCCAAAGACGAAAGCGCGTATGCAAAGCTTCGCACAAGCTTTACCGCTTCGTCTACTACTGCACCGCCTGCAAGTTTTAGTGCAACGGTGGGATCTGTGCCTGCGAGTACCTTTATGCGCCCTGCATAATCAGGTAATGCATAAAGTGTAGAGATGCTCTCCATGTTAAAATCATTGAGTTTCACGCTCAGCCAGCCCTCTTTTTGCGAAATTTCTATAATTCCAATCTCTGATGCTTCCGCACGGAGCATTGCCACAGAAATGAGCGTAAGAACTTGCTTTGGCGGTTCACCATATCTGTCAACAAGCTCCTCAACCATGTCGTCATAGTCCTCTTGTGAGCGAATAAGCGCGATTCGCCTGTAAACATCCATTCGCTGTTTAGCCGACGGGACGTATTTATCGGGAATACCGGCAGAGACATTTATATCCGCAACGCATTCAACTTTCTTGGGTGCTTTTTCGCCTTTTTCCTCTAAAACAGCTTCTTCGAGCAGTTTCAGATACATATCATATCCAACGCTAAACATATGTCCCGACTGCTCGGAGCCGA
>Ga0209755_10008686_pt1 | contig 10814 bp, 9 predicted proteins | sample TergutCo191P1_FD_187301 | JGI IMG/M metagenome (GOLD analysis project Ga0209755, IMG submission 187301) | Cornitermes sp. P1 segment gut microbial communities from Petit-Saut dam, French Guiana - Co191P1 (SPAdes) (version 2) | ecosystem: Host-associated > Arthropoda: Insects > Digestive system >... | reverse complement strand
GTATTTCATCGGACATTGCCATGACAGGCGGGAACCCAGGATGTTCGCATTCTCACGAATACGGAATGCGAGATTGGACAAGGGGAGTTTTGACATACCTATCGATTTTGATCCCCATGCGTATTTTGACAGGGAGATTGGCGTGTGGGCTTCGTCCCGAACCGCCCGGACGGTGGAATTGCGGTTTGAGAAAGAGATTGCCGCGTATGCGCTTGACAGGCGATGGCATAGTAGCCAAAATGTGAAAGAAAATGCAAACGGTAGCGTGGATGTAAGTTTTACGACTACGCAGATGCCCGAAGTATTGCGCTGGGTCTTGGGGCAGGGGCATACGGTGAAGGTGCTGGGGCCTGCGGAGCTGGTGGATATGGTGAAGAGCGAGACGGAGAAGGTTAGGGAAATGTATACATGAGTAAATGCAAAATCATTGAACTAAAATACGACGCTTTCACCATCAAAACCTTCTTTGCAATAGACGGCAAGGAAGCTTCGCTGAGGTGCTTGGGTACGGGCGAAGGAGCCCGTTTGCAGGAATGGGTGGGCGACTTTTTCCCCGAACTAATCAAGAAGTGCAATTTAGGCCCCGGCTCGGAATGTGCCGTGCAGTTTTACGGTACGCTGTCCGATTATGAGGATGTGGCAAATGCCTACAACGAATATCAAAAAAGCAGCGATGGCATCAAAATAAACTTTCCCCCATGCAAGCGTTACCCGCAATCCTTGAGCGAGATTCGGAAATATGTGAACAAGAAAATCGCCGAGAACGACAAGGAGATATCCACCCAAAAAGCGGAGCTGGAAAACGTCAATGCAGACCTTGCCAAAAAAGCGAATCTGGAAGCGGAAAAAACCAACGCCAATCTTGACGAGCTGGAAGCCAAAGCATCCGGATATGGTGAAATGCTGAAAATGGTTTATAAAGAGGAACGCAAGAACCTCAAAAACGATATGAAAAAAATCAAGCAAGAAGCTGAATATCCAAAACTGAGTGCGGCATCGTGGGTTTTCGGTCTTTCACGCGATTATTTCCTTAGATTCCAACGTGAATGTCGAGCATTATATAAAACGCTAATCAAGGATATTTCACAATACATCGAGCCGTTTGCAGGGGATAAAAACGAGATATTTTTTGACAATTCAGATGGCTTTTTTTCCGCTTTCTCATCTCTTTCTATCGATCCCCGAATAATACGTTTGGCAATTCTGCCATCCTATACCATTCCCGCTAAAGATAAAAAACCTTGGGATGTATCCCGTGATGTATCCCGTGATGGAATCAACATCTCGGAGAAGGAAGCTGCAGACAAAACCAGCGATGCCCAAAAATATTTCGACTCCATCATTGACGATGCGGAACGGCACTGTACAGTGATTTTGGACACCATCAAACAACACTATGAAAGCAAAGTGACAATCGCCGTTGTCCCCATCATGAAAAGGATAGCGGAACGGCGGGAAAATATAAAATCGTCGTTGGACAACTGTTCCTCCACATCACAGGACAACTTGACGCTTGAAAATGCGATCCTGCAACTTGAGGCAAAGAACGAATGTCTTGTGGAACTTTCCACGGTAATTAATCGTATGCAAGCCGAATAAAAAATCCCGCAGCAAGTCGCAAGCTTGGCTTCCGCAAAGTTTCCCGTTAATGGACAATTTTGGCGACTCATTTGTCGCTTTTGGGGTATGGGCTGTGGCAAGAGGAGGAGGGCATGATATAACAATGTGATTGACTTTCGGGAACTGTAAGAATATAATTGGAAAGCTCTTTATAACACCCATCAAAGCCTTTTCGAAAAAGAGCACATTCCGCCATATCTTTACAGGTACGACGTTATTTGTCGTACCTGGCGAGCTATGATAGAGGCACGCAGGGAGGCTGAACGACCATGACAACGCTTGAACTAAAGTACAACCCGTTTGCGATAAAAACCGATTTTTTTATCGACGGCAAGGAAGCAAGCCTTAGATGCTTTGGCACGGGCAGCGATGTCCGTCTTCGTGAATACATAGGCGATTTTTTCCCCGAGGCCATGAAGAAAACCAACCTGGGGCCTGGCTCCGAGTGCGTGATTCAATTCTATGGAACACAGGACGCATTCGAGGATGTAAAGGCGGCTTGCCATGAATACGGCGACCAAAACGAAGGCATAAAAATCGAATTGCCCGAATACAGGCCGTACCCGAATAACTTCAACGAGATGAATCTGCTTATTGCGGAAAAGAGGGAAAAATACGCCGCGCAAATCGCCGCAAAAAAAGATGGGCTTGTAAACCCGGCGACCATGAAAGGCGACATCGATATTTTGGATCTGGAAAAACGGTTTGACAGGGACAAAAAAGCGCTTGAACAGGCGTTCGTTGAAAACGGCGAGAAGGCAAAAGCCGTGCTGGATAAAGCGAAAGAGGGTTCCGTCTCATTTGCTTCAAGCACCTTAAAAACGATTGGTGCCAGCAGATGCGATTATTACGGAGCGTCTATTTCCGAAGCACTTAAACTTAATTGTGGACATAAAATTGGGAACAAATGCGACACCGATTGCCGTTATTTAAATTTTGGTCTTGGCAGTAAAAAAAAGCTTTCGAGTAGCACTGTGGAAACCAAAGCGGTTTATGTAACCATCATTGAAACCGTCAACGCATCTTTTGCGAAAAACAGCAAGGAACTATCGGAATTGTTGTCATCCTTGTTTGACAAGGCAAAGGCGGCATTCCATTCCTGCTGCAAGGATGTTTGCGAAGAATATATCGCACGGTTTTCCGATCTTTTGCCATTGGCAGATTCGTTAAAGGAATACAAAACGATATGGAAACTTGGTATGCAGGAAACCATTCCCGATTCCTGTTTTGACAGCATAGCGATTAAGGATACTGCATCAATGGTATTGATTGGCAGGGCAAAACAGGAAGAAGCTATAAAAAAGGTTTCATCCGCCTGCAACGACTTTGCCGCTTCCTCTTTTGATTTGGCGGCGCAGGCTTTCATCGCCGAAACGGAAAAGTGCAGGGATTACTACTTGGGCGAGCTGCTGGAACTGCAGGCAACGATAAAGGAAAAGCTGGTCTCCACCAAGCAGATTGAACAGGAAATTTCGATGGTCCAAAGCAAAATTGAATGCCTTGACGATCTCCAGACGGACTTAAACAAACTTGTAACGGGTTAAGGGGAAAACCATGGAAGAAGAAAAAAAATCGGCACTGGACGCCGGCAGTCTGGAAGACGCAGGCAAAGCTCTCGCTTTGGCGGATTCGGTCGTGTACAAGACCTACCTTGAAAAAATGGGTTCCATGGAAGTGATTTCCTGCCCCGGCGATATAAAAGCGCTTCGCCTTAACGATATCGTGCGCTTTTTCAAAGTGGAACGTTTTGTTTCGGAGAAAAACGAAAACAACCGGGACAAACTTGTCAGCGTTTTTCATGCGGTGGCCTCTTGCGGCGGTTCCGTGCTGGTGCTTATTCATAGCGACGGCCAAAAGGTAAGTTACTATTTCGGCACCAAGGAAAGGGATCACGACAGGCTGGAGATTTCGGTCGAGATTCTGGAAAAAACGTTGAAGGGTAATTTCCCAGGCACCAAGGTTGTGTCCGTTCGTGAGGGCAATGAAATCAATGGCCTTATGGAAAGCGTGTTCATGATCATGAATGAAAAGTTAAAAAAACAGGAAAAACAGATCTGCACGATAACCGGTATCGCCGGGCTGCGTTCACAGGGCGAAAGCCATGAAAAGCAGTTTATACAGGGAATGGAAAAGCTGGTGGATTCGCTACAGGGCGAACAATACTCGTTGCTTCTTATCGCTGATCCCGTGAGCCAGGAACAGGTAAACATTGTAAAGCAAAGTTACGAAAACCTTTATTCACAGATTTTCCCGCTTGCCGGCAGCGAGCTTTCCTATGGCGAAAATGAAAGCGAGAGCGTAAGCAACAGCTTAACCAAGGGGTTTTCAAAGTCGGTCAGCAAAAGTGTTACCGATTCTTTGACTTACACGAAAGGCAGCTTTAGTAGCCATACCCATACCGACACGCATTCGGTGAATGTCGGTATAAGCGGTAGTATAGGCATTCTAGTGGACGGGATTGGAATTGGTGTTGGGGCTAGTGCAGGCTATTCTTACTCCTCAAGTGACAGCTATACAAATGGAACCAACGAAAGCGTCGCAAAAGGCAAAGCTGCCACCGATGGAACAGTGGATACTGACATGGAACAGGAGGACAGAACCGAATCAGAGATAAAAGGCAAAACCAAAAGCCTACAGCTAAAGTTCGAAAACAAGACGCTGAAAAACATGCTGGAAAAAATAGACCTGCAGTTAAAGCGGCTTGATTCCTGCCGGGACACGGGAATGTGGAACTGTTCGGTGTATTGCCTGTCCGATGTCGCCGCTGTGTGCAGGATTGCCGCAAGTGCCTATCAGTCGATATTGCGGGGCGAAAACTCGTCTTTGGAAGCCGGCACCGTTACGGAATGGTCAAAGGAAAAGGCCGAGGCGATAATCCCCTACCTGGAAAAAATGCACCACCCGGTGCTGAAACTGGCGGAGGACACGGAAATAACGCCGTCTTCGCTAATCTCTACTTCGGAACTTACGATACATGCCGGTATTCCCCAGGCCGGAGTCAGCGGGCTTCCCGTGCTGGAAACGGCCGCGTTCGGCAGGGAAGTAGCGGCGCATTGGGAAAGCGGAAAAAAATCCCTTCTTAATGTCATGCTCAATGACAAGTGCCCATGCGGCGGCGGAAAAAAATATAAAGATTGCTGTGGCATCAACATTATTGACCTTGGCAAAATTTACCACATGGGCGGCGAGGAAGAACTTCCGGTTTATCTGGATGGGAACAGCCTTGCGTCCCATACTTTTATTACGGGTTCCACGGGCAGCGGCAAGTCGAATACGGTGTACCGGATTCTTGCCGAGGTAACCGACAAGGGAGGGCATTTTCTTGTCATAGAACCTGCCAAGGGCGAATACAAAAACGTTTTCGGAAACAGGCCAGATGTTTCGGTATACGGAACGAACCCGGAATTGACGCCCTTGCTGCGGATTAATCCCTTTGCGTTCCCAAACGGAAACGAGGATGCGGCGAAAAACATTCACATCCTGGAACACCTGGATCGCCTGGTCGAGATTTTCAACGTCTGCTGGCCCATGTACGCCGCCATGCCTGCGATCTTAAAGGACGCTATCGAAGCGTCATACCAGGAAGCCGGGTGGGATTTGCCGTCTTCTACAAATCTATTCGGCTTCGCCAAATACCCGACATTCGCAATCGTAACCGAGAATATCAGAAAAGTTATCGGCAAGTCCGAATACTCGGACGAAAACAAGGGCAACTACAAAGGGGCGCTTGTTACCCGGCTCAAGTCGCTGACAAACGGCATCAACGGAATGATTTTTACCGAAGAAGAACTGCCAAACGATGCGCTGTTCGATAAAAACGTTATCGTGGATCTTTCCCGCGTGGGTTCGACGGAAACCAAGGCCCTCATAATGGGTATTCTTGTTATGAAGCTGCAGGAGTACAGACAGACCGGCGGGGAGATGAACGCCGACTTGCGGCACGTTACCGTGCTGGAGGAAGCGCACAACCTTTTAAAAAGAACGTCCACGGAACAGGCAAGCGAAACCGCAAACCTGCTGGGAAAATCGGTAGAGATGCTCGCCAACGCCATAGCGGAAATGCGGACCTACGGCGAGGGTTTTATAATCGCCGACCAGTCGCCGGGGTTGATGGATATGTCCGTGATTCGCAACACAAACACCAAGATAATTCTGCGCCTGCCAGACGAAGGCGACCGCATACTTGTGGGCAAGGCCGCCGGTCTTAACGACGACCAGATTATCGAACTGGCGAGACTGCAATGCGGTGTGGCCGCGGTGTACCAAAACGACTGGATACAGCCGGTATTGTGCAAGGTGCATAAGTTTGACATCGACAAAAACAAAGTTTACCAAAAAGCCGACTCTGCGGTAATCAAAAAACTGAACGGACTGAAGGAACTGAAGCTGCTTGCTTTGAGCCCCGGTAAAATCGACGGCGTTAAACTGAAAGAGAAGATTGAGGCGGTTGGTATCGCCGGCCTTAAAACGCTGGATCGGAGTGTTGTGGTTTCGCTCTTTAAGAATAACGAAAAAGTTTTCCATGATGCGACGGAAGCTGCCGCAGCGAAAGGCACAAAACTTGTCGGTCTAAAAGATTACCTTGAACGCCATCTTGAACCGTCATTGTCCGGTTACGGTGCAGATTACAGCAGGCATATTTTGACTTGCATAGTTCTGGAAAATTCTGGCAAAAACACAAATTTTACGGAGCTTCCGCAAATGTGGAACGATTTCATATCAGGAAAGGAGAACGAAAATGTTGGAAGCATTGTCTAAAGCTGTTTCCGAAGTAGGCGAGGCGGCTTCGTCCGGGGATGGTTCTAAGTTCATGGACTCGCCCAAGGAGGACAAAGGTAGCGGCAGGGATTTCATGGAATCCTTGAAAAGGGACAGCGGTACCGGTAAATCGTTCATGGAATCTTTGAAGAACGATTCACGGGAAACCCAGTCCCATAAGGAGCTTACTCCCATTAGCGAAAAGGAAAGGGAGCGGATTAAGGACGAAAACGGTTGGTCAGATGAGATAATCGATCAAATCGGTTCGGTGGAGGAATACGAGATATACAGGGATGCAGGGCTTGAGGAAAAAGATGTAAACGGAAAACCGTGCCTTGCCAAGAGCGAGATTGACTTTGACCAGAAGGACGAGTTTGGCAGGACAAACAAGGAACGTATGGAACAGGGATTGCCTCCTCTGGATAAGGACGGCAAGCCTATCGAACTGCATCACATCGGCCAAAAATCCGATGCTTCCCTTGCGGAGTTGGGCCAGGGGGAACACAGGGGAAAAGGCAATGACGGTGTTCTTCACGACAAAACCAAGGAGACGGAAATCGACCGCATCGCTTTTGGCAAGGAAAAAGCGGATCACTGGGAAACAAGGGCAAAGGACGCATAGGGGGATTGTTTATGGAAGATATTATTGCCACAATTAAAAAATTGGAAAAAATGGTTTCGATGCAAGGTGTTTCACGGGAAGCCGTGGCCGCCGCCGAACAGTCGCTTGGACTGTCTTTCGCCGCCGACTATTCGGCGTATCTAAGGGAATTCGGCCTTGTTTCCGCCAAGCGCATTGAAATTACCGGATTGACGGATGCAAAGCGTCTTAACGTGGTGGATGTAACCCTTACGGAACGGCAACGAAACCAGTTGCCGCAGGACATGTATGTCGTGGATGACACCGGGATTGAAGGCATCTTGGTATTGCAAAACGCTGGGGGGGAAATGTTCGAGTTTCAGAACGGCAAGGCAAGGAAAATTCACGGCAGTTTAGCCGAGTATCTGGTTTCCCTGTAAGGGAAGCGTCAAAAACAAACCAAGGAGAGGAAAGATGTTTTGTACAGAGTGTGGTCAAAAATTGAACGATGATGCGAAGTTCTGTTCCAATTGCGGAGTGCCGCAGAAGAAGGCCGACAATGGCGGGACGGGGCAAACCGAAGCCCCCGCCGCAAACAAGGCCGAGAAGGCCGCAGAGCCGGCGTCTTTCGTCATTCCTAACATGGTGGAAGATTCGATAGAATCTGTAATGGCCGCCATAAGTTCGAATGGGAAATACCTTGCAATGAAGGAACAGGGAAAGTCCGAGCTGGAAATCATGGACACAACTACGGGGAAGATATTTCAATCTATTGCTTGGAATAAAGATTGGGGCAGTATGGAAGAAAATTCTATTGCGGCTGTTAGTAATGATGGCAACTATGTTACCATCCTGTCCTTTGACCATACGCACGTAGTGAATGTTCAAAACGGTGAACAAATTTATCTTAGTCGCAGGATGAACTCTGGGGGCAACTCTTCCTTTAGCTGGGATAACAAGCGGCTTGCGTATTATGATGGCGATAAGGCCTTGAGTGTGATCAATATACCCAAAGGAAACACATTGTTATCCATATCTGTTTCCTTTCTGGACTATCTCACATTAAGCCCCAATGGACACTACTTGGGAATTCATCATTACTATGATGGTGAAACAGCTATTTACGATGCCCGCACTGGCTCCAAGCTTTACATATTGGATCCTTACTGTGCCACTGGAGAGAACAGGTGTTTCACTTCCATCTCTTTCAGCCACGACGGGAAACAAATTATAACGGCGACGCCGGAGGGAACCATTAAAACCTGGGATGCCACAACCGGAAACATGCTGCTTCAGTTTGGAGATAAAATCACAATAAGCTCCTCTGGCATATGGGGCCCTAAAACATTTGTTCGATTTAGCCCTTGTGATAGGGTTGCCGTTGTTGGATATGACCAACCGCACGAAAATGGGTGCATCCAAATTTTCAATGTCGAAACGGGGGAAATGTTGAAGCAACTCGGAAGCCAAGAGCGCGGCATTGAATGGGTATCGTACAGCGCAGACGGGAAAAAACTTATTTCCTACAGTGGTAGCTGTAATGGTACCTTGAAGTTCTGGGCTGTAGGATAAGCTTTTAACGACACTGCCACCTCGAATCCCCAACAAAAAATCCCACGGCAAACTTGGCTTGCCGTGGGATTTTCCGCTAATGAACAATCGGCCCTGGCAGCTTATTGCCAAAGCCAACGATTACTTTAACGTTCTTGCCATTATCTTATCCGTCATCCAATCAAACGGGGCACAGATCAGATCGGCGACTTTGTGAATACCCTCGACAATGCCGTCGCCGATTTTGTCCGAAAAGCTTTCCTCCTCGTAGTCGTCTTCTTCCTCCGCCGGATCGTCCTCGTCCCGAATACCGCACTCAAAAGGCCGAACGCCGGTAAGCGCTTCCATGCCGTCGATCATCCTGTTCCGGCCGGTAACGTAAGCGGAAACGGATCGGTCCTTCGCAATGTGCAGCTTGTTGAGTTCCTTCCAGACCGTTTTTTCCCCTGCGTCGAGTTCGGCAAGGATTGCCACGGCCTCGCGGTGGGGCATATCGCTGTCCCGTATTTCGACCCGCTTTTGGCTTGTCTCGTCCAGCCACTTTGCGGAGCTTTCCAGCATCGACAGCACGCTCTTGTCGATATCCCACTTGCGGGCAAGGTGCTTCAAAAACCGCTTTTTGTTTCCACCGTAGCTCTCGTCGAAAACGGCGAGCTTAAGATAGTCGAAAAGCCAATAGGCGGCCCCGTCCAGGTTTTTGTATTTGACGGTTTTGCCCAACGTGGCATACCCATCGCCGATGCCGCATTTGTCGTTTCCGCCGATAACCCGGTCCAGTTCGTCCATGACGGAATCGTAACGGTCTTCGTCCGCGTCAAGGTTTTCCAGAAAGGCGTTGCCCTTGCGGAGAATCATGTCCCTTGCCTTGCCGGTTTCCGTAAGCCCGTCGTTCGCATCGCCTTCCGTCTGCGTTTCGGCAATGCCCATGAAGCCGCTGAGTTTTTTCACGTCTTCGTTCCCCATTTCCTTGTCAATCGACAAAAGCAGAAATGCGATGATGGCATACCTGTCGCCTTCTTCCCAAACGATCTTGGGCGGGTCGATCCTCTCGCCGGAGAAAATATCGAAGTCCTGTTCAATCATAAAAGCCTCCTCTCGGATAAGCCCGCATACGCCGGGCTTTGGTTTATGACGAGAGTATACTTCCATTGGTACGACAAATAACGTCGTGGCTGAAGGGAAAAGCGGTTTTACTGGTGGCAATCAACCTGCGGCGCCGCCTTCCCCAAACCGCGGTCTCCCCCCCGCGTCAAACGCGGGCGCGCCGTCAAGCCGGATGTCCAGCTTCTCGTGGGGAATCTCGATGCCCTCCTCGGCGAAGCGTTTTTGGATGTCCATGTACATAGAGGTGCGCGTCTCAAGAATCTGGCTTTTTTCGAACCATACGTTGAAGTTTATCATCGGGCCGGCCCGGTCAAGGCGGTCCACGCGGAAGACCGGGGCGGGGTTGTCCAGCACGCAGGGGTTTGCGTCGGCTATGCCAAGGAGAACGTCGCGCAGCTTTTCAAGGTCCTGCCGGTAGGTGACGTTCATCTGCACGTCAAGGCGGCGGATGGGGAAGCGCGTGAGGTTCACGAGGTTGCTCTTGAAGAGCGTCTCGTTGGGGAGGCGCACGTAGAGGTTGTCGAAGGTGCGCACCTTTACCGAAAGCACGTCCACCGAAAGAACCTCGCCGAGTATGTCGTCCACGCGGATCACGTCGCCCACCTGGAAGGGCTTTTCGGAAAGCAGGAAAAAGCCGGAGATGAAGCTCGACACCGTCGTCTGTGCCGCGAAGCCCACCGCTATGCCTATTATGCCCGCCGCGCCAAGAAGCGCCGAGGTGTCGATGCCTATGCCGCTGAACAGCGAGAACACCGCTATCACGAATCCCGTGTACTTGACGGTTTTCCTGATGATGAACGTCCGCTGCGAGCTGACCCTGTTTCTCAGCAGCCGCCCGATCAAAAGCTGGACGGCGTTGAAAAACATTATGACGACGAACGCCGCGAAAAGCGCGCCAAGGACGCGCAGTACAAGATCGAGCGGCATCATGCCGTCCATATGGCGTGTGACCGTTTCTATAAGGTCGTGCAGCGCGTCCATCGCGTCCCCCTAAATGCTTGTAATGTCCTTGATGATGTCCACGCTGCGCCGGGCGAAGCTTTCGCCGGCCCTGTACTTCACGCCGGCGCTCACTAGCCGGTGGCCAGGGGCCACCGTTCTTTCCACGCGCGGCCTGCATTCGCCGTCCACGAAGTCCAGCGCAAGCGCGTCGGTGACGAGCCTGTCCCGGTGAACGTATACGCTCAGCGGCTCCAGATCG
>Ga0209755_10008685_pt1 | contig 10816 bp, 8 predicted proteins | sample TergutCo191P1_FD_187301 | JGI IMG/M metagenome (GOLD analysis project Ga0209755, IMG submission 187301) | Cornitermes sp. P1 segment gut microbial communities from Petit-Saut dam, French Guiana - Co191P1 (SPAdes) (version 2) | ecosystem: Host-associated > Arthropoda: Insects > Digestive system >... | reverse complement strand
CACAATAAGCACTGGCCTGGCCGCAAACCGAAGCAGCGGCGTTGTCGTGTGTGCTCAGTGAGGGGCGTGATGTGAACCATGCTATTCAAATGTGTCAAGTGTGACATGGCGCTTTGTGTGGACCGAAGTTGTTTTGAAGATTACCACACAAAAAAAACCACTTATAAGACATCTTTTCTTTTGTTCTCCGTGCAAACTGTTGGAGTCTCGACCACAATGTAAGTAAAAGAACATGGATATTCACAACTTTTTTAGAAATGTATGTTTTCCAATATGCAATAAGGACATTACAGCATTTTTAAGGCATCCTGAGCAATGTCTGATTCCTTCCCCACAAATTACTTTTTGTTTCACAAATTTATCTCACTTAGTTCTTGAAATATTCAAGTTTTTCGAAAAGCATGCATGAAATTTAAATACCCCACAGAATAATTCAGCGAGCTGGGATTTACAGATGGGATTTAAAATGGTACACTAAGGGTTAAGAACAGAAAACTGAAGGAAGAAGCTGGAGTACTGAATGCTCCACTGACAGTGAGTGGTGAGATCATAGCTACTGTGTGAGGTCAAGGCCATACAGCACAGTGCATTAGGTTCCAGAGTTGAATAGTACAGACAGCCATGAAGCCAAAACCATTATCTTCCAGGTATGAGGTTTTATGAGCTCTAAATGACAAATAAATACTGTACCAGTATTATTAGTATCCAACACTGAACCACACAAAAAGTTTTAAGTCTTGAAAAATCTCTGGGGCTAGTATAAGACTTAGAAGTAATAAATACAGAATCAACATTAATCTAATCTGAGGGGTAGGAAGGAAGAAAACACTTGACAGAACACTACACAGAGATGCAGAGTAAAGGCAGATGAAGGCAATACCTGATAGCTGATGCAGTGAAACAAAAAATCATATACAATAGCAACATATTTACATTCTGGGACTGCTGGGGTGTCTGAAATTTAAGTCACTTTCAATCAATCCCTTTAACTTGTCTAGCATGCTAATAGTAAGAAAAACTATTTCCATGGAAAAGAAGTTGAGCACAGCATCAGACATCAAAAAACTATGGGCAACTTGCATTTCCCTGATGAAAAAAAATGGATTATCAGTATTAACCATGAATACAATACACAAAAACCACCATGTCACTGAACTAAATAAGTACTGGGATTAGCTGGTGGTAAAAAACAAAAAGATGACAATTAATCTAAAGCTAAAAAAGTGGAAAAGATAACAACTAATGGTTATTAAATGCCACATGGCATACTGTTGCACGGAGAGGTAGTGTCTTTATTGTCTATAAAAATATTCAGTGTTTAACTTGCTGCATATTTAAGCATCTGGGAATAACATGTTGTAGGAAAGTCTTATACTGCTTGGTAATTTGCTCCAATTGTGAGTTTTGGTGACGGTCAGTACAAAAACAATGATCATACATTTCCTCCTAAGTATACTGTTCAGGTAAGCTATTTCAAGGGTGCCTTATCAAGATGGCAAGGCATGTTCTGAGAATGCGCACACAGATAGCTTACAATATAGAGGTAGCTGCAAATATCCCACAATAGTAACTGGAGAAAGTTGATATCGGGTCATCCTCCAGCCTGTGAATGGGGTAGCAGGGGTTTGAACACTACACTATAAAGAATCACAATGTTACACAATGCTATGCAGTGCCACAAACGGCCTCGTAAGTGCAGTGGTGAAACTGGAATTTCTTGACTAGCCAAAAACATTATGGAATTATACATGAAGACAACACACATACAAGCAACAGCATTTACAAGAGGAGGAAGAATCTGCTGATAAATGCAGTGTGTGATCCTAAAGAAAGCAAAGTGTTTCATAAAGGCACAGTTCACCCAATTAAATGCTTATGCACACACACACACACACACACACACACACAGAGGATATGGAGGTATGGCTCCATACAATTCGCAACCAAGCACTTGGAGGTGGGTGGTTAGCACCTTGTTCCAGCTGCTTTACTCCCAGGAAAAGCCTGATACCCAATGTGCAGAGAGTTGGGTGTGCCTTGGGGCTGGTCTAGATGGCACAGAAAATCACACTCCACTGTGATTTGTTCACCGTACTGTACAGCATGTTGTGAGTCACTATTCCAGAGTATGTCACAAGTTCCAAAAAATTCATATGATACAAACAAGAGTCCTTAGAATTCCACCTCTTACCTGCATATTGGAGTGTAAAGTGTAGAGTGTGAACTTGCAAGCTTCAGTCAACTTCTTCTCCTCAGCTACAATCCTTTCTCTCAGGGTCACAATGTCATCGTATCCCGACAGGAACACAAGTATTGCACCTAAACATCAGTTTTGTGTGAAACTAACATGTTTGATAAAACCCCAAAACTGTTGTTCTTTTCTTACCAGACCATAACTTTAAATAATGTTAAGTTCCAGCAAAGTTCTTTTTTATTATACAGTCAACACACCACCTGTTATTAACAATGAAATTAAACTGAATATTTCAGGGTTAGTGTGTTATCCTAAGGACTTGATATTTTAACTACCAGCATCTCCAATATTATACTGCTTTTAATACTGGAAAATGATTTACATACCTTCTTTATATAAGATTTAAACTTCTTGCTCAATAATAATATCAATAAACTGATGTGTTGCCTGCACAAACTAATATAAAGGTCCCAGAAAGTTAGTAGACCAGAATGTGTTAAGTTCCTACTGATACTTGCTACCTACTGAGACACCCAATAAGTTACTGACCGTATCAAAGATAGCCTCTGTGACAATCAGTGATTACATGACTTACTGCACTATGGCCACACATCAAGCATCTGAAGTCTGGTTATGCCTGGACATTCTTTCTGGGAGGTAGCAACAACGTTTTATACATCCTCCTTCATACAGCTGCTATCATAACTGAATATTGTTTTAATACAGTCCATTTTAATAACAATAATTAGAGCCTAATATGAGCACACCATCCATGACACAAAACTGACACCTTAGTTCTAACAATGGATATAGTTTATATGTGTTTCTCTATACACCTATAATTGTGAACAGGCTGAAGAAGGCTTGTTTTAAGCAGAAACATGTACAGATGTGACTGTGTCTCAATTATAAAGAGTTGTGTTTGATCAGTATTTTTCATATAACACCCAACAGGTAGAACATCAAAATAATAGTTCAAATTTTTGTATTCTGTGGAACAATACTAACAAATCAATGCACGCATGAAAAAATATCAGATTCAAAACACTTCTGCTACCATTCAGTACAGATCTGTGCACTCGTTTGGTATATGGACCAAGCATAAAGATTAAAACATACAGAACTATAATTATATCAGCTGTTTTATGTAGGTGTGAAACTTGGTCTATCACACTGAGGGCAGAACACACACTGAGGATATTGGAAAATGGGGAACCAAGAAAGATACATGGGTCTAAAAGGGAGAAAGTGACTGAGAAGCTTCATGCCGCATACTACTCACTAGGTGAATTTTATGTTATTCATACCATATGTGCATCTTCTTACATTCCATATTTTAACCAACCAAATGCACTAATTAAAATACAATAAAACACACTTCATATAGGTACCAACTCCTACACACTTCAGCATCAAGGTGCCATTCTCAGAGAGTTCATTAAAAACAAAGTCCATCACGTACTTCACGTGTTGGGCCGCAATGGTCCTACAAAGTTTCTCCTTTGTGTTCTTAAAGTTGTAAATAATGTTTGCCTGTTGGATATCTGAAGTATATGTTGGACTTACAATTCTTTGTTTTTAATACACTCCCTGAGGATGGCAACTTGGTGCCAAAACATGTAGGAGTTGGTATATAATATGAAGTGTGTATTATGATCCGTTTCATTGCACTTTAATTAGTGTATTTTGTCAGTTAAAATATGGATATTCACCAGATGATCAAATCACAGGTGATGAGATGAACAGGGCATGAGGTGCACATGGGGTAAAAGACAAATGCATACAGGGGTATAGTTAAGAAACCTGATGGAAAGAGATCACTCAGAAGACCTATGTCTAGAATGGAAGATAATATTGAAATAAATCCTACAGAAATAGGATGGGACAGGATTCATCTGGCACAACACATGCACAAGTGGTGGGCTCTTGTGAACACAGGAACGCACATTCAAGTTCCACAAAATGCAGGGAATTTCTTGACTAGCTGAGGAGCTGTTAGCTTATAAAGAAGGACTGCCCTCCATGCAGCCAGTTTGTCACTTGGACTTGCCTTTATCCTGGGAGCTATGGACTTCATGTAGGATTGTCATCAGGAGATCAATGTCAATGTTGTCATCATTGAAACTGTGATGGTAAATGTCCAACAGCTCTTTGTCTTCATCCGCTATCTCTGCATCATTTGCTGGCAACCATTCTGGGTAACTACTTGATTCTGCTTTCCTGCCATAAATAAACACAGAACCATAAAAAGAACAAACATTTCCTTCAAATATAATGTTAAAAGAAGTAAGAACAGTACAAACATGGCTTTACAACACGTTTTACTTTCCACTAGTTACAAAAACACACTTCTATATGTGCCTGTCATTATCCACAAACAATACGATTTCATTGCAATGCAAATGGAATTTAGCCATTAGCCGCTGAACGACATATATATATATATATATATATATATATATATATATATATGTCGCGCAGTGAGCCCTTTAAATAGCTGAACGGCCACTAAAGTGGCTGGAGGGGGAGATTTAATTCTGGCGTCAAAGGGTTAATATCAGTAATTCTAAATATATTTGCTCAGTCAATATGCATTAGTTTACATGTACATAACACATTATAACTGCATGCTGCTATAGATCTTTTGTTTTTACACTCTATTAGTTTGTGTGTAAGGACACATGATGGACATTTTCTTTTATTACATTTTTCTACAAATTAATTCATACCTGACAGGAATGAGATTGAAACAAAAAGATTGGAAAGGGCTAACATGTCAAAGACTTGACAACAGATGTTTCTCCATGCAGACTGTGACTGACACTTTATTAACTCTCTAAACAGAAAACCACCTACAAATACCATCCAAACCATAGTTTCTGTTACCACAATAACCTTTAAAAGCTTATGGTTTAAACAAAAGAAGTGTATTTCTATTCTGCAAGATAGGCAAAGTGCAGAAGACATTCCATGTAGCACACTCGACTTTCCTGTAAGTTTGTTCTGCAGGATAGGAAGTCAAAATTACACAGGCATGTTGATATTCCTATGTTCCACACAGCAAAACTTCTAAGTTCGTATGGATAAACAACCTTCAGTGCAAGTTTCAAACTGACATCTTCTATTCTGGCAATCTGACTGCTGTTACAAAATCTTTCACACTAAATTACACCATGTACAGTGATTGTCTTTTAGAATTCAAACTTACATAATACAGCTCTGCAGATGTATGTCAATTCAGAAATTAAAATATAAACTTAACTGTAGCAGATATTAGCATTATTCTTTTGGAAGAATGTCCAGAACTGATGGAAATTCTCCAGTTTAAACCAGGTTCTCTTCTAACCTAATGACAGAGAAAACAAGTTCCTCCAGGAAGAAGTCCTCAAACCCAAAACATATTACTGTCTGCAGACGCTGGATTGTACCATACTTACCAAAAGATTTTTTCACCTTTCATTGAATGATGACAATGATTATATGTGTAATAAAATAAACAGTCTTCACAAGCCAGCAGGATTATCAAGTCATGATATCCCACTACATCAGATATGACTTTTAAATAACGTTTATATGCTGACCATCTAGAAATTCTGGGAGCCTCAAGTTAGCTTCTGGAGTCCTAACGGTTTGTCCAGGACTGTACAGGGATAGCTCTATCTTTATCTTTACCTCTTAAATAACAAAGCTCCAAGCAGCTTCTGACCTTGACTGTTACTCACTAAAGCAAACCCACACTAGCTGAACGCTCACCCAGTCACATGCCAAATCACAGTCTGTTATGTAAGTGCAGGGTCAAATAATATTTTGTTTCATAGCAATGTCTGATAAAGAAAATCTGAGGCACAAATAGTCTTTAAACTTCTTGTGGAATGACGAGGAACCTTCAATTTGTTACACGAGACAGGATCACCTAAATCACTCTCATATTGATAATCCCCCCCAATAGTTTGATGCCTGAAAAGCGTACACATGTAGCAGGCAGCGTCTGATGAAAATTCCATTAATAATGTAAAGGTACAGGCCCAGACAGGGAGTAAATTATAGCTCTACTCTTTCTTTCATCTTGGCACTAGATAAGGGTACATGGTTAAGACCATGCTCCAGCTGCTTTACCTCTGGGGAAACTAAAGCAGTACCCATTGCATGTGAGTAAGGTGGGCCCCAGGGCCAGTCTGAATGGCTGCAGAAAATCTCGCCCTCACTAGGATTCAATCCCTGGACAGTCCTGCCCATAGCAAGTCACTATACTGACTATGCAATCGTGGACCACCCATTAAAAAAGTGTATCTTTTAAATTGGTCTTATTATATAAGAACCACACCACACATCACACACAAGAGAGAGAAAAGAAACAGAACTTATAGCCAAACCTGCAGCAAGTTGCTCCTTATTTAACAAGAGTGAATATATGCCAGTGTTTACTTCATCAAACCATGAACTAAAGTGGCAGGTATTACACAGAATGGTCAGCATGGTGTTAGAGAACAGTATGAGGTCAAATGACTGACTGATTTATTGATTGACTGATTGGCTGTTTTAGTTAGTCAGTCAGTTAGTTGGTTGGTTGGTTGGTTGGTTAGTTAGTCAGTTATTCAGTGACTCATTCTTGACTTATTGTAAGATTCTATCAAATGCGAAGATACCACACATCACTGAATGACAATAGAACAGTAACAAAGAAGGAAACTGTGTGGATGGAAGAACGCATCATTTGCTTAAGGCACTAACCCAGAATCTGACTGGAATGACTGAGAAAGGCAAGAAATGCTGTGTCAGGATAGGTGGTCATCAGGCTGACATTCTAAAACAGGACATGCCACACATGAGGCTGAAGTGCCACACACTCAATCCAATCATCAAAAATTTGGGCCCAAAGTCCAAAAGTCCATCAAAAAATATTCATGCAGTGTGCACCTCATCACCTAAACAGACATCATGGACATTGTTAAGTAGCACTCTGTCTTCACTCTTAATACATATACAGAATTTTTAGCTGGTCCTGGAATATGAAATGGGATGTTGCAAATACAAAATTGACATCTAAATACCACGCTGAAAGTGAGACCACACCAGTCATCACAACTCACATGTATGCTTCTATCAGTTCCACAATATCATTCTGCTTCATCCTGTGGGCCCAGTCCAGTGCAGTCCATTCATTGGAGGCCCGAATGTTCAGATTAGCACCAAGATTGAGCAACTGTTCTGCTGTATTAACAGAGCCTCTGCCTGCAGCCACCATCAGAGGAGTAACAGATGTCTGGGAATGCTAACACCAAGCAGACATATGAGATATCATTATTGACAGTTCGAAATTTGCATGAAATTACTGAAATCCCTACATGCAATACCTAGTCTTCCCTCAATAAGAAGGCAAAATAACTTCTTCCTACTGATAGTACAGTACTTAGAATATCATTGTTCATTTATTTACTGTGCTGTGCTTTGCTCTAAACATGAAAATGTGCCTCTGTAACGCCACACTCCTATGCAGCCCACATTTCTTAAAAATACACTTAGAAATGCCAGTATCGTACATGAGACATTCTTTGTAAGTTACATTTACCCACTGCCAAATATGTAAATTCTCACACTGATAGAAAGCATCTACACCATTAAGATACTGACATTTAATATCACTGAATGAACTTCAAAGTGTCAATATGCATACAAATCATCAAGGTATGAACAGTAACTTCCCATGTACAGTTCCTCCACATTTGAAGTTCAAGTCTTGAAATTCTGCCACTGTTCCCATAAGGACATTGTTAAACTGTCCTGCATATAAAATTATTGTGTAAATAAAATTTCCTAACTTAGTAGTTCATTTCCTTCAGGTTCTTATACATTAATTTCCCGTTTAATATACTGAAAAACTTCACAACCATTACTAATTTCACAGTGATCAAAATGTACCATAGATGACACTCAACTGTTGGCCACTTCATCACTTCTACATGACCTGCTGACTAAATGTTAGTGGTCCCACATTCTTGTTACTTTTCTTTCAATAACTGAAGCTTATCTTGGAGATGGTGCAGCAAGAATTCAAATTCAGGTGTAGTTTTGAAGATTCTGTTGCAATATGTGATAATGCACTACCCTTTGACATAACGTGCATTACTCACCTCTGTGACAAGGGGCCCAATGTGTAGGATGCAAATGAGGCAAAGAGAGTGCACCTGTGCCAGGACTCTTTGCAGCACAGAGAAGTGCTAAAGGTTGGCAGCAATTCTTGTGAAGTGTGATATCACATCAGCAGTGCAGTGCATCTCAGAAATGGATGAATTTGTTACCGAACTGGCACATACCAAACGAGTGACTTTGGACTCACATTTTGCTGTGGTCCAATACGACTTATGTTATAAATTCTTTTAGCACTACAGTAGAAAAAGAAGTCCAGTGTTGCCACCATACAACAAAGTTGCCCTAACAATATGTCTGCATTCTTCATAACTGAAACAGTATTAAATAACTGCTTTGGCTCAAAATACAAATGAGGATCCAAAACAAAACCTAATCTTTACATTTCTCATACAAAATGTTTTCCCCTTTAACAAGTTTCTTTTTCTGGAATGCTCAAAATCCTGATCCTGGGAACTATGTCCATCTGCTGCTCTTTCTAACCTCCAATTGCCTCGCACTGCATTACTGCAACAGCAGCTGGTGAATTTGTCCAAGTGCTGCATTTTCCAATTACTGTAACTACCCTGCAAATAAATTATGGCTACCAGATGTCCACAAAGAATTTAAAGTCCTAGTACCTAGGCAACTGATGTTGTTTTCACAATCTTATGCTCATATTAACAGTTAATTTACCTGAGTGGAGTTCAAAAGTGTCACAATACAGCATGAACATTAGTTACTTCCCCCACTCCTGCCACATTTACAGCTAATCTAAATCTAATGATGTGTTACCACTCAGTAATACACACACATAAAATCACACATAATGGTCACAATGTACATCACATATTGCATTAACACACAAAACTGAGAAAAAGTGTATACCTTATAGTCTACAGACACATTCTCAGACAGAATGAGATGCAAGAGCTGTGCAAACGCATCTTCTGAGCCTGAAAGCCATGCCTCAGAGATACAGCGATCCATCTCCTCTACAAGCCATGCCTCCAGTTCTGTTTTCTCAGGTATTGGCTGGTAGGAAAAAGACATATCATAATGAACCTTACACAAGCAACTTGAAGACAAAACCACAAAATGTTAACTTGTAATTCCTACAATTACCATCATTAGCTGTCTCTAGCCCCTGGTCAAAAACCTTAAAATAAACATCAGCTGACTTCATAATTCACTCTAAATGACGGCTCCTATAAGAACTGCTGGATAATTAATTACATGTGAACAATGTACCTCAACACAGCTGTATTCTTCAAAAAGAAAAGCAAAATAAGATACCTCACTCTGCTGACCCAATATGGGTGCTGGAATGGCTCTTCTTTCACTCCTACAGACCCATTCCTCCTGTACACTATCAGTCACAAGTGCAGTCCATTTCTCAAGCTCCAATCGTTGTGTTTTCTTACGTTCAGCTTCTGCTGCAAGATTCTTCATTGCATTACTCATGTACTTGGTACTACAAACAATGGAAACAAAACCTAGTAAAATGCTGTTCATCCTTCCCTGATTATTCCAAATTACTGAGAAATGTGACAGAAATAATTAAAACTACGGAGAATAATTTATGACAATACAGATAATCACTGTTCCTCTCCAAAAATTTTGACAGCCACATGCAATATTCACTAGTCACCACATCACCATGACTCATCTTAACTTGATGAGCTGCCAGTTTTTAAGAAGCCTTTTTTTAATGCAAGTATACATAAATACAGCCTCATAACATAACAGTAAAGAAAGGAAAAAGACAAAGAAAGATCATGTTCAGCATGTTAACAATACACTTCCTGACCACTGTCAAATGTATATAAGTATATGTTACTCACATAATGTTAAAAATACAACAGTTTAGAGTTATCTATTCATGTCAAAGCATTATTTCACAACCTGCGCAGCACATCTTTACCCACTTTTTGTTTATTGTCTTAAGGAGAAAACAGGCCTACGAAATCACCATATTTGTGAGTGGTAAATGCGACACATTTTAACTTTTAAAATAGACGCCAGATTTTCAGGAAATTTGCTAGAAATGTGGTGAAACTGGAGGCCAACCCAACAACACACTTTCTCAATTTCCCAGTCTGTGATAACAACATGACAGACTCACATCTGTAAGATGTAACTGACAAAGGTGACAATTTACTGTTCCAACATAATGTATAATAAGATATTTGAAAATATGCCACTTTGGTGAAGGCAATTTTTTCTTTAACATATAAAATGGCAACATGGCAGCTCTGCAAAAGTATCTTTGGATTTTGGGCTGATGGTGATACCTATGAAAACAATGGAACCAGAAATGTGAAATTTGATACAGCAGTCAATAACATACCCACAGAAGTAAATGGATGCACAATTGTAGGAAATATTTTCTGGAGAGCCAACATTAACACTATGGACACAGGTCAAGATTTCATGTTACACTTTATAAATTAACATAGTCTCTACTTAAGTAATAAGTTTTACATAAAATCCACC
>Ga0209755_10008684_pt1 | contig 10817 bp, 12 predicted proteins | sample TergutCo191P1_FD_187301 | JGI IMG/M metagenome (GOLD analysis project Ga0209755, IMG submission 187301) | Cornitermes sp. P1 segment gut microbial communities from Petit-Saut dam, French Guiana - Co191P1 (SPAdes) (version 2) | ecosystem: Host-associated > Arthropoda: Insects > Digestive system... | reverse complement strand
TCCGATCTTGTCTTCAAGGGGGGTTAAAAAGCCGTTATATCCTTCAAGATTAAACGGCACTTCGGGAATTAAAACAAAATTGACTTCGTGGCTCGCGAGCGCAGTATGCGCGGCGATAAAACCTGAATCACGTCCCATAACTTTTACAAGACCAATGCCGTTCATGGCGGAAACTGCTTCAACATGCGCAGCCGATACAACTTTTACAGCTTCGGCGACTGCAGTATTAAAACCAAACGAGCGGTCAATCAGGGCAAAGTCATTATCAACGGTTTTGGGAATTCCAATCAGCGCGATTTTTAGATTTCTTTTTTGGACTTCTTCGGCAATATCAAGAGTGCCACGCTGAGTGCCGTCTCCGCCGATTACAAAGAGCATATTTAAATTAAGTTTTTCCATTGTATCGACAATTTGAACAACTTCCCTGCCGCCGCCGCGTGCGCTGCCTAAAAATGTGCCGCCCAGTTTATGAATATCGTCAACAACATCTGGATTAAGCTCTTTTACTCCGTAATTGTATTCGGGTAAAAAACCCAAATATCCGTAGCGGATACCGGTAATTCTGTTAACGCCGTAGCGCGTTGAAAGGCAGCGCACTATCGATCTGATAACATCATTAATTCCCGGGCACAGACCGCCGCAGGATACGATTCCGGCGTGAACATGAGCCGGATTAAAATAAATATTTTCTCTTGGACCTGCGCGTTCCAGCACCTGCGTTTTATCGACAGACGGCTGATCGCCAGGTACGATAAAAGAGCTTAAGCGCACATATCTGTCATTTGTGACATAATTCGCGGCTTTGTCTCCGTGTATTTTTGACATAACAATCGGCGACTGAACTGTCGGTTTGCCAAGTTCTTCAATAGTAAAATCAAAATTATTTTCCATAAAATTAACCTCCGTTTTAACTGTTATTTAATTATAATGCTATTTTATAGAATTTGTACAGGAAAATGGAAAGTTGTTTTTGTTGTCTATTTAAATTATATGGCGTATAATGATCATAGGGAGGAGCTTCCATGTACGTTATCCACGCGGACAACAGCGGTTTTTTCCGCAAAGTAATAAAAATCTTTTTAGATGAACTTGGCATTGATTCTGACGGTTTTGATAACGGAGAAGAAGTATTAAATGAAGTTGGAAACCGGAAAGTATCATGCGTTATCACCGGACTGGAACTTTCCGATATGAGCGGCGAAGAACTAATCAGACAGCTTCAATATTCTGGCCATTTAATGACAATTATCGCGGTAACAAGCAGCGCAAATGATATTCGAAAAAAAACCCTTGAAGAATTGGGCGTCAGGGCAACCATTCAAAAAGGCGGCGACTGGAAAGATAAGCTAAGAGAGTATTTCTAGTATTTTATTTAAATTTTATTTAAAAAATTCCCGCTATTGCTACATTCTCAAATGATATAGTATACTAAATTATGAAATTCACTCCACAAAGTATGGGAAGAATCAACCCGAAAATGATTATTTTAATTGTCGTGGGAATATTGATACTTATTTTGTTAGGTACCAGTATTTTTATTGTTGATCAGACTGAAGAGGCGGTCATGACACGCTTCGGCAGGTTCATCGGCACAAGAGGCCCGGGACTCCACATTAAGCTGCCTTTCGGTATCGATAAAAATTACACAGTAAATGTAAGGACAGTACAAACCGAAGAATTCGGTTTTCGCACATTGAGGGGCGGAAATACGGCGTCATACTCAAGCCAGACATCAGAATCAATCATGCTGACGGGCGATTTAAACATCGTCGATATTGAATGGATTATTCAATATCGCGTTAATGATCCAAGAGCGTGGACTTTTAACGTTCAGGAACGACGCGAAACAATCCGCGATGTGTCGCGCTCCGCGATTAATATGCTTGTAGGCGATCGCGCTATCATGGACATAATGGGCGTTGAGCGAAGTTCTATCGAAGAAGAAGGCCTTCATATAATGAACGAAACATTCCGCAGTTACGGTCTTGGCATCGATGTTATCGCGGTAAAGCTTCAGAATGTAACGCCTCCGTCGGGCGTGCAGGAAGCCTTTGAAGACGTAAACAAAGCGATGCAGGATCTTGAACGCCTTATAAACGAAGGACAGCAGGCGTACAACGAAACTATCCCGAGAGCGGGAGGTGAAGCTCAGCGGCTGATTCAGGAAGCGCAGGGTTACGCGACAGAACGCGTAAACAGGGCAAGAGGCGATATAGCCCGTTTCAATTCAGTATACTCAGAATATACGCGCGCTCCTGACGTAACAAGGCGGCGTTTATATTATGAAATGATCGAAGAAGTATTTAAAAACGAGCAGGGTATGACAATTATCGATCGTAATCTGGATAATTTCCTGCCTCTTATGAACCTGGGAGGAAACAGATAATGAAAAAAATAATAACAACTTTAGTAGTAATTCTAATAATATTAATTGCCATTGTAATAGCGGGTCCGTTATATGTAATTAACGAAGGCGAGCAGGCGGTCGTCGTTCAATTCGGAAGAATCACGAATGTTGTGACAAACGCGGGTTTGCATATAAAAATTCCGTTTATTGACGAAGTAGTCCGCTATCCCAAAAAAATCATCGCGTGGAACGGAGAACCCAGAATTGTGCCGACGGCGGAAAGGCAGTTTATTTTTGTCGATTTTGTCGCCCGCTGGCGGATTGCGGATCCCAAAGTTTTTTATGAATCAATTAACACAGTCGGTGCGGCGTATTCAAAACTTGCGGAAATCATCGACTCTGAAGTTCGCACTGTAGTAGCCGAAAATCCGCTGCGTGAATCTGTTCGCAATTCAAATATCATTCTTGAACGCGAACCTGATCTTGACGCGCTGGTGCTGGGAGACAGTCTGGAAGGCGAAATTATAACCACAACGACAGCAGCCAATAAAAGCAATGAGACAATCTACCGCGGAAGGCGTCAGCTTGCGGCGGAAATACTTTCCCGCTCGCGGCGCATGGTTCCCGAATACGGCATCGAGCTTATTGACGTTGTAACGCGGCAGATCAGTTATTCAACGGAACTAACGCCCAGCGTTTACCAGCGCATGATACGGGAACGCAACCAGATAGCGATGCATTACCGCTCACAGGGCGAAGGCCGCAAAGCGGAATGGATGGGAAAGATGGATAATGACAGACGTTCGATCCTTTCCGCCGCCTATGAAGAAGCGGAAACAATAAGAGGACGGGCGGACGCCGAAGCCTCGAGGATTTACGCCGAAGCTTATAACAGAGACGCTACAACTAGAACATTCTATGATTTCTGGAGAGCGATAGAATCATACAGGCAGACTATGCCTAAGTTTGATAAAACACTTACAACCGACATGGAATATTTCCGTTATCTGTATTCAATACAATAATTTCGCGGCTTTAAAAGCGGCGCAACGATGAAAGGCATATATATTTCTGAGTTAAAAAACAGCCCGGCGGTTTTTTTCAATACCGGGCTGGATCCGCGTTCGTTCGCGAGAACAAAAATGCCGCAAAACATGACTGAAGAAGGTTATGTTGTTCATCCCGGCGGATCATGGGAAACATGGAAGTCGTTACGCGCGGACGAATTTGACGGCGTTATGCAAATCTGGGGACCGCTGTTCAGCGGAAAAAGACTGGATCTGCTAATCAATGAAAAAAATTTTGCGGATGATTCTTCGCGGCAAGCGCAGGAAGAGGCGCTGCAGGCGGTAATTTGCTGGATTAAAGCAAAAATGTTTCTCGGCGAAACGCGCTCTGCGTCAAACCCGGCAGCTTCATTTATCAGCGATGAAGGCGGCGTTTTCTTCGGACCCGAACATTTATCAAACCGCTGCCTTTTTTCTGAAATCACCGGTTATGATCGTTACAACTGCCCTGATTTAAAAGGCATGGAGGCAGCGGCATTCTGCGCCGGCGCGATGTTATATACGATATTAATTAAAAACAATCCCTATCCTAATTCAACAATTTTTCAGGATATGAGAGAAGGCGTTTTTATGCCGGTACATCTTGCGTCCCCAACGTTAGATGAAAATTTATCATCGATAATTCAATCCGCTCTTTTGCTGCCCGCAGCGGAAGAAAAAAAACCAAAAATGAAAGCACTTGATATTTTAACAGATATTTTAAAAATATTAGCGGGCACCGGCGGCAAGACAGTTCCGGTTTCATCGCTGTATAAACCTTTATCCGAAGAGAAATCATTACAAACAGAAAAAGAAAAAAAACGCTGGCTGTTAAAATATAATGTTGTGATTAAAACAAAACGTTTTAGCGTACAAAACAAGGGGTTATTAATAGGAGCCGTGACCGGTCTTGTAATCGTCATTATTGTCATTTTCAGCATAGCCGAAGGCATCGCGCTGCGCCCGACAACCGAAGGAATGCTTCCTGACGCTGTTATACGATCTTATTACGACGCGTTCAGCTCATTGGATTTCGCGCTCATGGAAGCGTGCATTCACGGAGCGAATAAAGCAGATGTAAACGCGGCGTTAAGCTTAACCGCGATACTTAAAACAAGACAGGTTTATGAAGGCCCTGTCGCGAATATTTTTCCGGCGCAGGCATGGAGAGAAAACGGAGGCGATCTCCCTTCGCCTGATGTCTTCGGCGTAACAGATTTATCGCTGGCGCTTATAAGCGGCAGTGAGTACGAAAATATTTTTATCTACCGCGCCGATTATACGCTGTGGCCGTTAGGTGAAAATATTGTCTACAAGCGCAGTGATATGCTGACGCTAAAGCCTGACAGAAAAAACAACTGGCGTATAACAGAAATCGTCAGGACAGAACGATAAGCTTACGCCCGCGTTTCACTGAGCCAACTGTCAATTAATAAGCGCGAAAGAGAACCTGCCGAAGGAAGCTCCGGCAAATTATCGGGAGTAAACCACGCGGCGTCAGCAATTTCTTTTTCGTCAGGCTTGATCGTCCCGGATAAATAACGCGCCTTATAACCGATCATAAGTGAATTCGGAAACGGCCACGGCTGAGATTTATAATATTCAATGTCACTTACTTCAATATTTACTTCTTCGCGGATTTCACGCGCCGCGGTTTCTTCAAGGTTTTCCCCGGCTTCATTGAATCCCGAAATCAAGCTGTAAAGCCCGGCTTTAAATCTTTTGTTATGCGCAAGAAGGATTCTGTTGTCATCATCAGTGATTAAAACAATAACGGCGGGGCATATCCTCGGAAATTCAAGCCGCCCGCATTTAGGGCAGCGGCGGTGCACTTCTTTGGGGACATATATATTCGTCGATCCGCATGTTCCGCAGAAACGCGAATCCCATCTCCATTGGGCTATGTGACACGCGCGAAGAATATTTGACATATCTTGGGAGTCGTTCATCGCAAGAAGCTGCCGGATATGAATAGTTTTCCATTTTTCAGGAAGCATGGCGCGTGGTGAAACAGACACAACGTTAATTTTTGATTGGGAAGAACCTTGAATTTCCGGTATATCAAATATATCCGGTTCGATAAAATTACCCGCTAATTCAATAGAAAAGCCTTTTTCAAACTGAGAACACGAATAATCAACCGGTTGAGAATCTTCCGGTAAAAGCAATGAGTCGCCTTGAATGAAGAAAACCTTTTTACTCAAAATATCCTCCAAGAAAATCATACTAAAAAAATTATTGTTATTCAAGAATTAATCTTATATATTATAAATATGAATAGAATAAATTATCTTGAGATGCTGCCTTTAAACGGCATTACAAAATACGCAAAAGGCCAGCCTAATGACGGCGTACCATTTAACGGTTTTCCAAGAGCGCATCCCTCAGATAAATTAAAACTTATACTTGTAAACGATCCGCTTGGAGCCGAGCCGGCAGTGCTGGAATTCAAGCTTGATGATATTCTTTTTGTGGAAGAAATCCCCTCTGTTATTACCGAAGACGGCGAAGGCGTGCCGCTGGTAAAGCTCTGGGTACAGCGCGGCGCGGTCGGCGTGATCCTTGAACCGTTCGAGGTCAGCGATCCGGCTCATTTTGCGGGTAAAGTCCGCGCGGTTAAAGAACGCGTCCGCAGCGAAGCTTCCGGCGGCATGGAAAAAAGGCGTCAGGCAAATCTTTAAAAATGGAACCGGCCTTTTCCCGTTTGATACGGCCTCCAATGTTCATGCGCGCCGATGGAGAGAATGTTCAATGCGATTTATGCCCGAATAATTGCAAAATAAAAAGCGGCTCTTTCGGCGCGTGCGGAGTCAGAGGCAACAAAAGCGGAAAGGGCATAATTCCTTTTTACGGATTTATCTCCGCGCTTGCCCTCGATCCAATTGAAAAAAAACCTCTTTATCATTTTATGCCGGGCTCAAAAATTTTATCACTCGGATTCGCTGGCTGCAGCTTCCGCTGCCCTTTCTGCCAAAACTGGCGTATCTCGCAGAGCGCCGATATTAACGATCAGCACGGCGGAAGATATATGCAGCCGGGCGAAATTATTTCCGCCGCGTTAAGGCAGAACAGTCCGTCGATTGCCTACACATATTCCGAACCGCTTGTCCACGCTGAGTACATTCTTGACTGCATGACGCTTGCGCGGGAACACGGCATCGCAAATGTGCTCGTAACAAACGGCTGCGCGAAAAAAGAAGCAGCCGAAGAAATTTTAAAACTTACGGATGCCGCGAATGTTGATTTAAAAAGTTTCAACGCCGAGATATATAAAAATATTTTAAACGGCGATTTGCAGGCTGTTCTGGATTTTATAAAACTCTGCGATAAAATGAAAGTTCATATTGAGATTACAACATTGGTCGTGCCGGATTTAAACAATTCATTTGATGAGCTTGACTCTATCACTGATTTTATTGTTTCGGTTAATAAGGACATACCATGGCATCTGACAGCATATCACCCCGATTACCGCTGGAACGCTCCGCCGACAGATCCATCATTCCTGATAAGCGCCGCAAGAAAAGCAAAAGAAAAAATAACGTTTGCGCATACAGGGAATATATAAAAAACATTAGTCACTTCTTGACTAACAACTTAATTTCGATTAAAACAAAAAATAATGAAAAAACTAACAGAATATTTACAATTTATAAAAAAGTACGGCCCTTACGCGCTTGTCGCGGGCGGCTCAGACGGACTTGGCGCGGCTTTCGCGAACGCGCTAGCCGGCAGGGGAATGAACCTTGTTCTGATAGCGCGCGATAAAGATCGATTGGAAAAAACGGCGGCCAATATCAGAGAAAAATTCTCCGTTGATGTTTTTACCATCGCGGCTGATCTTGCGGATTATGAAAACGCAAAGAACAAAATTAACGCATTATTATCAGAAGAAAAAAAGATTTCGATCGGCCTTCTTGTTTACAACGCGGCCTTTGCTCCAATCGCTTTATTTGAAAACACAAGCGAAGAACATCTGGCTCTTGCCGCCGCTGTCAATGTAAAAGCGCCGCTATTGCTTGCGAAATTTTTATCCGGTGCGATGATCACAAGAAAACGCGGCGGAATTATTTTGATGTCTTCTCTTGCCGGCGCGCAGGGCAGCCCAAAACTGGCAGCCTATGCCGCGACAAAAGCGTTTAACGCGGTGCTTGCTGAAGGTTTATGGAAGGAACTTAAACCGCACAGCATTGATGTTCTCGGCTGCTGCGCCGGCGCGATACTCACTCCCGGTTATGAAGAATCACAGCTAAAGCAGCGCGCGGAAAAAAATAAACAAGGCCCGGTTTTAAAGCCCGCTCCCGGCACAATGAAAGCCAAAGATGTCGCTGAGAAAGCATTGAAAGCTCTCGGAAAAGGACCTATTGTCGTTCCGGGCAGCATAAATAAAATAGCTCGCTTCTTTCTTACGCGTTTATTAACAAGGAAAGCGGCGATCAATATAATGTCAATGAACACAGGAAGCTTATAGTAATAAAAATTAAAGGAGATTATAATGAATATCACTTTATTGATACAGGGATTTATAACCACAATCATAGCTTATGCCGGCATAACGCTGCTGCATATTATTTTTCCTGTAAAAAAAATTAACGGTTATGTGAAACATGAAAAAACAGGCGAAGTTCTAAAGTATCGAATTAACGGAATAATAGTTCTTCCCGCAAGCATTCTTATCTGGTTTGGTTTAGGATATTTTGATATTGTTCCCTTTGACTGGCTGTATCAGATCAGGTGGACAGGGCTTATTTGCGCTGTTGTTGTCGGGCTGATATTTTCATTCATTCTTGTTTTAAAAGCGCCTTCGACCGGAAAACCTTTCCTTGCCGATTTCTGGTTCGGCAGAATCTGGAATCCGCAGATTGGAAACGGATTCATCGACGCAAAAATGTGGCTTTATTTAATCGGGGCTGTAATGCTTCAGCTTAACACTCTTTCTTTTACCGCACATCACATTCAAACACAGGAAGCAGTCAATATAGGTTTTCTGCTCGGTGCGGCAATGACATCATGGTTTTGCTGGGATTATTTAATATTTGAAAAAGTTCATCTATATACTTACGATCTTTTCGCGGAAAGAGTAGGATTCAAACTTGGCTTTGGCTGCCTTACATTTTATCCGTACTTTTACGCTATTCCGCTGTGGTGTACGGTAAATCTTCCTAATCCCGGTCACCCGCTGTGGCTTACAATTCTTTTTGCCGGTCTTTTTATTTTCGGGTGGGTCTTTACGCGCGGCGCGAATTTGCAAAAATATATTTTTAAAGTTGCGCCTAACAAAAAATTCCTTTGGATGAAGCCGGAAACCCTTACAGACGGAAAGCGCAGCCTGCTTGTCAGCGGCTTCTGGGGAGCAAGCCGCCACATCAACTACATGGGCGAAATTATTCAGGCAATCGCCATCGCTATCGCCGCAGGATATCCCGGCGTTTGGCAGGTGTGGCTGTATCCTGTTTACTACATCGGCTTGTTATTTTCCCGCGAAGCTGATGACAACAAAATCTGTAAAGTTAAATACGGCACGCTCTGGGATGAGTACAAGAAAAAAGTAAAGTACAGAATTATTCCGTTTTTGTATTAGAGAAATGCATTCAAAAATGTTAAATGCATAGATTATACTCTTTACTTTTTCCCATCTTTACTAGATTGAGCACCGCAATTAGTCCTTGACCCGTCTTTGCGGTGATACTCTTGACAGGCTTTACAGTCACCGTGACGATGGCAGGAATACGGGCATTTACAATCATTGTTTTTATCCGGCATAAGTGTCTCCTAACAAAAGAATTTTTATTGGAAAATATTATATAGATGCGCTTGAAGCAATTTTTTCGTGTACCATTTCACTAAGAATATTTATCGGCATTTTATTTGTCGCCATTGCGCGCGTCATAATATAATCAATGCTTACCCGATCCAGCGCGTCAAGTAATTCCCGCTGACGGGTAAAAATTCCGCCTTTACCTTGTTTTAATATTATTTCTGCATTTGTAATTTTTTCGTCTAAAGCGTTTGCTTCATCTTCTGTCATTCTTGCCATTTCTTCTCCTATAAATTTAACTGACTAATAAATTTCTTTCTGCACGGCATTGCATGAAACACATTTACAGTGTCGTCGCCAATAATATTATAAACAATTTCAATCAAGTTTCCTGAAGTATCATATCCAATAATTAACCATTTATTTTCATATATTTCAAGCAATTGTTCATGAAGCGGATGCCACATAGCATACATAATATCATCTTGCGTTATTTTATTTTTAAAAGCTGCTTCATTAAATTCAATATATGGAAACATTAATTTATTCTAACATGGATATTTTCCGACAGCAAGAGCACTGAAAACTTCGCATTAAGTACGAAAATTGATGGCAGGAATATAATTACATAAACATATTTAAAAAATTTTATTGACAATATTACTTAATCAAGGTATAGTACTATTATGCGTCAATTTGAAGTAGTATCCCCATTCAAACCCGCAGGCGATCAGGGCGAGGCGATTGCGGCACTGGCAGGCGGAATCAAAAGCGGAGACAAATATCAGACATTGCAGGGCGTTACAGGCTCAGGAAAAACTTTTACGATGGCGAAATTAATCGAAGCTGTGCAGATGCCGACGCTTGTTGTCAGTCACAATAAAACTCTTGCGGCGCAGCTTTACCGCGAGTTTAAAAGTTTTTTTCCTGATAACGCGGTTGAATATTTTGTTTCATATTACGACTACTATCAGCCGGAAGCTTATGTTGCAAGCCGCGATCTATACATCGAGAAAGACTCGTCGATAAACGCGGAGATTGAACGCATGCGTCTTTCGGCGGCAAGAAGCATGATGGAACGCGATGATGTAATTATCGTTGCGACTGTTTCATGCATTTACGGCATGGTCACTCCTGATGTATACAGAAAAATGACGGCGACTTTTTCTAAAGGCGAAACTGTTAATGTTGACGCTTTAATCCGCCGCTTTGTGGAATTGCAGTATGAGCGCAACGACGCTGTTCTTGAACGCGGACGTTTCCGCAGAAGAGGCGACACGCTGGAAATTTTTCCGGCGTATATGGAAGAAGCTTACCGCGTTGATCTTGACTGGGATAAAGTTGAGCGCATCCGCCGGTTTAATCCTGTATCAGGCGAGGTTTTGGAAGAACTCGATCGCGCGTTGATTTATCCCGCAAAGCAGTTTGTCATGCCCGCAGAAATGGTTCAAAATTCAATGGGCGCGATCAGACAGGAATTGAAAGAAAGACTTGAACATTTTCAGAAAAACGGAAAAATAATGGAAGCCGAGCGGCTTAAGACCCGTGTTGAATACGACATCGAAATGTTAACTGAAATGGGTTACTGTCCCGGCATCGAAAATTACTCCGCGATTCTGGCAGGCCGGAAACCGGGAGAATCTCCGGATACATTAGTCGATTATAT
>Ga0209755_10008683_pt1 | contig 10818 bp, 10 predicted proteins | sample TergutCo191P1_FD_187301 | JGI IMG/M metagenome (GOLD analysis project Ga0209755, IMG submission 187301) | Cornitermes sp. P1 segment gut microbial communities from Petit-Saut dam, French Guiana - Co191P1 (SPAdes) (version 2) | ecosystem: Host-associated > Arthropoda: Insects > Digestive system... | reverse complement strand
CACTCAACTGCCATCTCCTATCTATCAATATGTGGTCAATCTGGTTATAAGTCTTACCATCAGGGGAGGTCCAGGTGTATTTATGAATGTTCTGGTGAGGGAACATTGTGCTCTTAACCACCAGATTTTTTGATGTGGCGAAGTTAACTAGTCTAACCCCATTATCATTAATATCCTGATGGAGACTCTCCTGTCCAATTGTTGGCTTGAAAATATTCTCCCTCCCCACTTTTGCATTAAAGTCTCCTAGTAATATTTTTATGTGATAACTTACAAAATTAAACAAAAGCATACAAAACATACAACCATAAAAAAAGGAACATGAAAGAAAGTGATAAACGAAAAGGCCATACAAGCAGCAAACTTCATATGATTTATATATCTTCTAATAAAGTTAGACACCCTGTTACTGAGACCGTCATTACACTTTACATGATCACTAGATTCAACTGGCTCAGGATTACGTTCAACAGTTAGCTTCCACAGTGTGCAATAAATGTGCATTTCACAGGTATCGCACTAGCTAATCAAATAAATGGGCTACGCCACTCTTGAAGCATACTGTGTCAGTGGGTTAATGTCTCATCAACTATCAACTACACAGGGAATTAATTTGTTTTGTATTTAACTGTTTAATAAATAAACTGCATAACATAAGTGAAAACGTTTACCAGCATCATGCATAATATTTCATTCCACTTAGCACAATTTTGTAGCACTACTGCTACTTACAATGGGATTAGAAAAACAGAACATAAAAATATTGATACAAATATGCTTTTTAGTATTATTATGGAAGAACATACTTAAGTCATGATGAGCTTACTAAAGACTGAACTGTTAATTCAAAACTACTGTTATGGGCAGCAAGACATGACTAGCCTTTTCCTTTCAGGAAATCATGCAGACCCAGCATAAATGTAAGCCAACAGTCCTCATCCTAAGCATTGGTTTTCAATTTCCAGGTGCTGCACATATATAGCAGTTGTAGACATTTAGATTTTACTCACTATATGATCTAGTTCACTGATGCTTCGAGCACATCGAATACACCGTTCCAGAACTGGTGTAATCTTCCCCAGCTTTGCAATGCTATCCATCACTGCAGAAGCCTTACGTTTCACAGATCTATAAAAAAATATAGGGAAAACAAAATAGCAAATCATCAATGATGATCATGATAAGCTGCAACAGCAGCAGCAGCAGCAGCAGTAGTAGTAGTAGTAATAGTAGTAGTAGTAGTAGTAGTAGTAGTAGTAGTAGTAGTAGCAGTAGCAGCAGCATTTGTAGTAATGGTTGTGGTAATGGTGGTGGTGGTGGTGGCAGTGGCAGTGGCAGTAGCAGTGGTAGTGGTATGCAAGTGCATTGAAATAGTTGCTGCTCACAGGTAATCTAAAATTTAAAAGGTCTCACAGAGGCAAACAAAATGAACTTTTCAATACCAGTATTCTTGCAATACCTTCCACATCACTGCGGATCGGACTTGCAAGTTACTGCACACATTTTGCAACTCGGATCACTCAAGCAGCTCATCAGTTACTGGGCAGGCAATGGAATGCAAACAGATAGATGTTTACTTACATTAACTTTACCATACATTTCATTGTAATACATTTTAACAAGGGTACCAAGTTGTATGGACATACCACATTTCAGGAGAACATTCTACAAAACTTCACTCGCAATGGAATAATATGCTTTCCTGAAGCCTATAAATAGCTACAAATCATGTACATAATTTTGATGCTTACCACACAGGCAGATCTGCTTTTATCTTCTAAGTATTAAAAAGTCTCATTTTACTTCTACCACATACACACAACTCTCATCCAAAGGGTACAAAGTTCTGCCTTCTTTAGTGGTTCACAGGGAAGACAAAAAGAAATTTTTATGCAAGGTGCTTGATTCTGTCACTTCATTGATTTTACTAAATATTCCCAAACACATAGTATAGCAAAATCTGTGACATCCAGCACCTACAAGACAAAAGGGCTGCTGGGTATCACAGTTTTTCAGGTATTAGAATGTTATACCAGATGCATATCTTCATGTACCTAGCTATCTCATGGAAAGACCTAAACAAGTAATTTGTCCCTTGATAACGTGTCCTGTATTTCCCTCCTACACCTTCTTCCACCACTTTCAGAACAGATGCTAGGTGCTGTCAGTTGATGCAATAGTGAAATGCAACTGACCTCTTCTTCTGTTTCCAGTTAACAGAACTTCCCAGATTACCCAGGGCCAAGTATCACAACAACCATAATTAAATCCTGCAAGATGTATGGTACAATTTTAGATTATTATTCGACCTGATCAGGCAAGAGTTTACTAGAAAAGTATCATGAAAAATGTACAGAAGAACCAAGACACAATATATTAAGCATTCATGGTATAAAGAAATCATACAGAAAAATCCCAACCGCAAGGGTCCTTCATGAACTACAGCTGCCTGTTTTACCTGAAGCTGCATCAATTCCATGTTATAAGTAGCCAAATTAGAGGAAGAAAAACATACTTGGCAAGATCATATGAATCTTTAACATCTCGTAGTTTTTCTGGAGGCATTCCATCTGTTAGTTCTTTCCTGTACCGTGCAATAAATGGAATGGTGTTCTCTTGATCTAGCAAATTAATGATGTTCTGTACTACTCTTAAATCAACTTGCTGCTCCTGAGCCACAAATCCTGCTTCACTCCACTCCTGTAATATAAGGCATAACTAATTTTAATGTCTTCATTTATGGGTTAGACAATGACTGCAACAACTTTATACACTTACCAGGTAATAAGCACATCAGGAAAATAAACCAACAAGTCACACTATATTCCATTTGTTTACTATTGATCCAAGAAGGTTTTGGCCTAAACAACCATCAACAGGGATCACAACAAAACTACCCAAGTTTTCAGGAACATTGTAAGTTAAAATTTTAAGTTTAAATACAGTACAAAAGGTAAGATTAACAAGCAGAGTATACAAAACCTGCAATGATAAAAGTATTACTCAGTTTCATAACTCACCAAATAAATGAAGACACAGCAGATCATGTCTAAGTCATACTTGTTACATGGTATGCAAGGAATGAGTACAGTGTAGGGAATCCATCGGGTGGGATGCATTGGCGGGCATTATGGAGTGGTGGGCAGCCTCTGATGGCAACAGGCAGAAGTAGAACGTTCCACATAGGATGTAATAACAGTCTTCATCAAGACACTATATTTACATTGAACATTACAGCATAAATGGTCTTGAAAGCTTCTAGTATTTTTGTTGTGATCTCTGATGATGGCCATTTAAGCCAAAAACTGGTTAAATTGATAGTCAAAACACGGGATATAGCGTACATGGTTGGTTTGCTATTCTGGTGACTGATCAGAACAATTAACAATTCAGAACTTTCCTACAATGAAAGAAATCTGTGCTGTGTATAAACTTGGTCAGACATAAATCTGTGAAACATCACCACTGTGTATTTGGCCTTTTTCCATTGTCACTGCATATGTAGCATACTACATGTTTCCAAACCATTCTGCTTTCATCTTCAGGTGAACTACAACTTAAGACCAAAGTCAAAATCTAAATGAACCAAATCAGACAATTCATATGTAAGAAACTTGTGTTTCTGTGAACATCAAGACAGGTGCATAATTGGAAAAAATGCATTTATACAACATGTAAGCTCCAACCTGGATCATACCCCTCACTCTCAAATGATGAGCTCAGTTTCCTGTATGAACATACTTAAAAAACAATTAATTCAGCACCTTTCCCTACTCTACAATGTCCACACTGAAATTTTTCTGAATAAGCTGACAGTTTCTCCAGTGGTGAAATGTCCACCTTTTATGTAACCCCACCATTCAGTGCCATGCTCATGACAGCTTGGTCCTGAATCCTATCCCAAGCCTGACAAGTCATTGCACACTATTACATTAAGACTGAATGTGACCTTACTGTCTCACACCAAACCTTTACATCCACTTCTTGTCACCCAAATAATATACTGTGAAGAGGACAAATTATGAACCTCACTTACCTCAATATAAGTTCCTTCACTTGGTATCTGCGAAGGGTTACAACTGCTAGAGGCATCCACAAGAACATCCTACAGAAAGAAAACATTAGATGTGATTTTCATAACAGATGTATATCAATTTAAATTCATCTATCACATGCAGTATTAATAGAATAATTGTTCATAGAAAATGTGATTCATTTAAACCTTACATACATGTACCCAGGAACATAATGTTTAATGAAGTACCTTTTCTTAAATTACTGTATTTATGCAGTATTTACATACAGCTACTAAAGAAGTACAATCACAAATACGGCAAAATTCCTTTAATCCATAACCATGGGACCAGACAGGTGCTAGAATATCAGACACTACTCACACTTACCTCAGATTTTACAGGTAATTTTTTTACTACACTCAGAGAAAATGCATTGCCAGTTATTTTCGTTTCATCATAAACAGACTTTTGTGTTTTGATTAACAGAAGTCCTGTATGCCCAACACACAACCACTTGAGAACTGCGTTCTTCTGGGTTATTACATAACGAGAAGTGGTAATTCCCTGTGGACATTTCAGGACAACCTATCGCTCCCAACTTCAAGGGTCAAGTACCACTATCTTCTGCATAAAAATTCACCAGAACACAGCTCTCATTTACTTCACACCCAAAGCCTGAAATCACGCACATAACCACTTATTAAATTTTTATGGACAGCCCCTGTACATAATTTTTATAAATCGCAGGAACAGGTGTCAAATCTGGTATGGGAAGTCTACAGTATGATTTGTGAGATACAATGAAATCTATTCTTCTGGGATGCATCACCTTGCAGTTTGGATTGCTTCACATCCAACAAGACAGCAATGTTCAAAGTCACTGACACAAGAACCGCTAATCTCAAGATATCATTCTCATCATTGCCAATCCATTACAGTGCCAACTTAATATGAAGCTCACACCAAATATCAGATTTCTCAAAAATGGCTCACTGCACAAAAATCAGTAGATATTTTGAAAACTATTTACACAAAATTATGCACATATGGAGATCCAATATGAAATAATGTACTCACACAAGGTAAAAACACATGCTTATTCCTCTAACCTATCACACCAGTGTTTTACTGGAAAGGTAATCTGTGGAAGGCTTGATGCAGTTACTCTCACTATTCTTGCTCTCTTAACCTTTCGGGGCCGGAATTTTTTTTTTTTAATTTTAACACATCCTGTATATAAAATGTGAATAATACAGGAACCACATATATTGGAATTATGAAACAAACAGCATTTTGAAGAGGAAAAAACGGACAGTATATACCATGTTTAAAATATTCAGTACCTATATTTGTTGAATAAATATACAAAATGCAACTTTAGAGTTTAACGGTGCGATACGACCACTACATGGGGCGTTAGGCGCCAATGGGTTAATCAGCAGCTTGCTCTCAGCTGTGACTGAACAACAGCCTTCATATGGCATGCCTATTATTGAGCAAATCAAGTAGTTGTTATAAATGACAGCAAAGATCCTGTATTACAATTGTATACTTCCTATATCCTGTAGAGGCATTGCAATTTACAGTACGCCATGTGTTTAAGTTCCAAATACACTCTCTTATAAGGAAAAAGGGAAAGAAAAGCCATTTATCCATTCAAACAAAAATACAGTCATCCCCAACGTTATTCAGCATTCTCCACAAAAACAGCCACACTACTTTATGTAGCTACATATCATAATTATTCAATCTAGTCAGTGTAACATCTAAGAAAAAGATGAAATGACAGCACTTGTCAGGACTACACACAGTAACAGAATTTTAGATACCAAAAATTCTCACCATGCAACTGAATTAGTGTTAAAAAACACAAATTTTGTACACTGACACCATATAGACTGGTACATAGCTACTGACATTTTGGAGCAACTTCCTGCCTCCATCTTAAGGGTAATACAAACACCATCCTGAATATGGCACCAGAAAGCTACTCCGAAACATCAGTAAATATACACCAAACCACGTCACTGTATCCCAACACCTGAATCCAAACATCAAGCTCTGCCACACAAACACAAATGCATACCTCATTCTTGTTTTCTGTTTTAAAGGCTTTCTTCTTCTTCATAGCAGTCCTCTTAGTTACAGTCAATGGCTTTCTTTCTTTAGAATCAGCTGGAAGTTTCTTATCTTTCTTAGAAGTTCCAGATTTTTTGTCCATTTTAATTTTCTTCTGTCTCTTACCAGGTGGTGGTTCATATTCATCTTCAGAATCTGAACCAATTTTACGTTTCTTTGTTTGTTGGCCAAATGGTTTGTGATCTTCATCCGAATCAGATAAAACAATAACATCCATCTTCCTTTCCTTAAATGACAAGACTACTTATTAATTTAAAACAATGTTAACAGTTAAGATGGGGCATGGAATGTCAATTAATCAACCATTCAATCTATTCATCATTTGCACCAAGTGATTGGCATAGAATGTACGTGATAACATATTTGACAATGAAGTTTTTTTAAAAGTGCATACAGTTCTATATGTGGTAACATATTTGTGTAATGTTCTGTGACAGGATATGCTATACGAGAGGGTTTTCCATATATTTTATGCACTCCATTGCTTTAAAATGTATCACACTACAATTACAGTAATACAATACAATACAATTACAATACATTTCTTCAGTTGCTAGATATATTTTGCAAATCTGCAAAGTCAACTAACTTACATTAACAAAACCTAACAAGAAAATGTCACCTTTTTCTGAGGGAAATATAATTGAACATTGAATTCTACTAATTGAGACATATATTCTTCTATGGAGTAGGTCATCATCATCATCATCATCATCATTGGCTCTGCAGCCATGGATGGGACTTGGTCTCCTCCGAGAAGAATGTATGTTGCAATACAGAGGATGCCTGTTGCCTCTTAAAGTGCTGCATTCTTTTCAGCTTCATTTGACTTGGCAATTAATTGTGTAATTAAATTTCTACGTTCACTGTAGCTTCTTTAAAGACACTAATTCTGCAAATCTCAGTATGGAGATCCGAGATGTAACCTGTACGTGCGCACCCAGAATTTTTCATTTGGGAGGGGGGGGAGGGAGGGTTGACAGGTAATTTGACTTTAAATATATGTTATAAAAATCAGAAGTATCCCTCTAACATATTACTGTTTGAAACTGAATTTGTGTATATACAAATATAACTACATGCTCCATGACTCAAACATAGTCATATCTTGTTTCCTATTTAATTTAATAATTTATTTTTCAAAATTCTAACGTTACTACTCATTGGCCAATATCAGTAGCTGATTTCGACAAACGGGCAAATCACGTAGAACTTTTGATATCACCATATCTGCAAAATCCGTGTTTTTTAAATTTCGGATTTGCATGGGCTTGTTGGGGGGTTGCCGGGGTGCAGCTCCCTCCCAATTCGGTTGAGCCAAGCGCAATACATTACTATTTATTGGTATAATTCTCTTTTGCAGTATAAAAATGCTTTTCCTTTAGCTCTCACCATCCCAAAAGATGTAACCATACCTCAAGACAAGGCAGTCAACACCTACGAAAACTTCTCCACATTCCAACCCAACTAACGTCTCTACTTTGAACGATTTGCCAACATACGCATGGATTAGAGCAACATGCACACTCGTCATTTATGTTCTGTGTGTACACTTATCGTCACCACACGGCGGACATATAATCCGTGGTTTTTGTTCGTGTAAAGTAGGTTACAACCCGTGCTTCACCAATAGGTATACCACGGGATATTTATTGAGCACAGTTAAGACTAATGTAGCATATTGCCTTTGAGATTCTAGTCAATAATTAAGTCAGAATGTTCTTTCGGAGTTGTTACGGAGTTTCATTGCCTTTCAATGCGTCTTGAAGCGTGTGGAAGATGTTTCTGAGGAAGCTTGTGACGCCGACGGTATTTATTTCAGAACCAGAAGTGGGGTAAGGGTTTGAAGCACAGATCATCTAGTTTGAAGTACTGGTGGACGTTCACTTGCGAATAGGCTGCATTCTGCCATAAGGTGGTGGGCCATTTGTACAGCCTTTTCAGGACAGCTGCAGGTTGGCGAGAGCGTCTTGTTCATTTTGTGGAGGTATGAACGGAAACTGCCGTGATTTATTAGGAATTATGTGAGAATTAATTTGGGCCAGAGGAGAAGGGAGAGTCTGTAGAAGATGGTGGATATGAATAGTTTAGTTTGGGATGCATTTGCGGAGTTTATGTATGCTGCGTTCCAAATTTTTATGTAATACTCTTCCAGTATCTGCTTTTCTCGATTTATTGGAATTGCGACGTAAGCGATGGTAGTATTGTAGCTCGCGGCTATTTTGGCCAAGTAATCTGCCCTCTCGTTGCCTTTCATGCCTACGTGTCCTTTGATCCAGTGGAAGGTGGTCGAAGTAGAGTTTCTTAGTTCAACTGTTTTCAATCTGGTGGCAACGGCTAAAGGATGTGTTGCGTGCTAGTTTGCAATGGCAAGGAGTGCTGCTTTGGAGTCAACGTTGAATGCGCAGGAGGAGGTTTTCTGCCTTTTGCTTTGGATCCATTTTACAGCCATGATTATTCCGCAGAGTTCAGCTTGAAAGACTGTACATGTAATATTTAGTTTCTGAGTTTCAGTGGAGTTTTTCACTGCAACCATTCTTGCCCCGACGTGGTTTTCTGTTTTGGAGCCATCTGTGTAGATTTACACGTTTGCGGTACCTTCTGTTCCTGAGAGGTCCACACTTATATGGTTGTCTTTTGGATGGATTCCTCTGGTTTTGATGGGGATTTCTATTTTCTTTAATGTGGGTATAACTGCGTCTGTGGGTTGGCCAATAGAGATTGCGCTTATGTCTTTATATAAATGCATAGCTTGACCGAGAAGCATTATCCCTGCAATTGCCAAGAGAGCCTCGTGTGAGACTGTTCTGTGGGCCTTTGTTATGAATATAAGGAAATACTTCTGAATTTGTTGCAGTTTGCTCTTTTTTATATCGTGGTACTCCAAGTTTCTGAGGCATATGTGATTGCTGGTAGTATGGCGTTTTTATAAACAATCATCAGGTTGTGGAATTACATGCCGCATGTGGCTTTGGAGCAACGAACAAGGCTGTTGCGGATACTGTGTGTGTGGATACCAGTCCAACTTGCAAACTAGTATTATTCCAAGGTATCTCATTTTTGTGACTATGTTTATTCCCCATGCGACTATTGTGGGATGGCGTATGTATACTTCTCTGTTTCTTATGAACATTGGCATCAGTGCCGATTTATCTTTATAAATCTCTAATCTATGTTCTTTGCACCAGTCTTCTATAGTCTGGAGTGTGCTTTGCAGTGTTGTGAGAATAGCTGAGGGGGAGGGTCCCTGTATCATAATCATTAGGTCATCTGCGAAAACTACCATTCTTACATTTGGAGTATTGTAGAGTAGTGCTATTAGGTCGTTGGTAATCATGTTCCATAAAGTTGGGCCCGAAACCGATCCCTGTGGACAGCCTTCGGTAACTCGTTTATAGCTGACTGAATTACCTAATGTGACTTGGGCAGCGCGCTCTCTTAGTAAGTCCCTCAAGATAAGATAAATATTTGGGGGACATTTCAGTTTCCAGAGTCGGGCGAGAATTCCAGGGTGCCAGGCGTTGTCGAAAGCGCCTGCTATGTCCAGTGCTAGGAGGCAACACTTTTGTCCAAGTTTTCTGCTTTGGCGATCAAATTCTGAGACAGTCTTTATGGCGTCCGCCGTGGACCTGCCTGCTGTAAATCCGTATTGTTGTGGCGGTAGTTGTCCAAAGTACTCGAGGAAATAGTTGAGCCTCTCAATCACTAACTTTTCTAGGCATTTTCCTGGAATTGACAACAGACTGATACCACAGTGGCCTTTTACCTTTAGGCACCACGCATCCTATATATAGGACAGCCGTACCACTACTCCCCAAAGTACTCTTTTTATATATTTAGTCAACAAATATATTTAATTATTTTTTTAGACTTTCTCTCACCATCTTCGTTTATTCCTCCACAAAATGTGTATTTCCTAATGTTACGCTTTTTGGTTCATAAAATGTACACATTTTACATAAATGGTGTGCTAAACTGTAAATGTCCAGCTCATGGCCAAAGGGTTAGTCTTGTCCGATTTCGGAATGGCTATTACCCTGGTCTTTTTCCGTTCTTTTGGAAAACAACCTAGTAGAAAGCATTTGTTAAAAAGCGATATACAAAAGGTCGGCAAGCTGTTATGCAGTCGTTTTACGTTGACTCTGTCCAGGTCCAGGACATTTCTTATCGTTAAGATTTCTTATAATTTATCCGTGGTTTCTAGTTGCAAACACTCTCCGCTCATGGCGTGCGAGCCGTATGGTAAGGGTGGAGTTTGTGATCAATTTCCCGCTCAGCTCTTGCGCTTTACTTTCCATGATGTGGTTCTAGTATGTTTGTCGTATTATGTGAAGGAACAAGGTGAATTTTTCGACATTGGTGGCTTTACAATTCCTCGTGAATATGTACTTCGAGAGGCAGTACTTCCAGTTTTGAGGCGCTTATGTGGAGCCGTGTAATGTCTACAATGTTCGCATGTGGACCACTCCGTTCGTCCACGAATTTAACGCCGTAATGCACGATTTGGTTACTATTCTTTCTCCTCCAACCCCGCGTACGAGGCTCAGCAGTCACTTAAAGACATATCAAGTCTCTGTTGTGCGGTCCTGTACAGGGACCAGGAAAGTCCTCCCCAAATCACAACTTTGACACTAGATAAATAAATAATTTGGACCTTCCTCGA
>Ga0209755_10008682_pt1 | contig 10818 bp, 11 predicted proteins | sample TergutCo191P1_FD_187301 | JGI IMG/M metagenome (GOLD analysis project Ga0209755, IMG submission 187301) | Cornitermes sp. P1 segment gut microbial communities from Petit-Saut dam, French Guiana - Co191P1 (SPAdes) (version 2) | ecosystem: Host-associated > Arthropoda: Insects > Digestive system... | reverse complement strand
CCGGCCACTTCGATGGTCTTTGCCGCCACCTGCTCCGAAAGATTTTTGTTGCTTTCCATCGTACTAACGATTTCCGCCACGCTTGCCGACTGCTCGTTGGCGGTACTGGTAATTTCCTTTGCCGATGTCGAAATGTTATACACGGCCATCGACACCTTGGAAGCGTTTTGACTGAACAACGAGAAATCGGCCCTTAGTTTTTGCAAAGTCAAATTGAAATAATGCGCAAGGTTGCCTACTTCGTCGTTGCTGTTTACCTTAATGGTACGGGTCAGATCCCCTTCGCCTTCCGAAATGTCTTTAAGGGTATTCGCCACGGTAAGAATTGGCTTTGCTAATGATCGCGAAAGGAATATTACCACTGGAATAATCAGCGCAATAACGATAACAGCGATTAGAAGGGCGGAAAGTTCCATCGCGCGCACCGGTGCCATAACCGATCTTCTGGGGATTACGATGGCAAGGCTCCATGGGGTGTCGGTGGTCCCAATTTGAATGGGGGTAATGTACATGAGCATCCATTCCTGAAACCCTGGGTGGAAATGTGTGTAGTCCAGTTCGGTCCCCTGCCTTACGGCCATCTCCAGCTCATACATATACGGCCCGCCCATGTCCCGTTCCGTATCCAGTATACTGGTGCCTATCCGATAAGGGTACAGACGATGGCCCACCACCGTGCCGTCGTTACTGAACACTTTGGTCACGCCGTCGCCAAAAGGAAAAAGGCGCAGGGTGGTTTGCTGTATCCTATTTGTGTCAAAGTCTATGCCGACAACCCCCACGACCCGGCGATTGTCAGCAGTGCCGCTGTATATCGTGGCGGTAATGGTGGAAGCCAGAACCTGCCTTCCTGCGATAAAAATGTGGAAGGGATCGCGAATGGCTCCCGGGGTGTTTCGTATCGCCACCCGGTAATAGTCGTCGTATTCTCCAGGCAGGTCAAAATCGTCCAAGGCACGAACCCTTATCTCTCCCCCGATTCTGTACCAGTAGGGGGCGAAACGCCCAGCGTGATTGGTGCCTTCGGTTCCCAGTCGCAGCGCGTCGTTGCCTTCGAGCGCGTTAGGTTCCCAGATGCTCCAGATGCCGAGTATGGTCGGATTGCTTAAAAGAATGCCTTCGAGCGTCCGATTTAGAAAATACCGCCGGGTATTTATGTCTATGCTTTCGTAGCGTTCCATAAGGCGGGCGGTAGTCTGCGCCGTGTACCAGTAGGACACAAAGTAGCCCCCGAAAGTCTGCGCGTATTCCCTTGCCGTGGCCATTGCACGTTCGTGGGAAAACCTGACGATATAAGTCCTTGCCTGTACAAGCAGGGTAATGCCTACAGAGCCCAAGACCAGCAAACTAAGCGCAATCATTGTGATAGTGAACTTGTATCCGATTTTCACGCAAATCTCCTCAAAAACTAAGGGTACTGTCCGAGCCGCCTCACTTCGCCTCGCCTCAAAAATTTATGTCAATAATCTATGCCAATTTCCGTTCCAGAATTCGCTGGAAATAATCGGGGGAAAAACCACCCAAAAAACACTCGTAACGAAGATCTCTGCCCAACTCGATACTTTCGCGGGCTTTCTTGATTTTGTATTCACATCTGTCTCCAGCGGTGAGCGAAACCAGCCGATAAAACGCGGGCCAGAACGCCTTTTCCTTTCCCGCCGCCTGTTCAAAACATTGTCTAGCTTCCCCAGTGTCGCCACGCTGCATGTGGTATTCGCCCCGCAAAAACGATGGGAGCGGCCCGTTGTTCCGTTTCTCTAGGTAAGACAAAACCAGGCAGGCATTTCTGTAATCCTGTATAGCCAGAAAAAATGTTACCGAAGCGGCAAGCTCGCTGCCCGAAAATAAAGCTGCGTCCCCTGCGTTGGCGGGGGCGTTTTTTTCGCCCGTAACAGCTTCCAATATTTTCATGGCGTTCGGTTCGCCTTCTTCTGTTTCCATAATCGTTGCCACCTCTCCGCAGTGTATCGGTAGTTCCACTGGGTTCGGCTTCGCCACGATCTCTGGGGCTGGTTTTACCTCTGTGGAACGTGGGGGCACCAGGCGCGGGTTCACGGGATGCGCGTTTACTTCTACGGTTCGTGGTACAGCGTGGGAATCGGATGTGGTTTTTTGAAAATAAAAAACATCGGACATATACCGGTTGGTAAGCAAGGGATGTTTTGCCGAAGGCGTTTCCGAAATTCCCAAAAAGAGCAACCCGTTGCCCAAAAGCGATTCGGTAAGCTCGTTAAGGACGATAAAGCGGTTTTTCGACGAAAAATAAATCAGCGCGTTTCTGAAAAAAATTATGTCATACTGTTTGTTAAGGCCGCGCATAATGTTGTGCGTAAAAAACCGCACCTTTTTGCGTATGTCATGCGAAACAACGTATTCGGCACCGTCGGGAGCAAGGTACAAATCCATGATATATTTCCATGCGGATCCATCGCTGCGAAGGCTATTCGCGGTATAACGCGCATTCTTCGCCGTCTCGATTGCCCCGGCGCATACATCAAATGCGTCTATCTCAAAATCAAAAGACTCGCCCGCGTACCGATTCTTCGCGTGGTAATCCAGCAGCATGGCTAGACTATACGCTTCGCAGCCAATCGAGGTGGCGGCGGAACAGACTTGTATGGGGCGGTTCAGTTTGACTAGGCTGGGCAGTAAATGCCTCGCCAGCAAGTCGAAGTGCGCCCCCTCCCTGAAAAAATATGTTTCATTGATTGTAACGGTTTCCGATATTTCAAAAATCTGTTCCCTAGAAGTCAGCACGCTTTCATATGCCTCTGGATTTTCGACAAAGGGATACCCGCAATATGTTTCGATATGTTCGTTCAGCTTGACAAGTGCCTCGCTCGTTGCCCTTATGCCGAGTATCTGCTCGACCCTGTAATACAGAAACAACAGAGCTGGGCTTGAGAGTACCGCCTTGGGGATTTCCGCCGCTGGCTCATTGGGGATCATTTTTTATCCCCCATTCTGGTAAGGTGTACCAACTGTCTGGCGATTAAATCGAGGTGAAGCACCATGTCCACGCAACCAGTCTCAGCGGCAGCCCTGGGCATACCGTAAATCATTGACGATGCTTCATCCTGGGCAATAGTTACGCCGCCTGCCTGCTTTACGTACCGCGTCCCATCCGCACCGTCACTGCCCATGCCGGTAAGCACCACCGACACAAGGCTTTCCCCGTATAGCTCCGCCGCGCTCTTGAACATTAGGTCTGCCGCTGGTTTCTGGTTCTGGACTGGTTCCCCGTCGTCGAACATAAAACCCGTTCTGCCAAGCAATAGATGCCTGTCTGTAGGCGCGACATACAGATTCCCATTGACTGGAATCGTTCCTTCCACAGCCAAGCACGTGCGAAGCGGGGTTGCAGCGTCAAGCCACTGCGCGAAACCGCTATCGAAACCCGATGAATTATGTTGTACCAGTATAACCGGAACTGGAAAGTCCTTTGGGAGTGCTGCGCACAGGCGGTTCAGCGCCTTTGGCCCCCCAGTCGATGCCGCAATCACGACGGCCCTTATTTGTCGCGGTGCAATCACCGCAGCCCCAGCAGGGGATTTCTGCTGGGTGGGGGCTCTCCTCTTTATGCCGGTTATGTTTTTAAGGGTATTCAACACCTTTTTCCGTTGCTCGCTGCTCCTTCCCGTAGTGAACACATCCTTGGGGTAAAATTCCAGCGCACCCTTGACCGTAGCTTCGTATGCCATCTTTGCGGAATCGTGTGTGCTAATGACTACGATTGCCGTTGCAATGATTTTTTTTATCTCGTCGATTGCTTCCAGTCCGTTCATTACCGGCATGTCTATGTCCATGGTAATAAGGTCTGGGTTAAGCTGTCGGGCCAAATCCACGCCCTCCTGTCCGTTTTCCGCCTCGCCGACAACCCTGAAGGAACCGTCACTCTCCAGGAAGTCCCTGATAATGGAACGTACCACTGGGCTATCATCCACTATCAATGTATTTATCATTCGGCGACTTCCTGCCGCGCGTACTGAATCAGCCGATCGGGGTCCAGCAAAATGACCAACCCTGCGTCCCGTGTCGCTTCTGCCGCGCACTGCATTCCGCTGAACATCGTGGCAAACTGCGTTCCGTTTAACACCCTGGGTATGGGATACATTTTTTCATCTGGAATTTCGCTCGTGTTTACGACCTCGGTACTTAACAGTACAAGCTTGCTTTCGCCCACATGGTCGTCAGGGTTTTTCAGTACAATGCCGTGTCGGAGTTTTTCCTGCGGAAGATTGAACAGTAGGGGAAGGGAAACATGGGTATCCGCGTCGCACCGTGTAATGACAGCACCCTGAACCGTAGTGGTAAGATCTGTAAGGGAGGCAACCGAACTCATGGGAATTGCCACGTAAAAACCACTAAAGGCGCAGATGAACACTTTCATGACTAGAACGCCCCCGCCGCCACGCGGTCCAAAATCAGGTGAATATCAAGAACAAAAACCTCTTTGCCTTCCCAGCTAAACGATGCCGAGACCGCCTCTATCTGGTCATCGGCTTCCGCGCTACGTTCCACGGCGATAAATTTTTCCTTTGGTACCTCGGCTATGCCGTTTACGTCATCGACCAGAAAGGCAATTCGGTCAACGCTGTCTTTTAGGACCAGCACTTTTGCGCGGGGGCTTGGGGTATTGAACAGCAAAAGACCTATGTCAAACAGGGCATGGGGAATCGAGTACCGGTTGATAATTCCCAGCACATACTGGGGAACAAGCGGCAGAGGGTACACGGCCTCAAAAAGGGCAACCTCGCCGACAAGTTTCGTCGGGAATGTGTACAGTTGATCCAGGATTGAAAAAATCAGATATTTTTCGCCCGCGACATCTGCGGTTTCGATGGTTTCGGACATAACACCTCCATGCTTTGTCCCCCTATTATACAGCATTGGAGGCGAGAAAAAAAGGGCCTTCGGGAAATTTCGAAAAATTTCTCGAAGGCCCCTTGGGTAACCCTTGTGGTAGCCCTTTGGAACGCTGTCCTAGATCACCGTTCCCGGGTACAGCACCGTGTTTTTGGGAACAACGATTATCCCGTCCACGATATGGTAGTGACCGTAATTGCCGTCCGTGCGGTTTATGTTGTCAACGCCGATTCTGCAACCCTCGCCGATACGCACGTTCTTGTCGATTATCGCCCCACGTATAATCACCCCACGCCCGATCCCCATGTGGGGAATCCTCGCCTCGACATTTTCGGCCTTCTGCACCTCGGTTTCGTAAAAGTCGGCACCCATACAGATAACCCCGTTAAGGCTGGAGCCAGACTCTATGATTGTACGCACACCGACAATCGAATCGGTAATGCTTCCGTTGGTAATGATACAGCCTTCGGCGGCAATCGATTGATTCATCTGGCTGTGGTTCATTTTGGAAGGCGGCAGATTACGCCTGTGGGTGTAAATCGGTCGGTTCTCGTCATAAAAGTCGAATTTGGGCCGCAGGGCCGTAAGTTCAAGGTTGGTCTCGTAAAAGTTGCTTATCGTACCAATGTCTTCCCAATAACCGTCGAAAACATAGGCATTGACCTTGTAATTGTTGATTGCCTGCGGAATGATTTCCTTGCCAAAATCGGTAAAATTGTTTTCAAGGCATTTTTCCATGGCATCGGCGTTGAAAACGTAAATACCCATGGACCCCAGGAATGAATCGCCCTCGATTTCCTTCTTGTGTTTAATAGTGGCCGGGACCTTGTAATCCGAGATGTCCTTAGTCGTACCCGGTTTTTCCATAAACTCGGTTATCCTGCTGTCCTTGTCGGCTTTCAGAATGCCCAAGGCACTGGCATCCTTTCTGCTGACCGGGGTACAGGCAATGGAGATTCCCGCGCCAGAATCGATGTGCTTTTGTAAGAATTCCCGCAGATCCATACGGTAAAGCTGATCGCCGGAAAGGATGATGTAATACGCGGGTCTTTGGGGCCTAAAGTGGGGCAGGTTCTTTCGAACCGCGTCGGCAGTTCCCTCGTACCAACTTGAATGCTCGAAGGTCTGTTCCGCGGCCAGAATTTCGACAAAACCCTGCGAAAACGAGTCGAACAGGTAGGTCTGCCCGATGTGCAGGTGAAGCGATGCCGAATTAAACTGAGTCAGAATGTATATCTGACGGAAGTTGGCGTTGATACAGTTCGATATTGGGATATCCACAAGCCGGAATTTGCCCCCAAAAGGAACGGCAGGCTTTGCCCGTGCTTGAGTAAGCGGAAATAAGCGGGTTCCTTTACCACCGCCCAGTACAATAGACAAGACTTCGGACATGTTTGGCCTCCTTAGAAATGAACAAAATATGACAGCACTTATAGCCGCGCTTAACCTATTTTACACCAAGGGGCTTGTTTTGTCCACATATTTTTTTCAATTGACACTAGCTGGGCTTAAAAGCCTTAGGGGGATACGGATACCGCCACGGGCGGTATCCGTATGAAGAAGACTAGAGGTATGCCTGGATGTCTTCGAACCACTGATCCCAATCGGTATCGTAGGGGTTGCCAAGAACGATGATTGCGGGCAGGATGTGCACGAAGTTTGCCAACAGTCTGGCCCTGAATTCGGCATAGAATTCAGCGTAGGAGACTTCCTCGTGGTCGGGGAAGGGGATCTCTACCAGGTTGCCTTCAATGACGTTTACCCTGATAAAGTTGAGTGCTACGTAGCTGTTGATTATTTCGGTGATGGCTTCATCTTCCTCGCCCATGGCCACCAGCGCGGCCCTCATTGCCAGGAACCCACTCTGCAGGTTTTCGGGCAGACGCTCGATGGCCGCATCGGAAGTCGCGGGTACGCTGAACCTTTCGAAGGGCTCGTCGGCGAAAACGCCAGGGACGACTAGCAGGGCTAGTGCAAGAGCGGAAACGATGGCAACTGTTCTTTTAATCATAACAGATACTCCTTGTTAGTTTTTCCTCATCACGGAGGTTTAGTTTTTTTTCCCGCCGCCAACAGCGACAGTAAATGCTGGAATATCCCCGCATTCCTCCGTATTCTAGCACATCCATAATTTCTTGTCAAACGAAACTTCCCATATTTTACTCGCGAAATTTCACAAAACATTGACATTTGGCCAGAAAACGCCGAAACTTATAGTATAGCTCACGGGAGGAACAGGGAATGACGGAAGTACTGTCCCAGGATGAAATTGACCAGCTGTTAACCGCTATAAATGCCGGGGACACCGAACCAGAGGATTTTAAACCTGCAGCGGACAGCAGAAAGATCAAGATCTACGACTTCAAGCGTCCGGATAAATTTTCTAAGGAACAGATCCGCACGATATCGATGATGCACGAGACCTTTGCGCGTCTTTCCACGACGAGCCTTTCCGCTCAGCTCCGTTCGGTCGTGCATGTTCATGTGGCATCGGTAGATCAGCTTACATACGAAGAATTTATCCGTTCAATCCCAACGCCAACCACTCTGGCCATTATCAACATGGACCCGCTGAAGGGCAACGCCATACTGGAGGTTGATCCGGCTATAACCTTCTCTATAATAGACCGCCTGTTTGGTGGCACTGGCGAGGGCACCAAGTCCCAGCACGAGCTTACCGATATAGAGCAGTCCGTAATGGAAGGCATAATCGTTCGCATACTGGGGAACATGCGCGAGGCATGGACCCAGGTAATAGATCTGCGACCAAGGCTTGGGCAGATAGACACCAACCCGCAGTTCGCCCAGATTGTCCCGCCCACCGACATGGTTGTTCTTGTAACCCTGGAAACCAAAGTCGGCGATGTTGAGGGCATGATCAACTTCTGTATACCCTACATCACTATCGAACCCATTATAGGGAAACTTTCCACCCAGTTCTGGTTCTCCACGGCGCACAGGGCCAGTACTTCCGAAAATCTTAATGTCCTAAAGGACAAGCTGGAAACTGTTGACATAGACGCGGTTGCGGAAATAGGCAGGATCAACCTTCCTGTTCGCGAGGTGCTTTCACTTAGGGTTGGCGATGTCGTGCGCCTGTACAATTCGCGCATAGGCGACCCGTATTCGCTTAACATTGGCAGTTCTGGGATACACAAGCCCAAGTTCCTGTGTCGTCCAGGTGTCGTGGGTAAAAAGCTTGCGGTGCAAATCGTGGAGAAACTTGCCGACATAGGTCAGGAAGAATTCGATGAGCTTTTCTCGGAGACCTCCGAGCTTTAACCGCCGATTTACCTAATCCTGAAACTCACTGGGTAACGGAAACGGGCCGAAACTGGCATCCCGTCTGCCATGGCGGGTGTACCCTGTCTGCCCATAAAGGCCCTTTCCGCCGCCTCGCCGAAGCCCCTGCCTTCGGGATCCTCCCGCAAAATGCGAACAAGCTGCACGATTCCGTTTCTGTCCACAAAAAGCTCCAGTATAACCCTGCCCTCAATACCAGAACGCAACGCTATGGGCGGAAATACCAGATCGTCGGCTATTTCCCTCTCGTTGAACCTTGGCTGCTCGGTGACACGGTGCGCGGGGAGAAAATCGTCCCAGGAAGGGGCATCGGTGCCAGCGGCATCGGAAGGAGTAACCAGGGTTCCAGGAGCCACGACGATCTGGTCTGGCACCGTTTCCACTTCGATCATGATTTCGGCGATTGCCTCCACCACTGGTTCGGTTACGGCCGGCTGTTCCGGCGGCGGCGGTGGGCGCGGAGGGGCTGGCGAAAGCGGGACTATCTCGGTAAAGTCGGTAAGGCGCATGATGCCGGTGGTTTCGCGCTGTTCCTGCGGCGCTGTGACCACGTTAAAGGCCAGGAAGGATATAAAGATGACATGTACGGCGGCGACTATGGCGAACAGCAGCAGTCGTATGCGGTTTTCATTCATTCCTAGACTGCACCCCATTTGGTATACAAAGTTAAGCAACGTTCTTTGAATGATAATCATTAGGTGCAAGATAGTCAAGTGCCGAATGAATCCGTTCACGGTTATAATAACCTTCAACATAAAAAATACAGCCGCCGTACATCATTGGCAGAATATTTTCCGTTAAGTTTTTCCTCTTCTGATTTTAATGTTCTGAAAAACGATTCTGTGCAGGCGTTGTCCCAACAGTTTCCTTTGCGGCTCATGCTCTGGATGACACAAGGGTAGTGATTGTACAGAACGTTACGAAATGATTGGGAACAATATTAGACCTCTTGCGAAAATAGCAAGGAAGAAAGAAAATAGGAGCGATGAAGTACAAAAGGCTCAAAGACTATCCGGACGATAGATTTCGCCGCATAACCGGGGTCAAGAGGGAAACATTTGAAAAGATGTGCGCGATACTGAAGACGGCCTACGACCTGAAGCACATGCGGCGCGGCAGAAAACCAAAGCTGCCCCTGGAGGATACGTTGCTTGCGGCACTTGAGTACCTTCGCGAATACCGCACGTACGCCCACATAGCGGCAAGCTACGGAATAGCCGAGGTTCCGTTCCATAAGGTGGGTCGAGGACACCCTGGTAAAGGACGGCGCATTTTCGCTGCCCGGACGGAAGGCGCTGCTGAAAAGCGACATGGAATACGAGGTCGTCCTCGTGGACGCAACCGAAACGCCTGTGGAACGGCCTAAAAAAAACAGCGAAGGTACTATTCGGGCAAGAAAAAGCGGCACACGATGAAGACGCAGGTGGTCGCAAGGAAATCCGACGAAAAAATAATGTGCCTCTCCTTCGGCACCGGGCGGCGACACGACTTTCGCCTTTTCGGGGAATCCGGCGTCCGTTTCATGCAGGGAAGCGAGGCGCGCGCTGAGGGCGGATATCAGGGGCTGGCTAAGATGCACGGCAACACCGTGCTGCCGAAGAAGCGCATGAAGGGGAAGGAGCTAAGCAGGGAGGGCAAACGTAAAAACCGCGTGATTTCGAGCGGGCGGGCGCTGAACGAACACGTCATCGGCCGTGTCAAACGTTTTCGCATCCTTGCGGAGCGGTATAGGAACAGCAGGAAGCGTTTCGGTCTTCGCTTTAATCTCATTGCGGGTATTTGCAATTTCGAGTTCGCTTTCTAATTTCGCAAGAGGTCTGTTGAACGCCTCTGTCGAGCCTGTCCTAAAAATTGTGTAAATGGCCAATAAGGTGGTAGAAATTCCGAAGGAGAAAAGATGGCCAAGACACGACAAAAAAAGGAAAAGGACGCACTCGACCAACTGCTGGACAACATCGACTTCCGAGGGCTGATCCAAAAGGTGGTCGGCAAGGACGGGCTTTCTGGCTTCCAGGACGCGGTGCGCGCGGTGTATCCGAAAACACGCGTACAGTTGCACACGGGGTGCGCAACTCGACGAAGTTCGTTTCCTACAAGGATCTTAAAAAGGTCTGCGCCGAACTGAAGACGATCTACTCGGCCGCCACAGAGGAAGCCGGCTTGGACGCGTTGATGGGGTTCGGCGAAAAGTGGGACGGCAAATACCCGATGATTTCCCAGTCATGGCAGCGTCATTGGGACGACCTCAGCGAGTTCTTCAAGTATCCGCCGGAGACCCGTCGCGCGATATACACGACGAACGCGGTGGGGTAGCTTAATTACCAGCTAAGGAAAGTGACAAAAAACCGCTCGACATTTTGCACGGATGACGCTATACTAAAGATACTGTATCTTGCTATTCGCAACGTGTCGAAAAAATGGACGATGCCAGTTAGGGAATGGGGACAGGCGTTAAACCAGTTCGCCATTGAGTTCGGAAAGGAACGGGGGCCGTTCTGATGGCACCTAGGCATTTACACAGAAAATAAGATAGGCTCCGAGCGGATGAGTTTGTGGCGCGAGCTGCGAGTGGCACTGACGCTGATCGCCCTGATGTTGCTTGAACCGCTGTGGGGTACAGACCTGCATGAACGGCTGGGTCTTTTGTCA
>Ga0209755_10008681_pt1 | contig 10819 bp, 2 predicted proteins | sample TergutCo191P1_FD_187301 | JGI IMG/M metagenome (GOLD analysis project Ga0209755, IMG submission 187301) | Cornitermes sp. P1 segment gut microbial communities from Petit-Saut dam, French Guiana - Co191P1 (SPAdes) (version 2) | ecosystem: Host-associated > Arthropoda: Insects > Digestive system >... | reverse complement strand
TTTATGGGTATAAATGAAATGTTCTATGTATTTTGCACATTTATAATTGATTTTGATCAAATTCCAGAGCCAGTTGCATGAAATTCATTGCCATGCAAGCCTACTTCAGTGACGGTATGAACGAATTTATGTCCATACCCTCCACATTCACTGTCTGATTTGGGTGAAATGGATTTTATTGTTCAAAAGTAGTCTGTAATGCTTATTTTGCCTTCATGGTATGTACAATATTAGGATGGTCTGTGATGGTTTTTAAGGGAGGGGGTGTGGAGTGGTACCTGATTAATTTCTAAGTGCTCACTACATGGCAGCACAGTAGTAATTAATAAACAAAATTTCCTGTACAAACCACATATATTTTTGAAGATCAAAGTCATCTGGGATATGACACCATGTTGATTTCAAAACAGTGACTGATGCTTTGGAGAAACTTTCTTCAGGATGTAGGCAGACCTGAACCACACACTCTTCAAATACATCAGTGACTATTTACAAACTGGCATGGTTCCATACCCCAGAAAAATTTAAACCCTATTAAAACTCCTGTGAGTACCTCAAAACTCACAAACACATTTTCATTCATACTGTCATAAAACTTAAACACCTACCAAGAATTTTAAAAAAATGAATCTAGTATGAGTTTTCAGGGCAATTAAGGATTACTTACAGGTTTCTAAATTATGTATAACATTTTTGCATAAATAGAGTATTACAATCACAGAACATACTTTTACATGAAAATAAAATTATAGTCTGGAATGTGACAATAAATATGTAATATGGTACACAAGTACACACTTTTTCAGAGCAGCCTGCTGCCTCCAGTACCTTGAAGGTGAAAACAGAAAGTTCCTCTAAAAACAAAACTGAAAAGCAGCTAAGCACGCTTCACTATAGGAATCATTAAAGATCTGGAAAGACTGAATGTTTGAACTAGGAACTGTCAGTAAAATCCAAATTCAGTGACAGCATACACAGCTTATGCAAGACAGAACTTGTATGTTGGCATTTGAAACTGCAAATACATTCATAACTTGTTACAGTGGTCACCTTGTTTCAAGAGGAAAACTCATTAGGGGTCATAATAGTATGCTATATTACCTTATCCAAGTTATCAAAGGTTGTTTCAATCTTCTTAGACACAGGCTTGCCCATTTCACTACCACTTTCTGAGCTGGGTTTGTAAATAACACTGCTGTCAGAAGAATTGGAGTTGGACTGTCCTGTTGAAGTGGAGTAAGTTGATTCACTCATACTAGAACTGTTCTCACTAAGCATTGGAGAAACAAGGGCCACACTGATGCTTCCCACTATTTCACTGTCCCGATTTCCCATTTGCCTCTGGCGAGGCAAACCATCACGATGCACTATGGGTTGTTTCATTGGGCTAACCACTTGGTTCTGCTCTTCCTTGGCTGGTTTGCTAGTACCTTTTACAGCAGCAGTGGGTTTAGGAATGCTACTGCCAGATACCACTCCAAGGGCACAAGGAGCTGCAGATGGTGGTCGCAATGACATGTTGACAGAACCACTAGTACTCTTCAATGATGACTGGCCTCTTACTTTTGCAACTGTATGGTCAGATCTCACACTCATATTTAACAGTTTTACTTGTGTGGTAACATTTTCTGTATCTCCTATAGGTTCACATACATACCCACAATTGTCATTATGAAGCATTTCCTTCCCATGCATTTTAGAATCACGATGCATCAATCCTACGGAAGTGTCTTCCTTCACCCTGTGCTGTTCAACTACTACTCCTTTAATTTCTCTACTGCTAATTCCATTTCTACGCACAAATTTTGGTGACGATTTATTGGTTTGGATCTTGGGTCTATTCTTTGGTGAAACCTGGCTCACGTCCTTAGAACTACCGACACTTATACCCTTAACTAGTTTGTTCCTAAATCCACGTGACAAATCCTTTGAACTTGAATCGTCGCTACCGTCATGTCTGAACGCAAATGAGGGGTTATTTTCAAGTCTCTCATCTTGCGATATGGAACTAGAAAGAAAAATACACACATGATTTAGTTACACGTGAGCAGAGCTGATAATTATTAGTAATTACATTGTAAATATAACATCAACAAATGTAAACAAACAATGTCTGGACAGAGCACGTTGAACTTTGACACGATCTTTTTCGTATTCGCTGTTCTATTGTAAACCTCATAATCAAAACAGATCCTACTCTTTACTGATTCTGATTCTCCTCACTTCGCCTTCATGCACACAACACCTCAGTCCCGTTCTACATCATTGGAAAAAGTACGAATTCCCAAACACTACGCACAAAAATGTCATGTGCATTCGATTTTGCACGCACCAGACGTAAGCTTTACACATGACCAGGGGTGGGTCGCATTTGCGGATAGCAGTCAATCACTTCACCAATGAGAAACAGCACAGCCAACATACCTATGCTTCGTGTGCACGTAAATATATACGGACACAAATACTCAAAATTAATCTGTCCCATGTCTAATTTATAAATTACGAACCTTGACCAAACTATTCACTTGCGGTTTATAGCTGTCGGAATACACACAAAAGTCAAATACTGGTACCTTGTGCGAGGCTATGTCTAGCCAAGCAACTGTCGACATCTATCGGAAGTACAAAGAACGATACGGTTAATGACATTTCGTCCCTTTCGCGAATTTTAAACATATTTTTCATTGGCGAATCTCACATGGTTAACTCTTCAGGTGTCTAACCCATTCTATGCCAGTCCTGTGATATTCAAATAAAATCAGAGCACTGTAACGCTACAAAATTTGGACGAAATCTGAAACCTGAACCGCATTTCCGAATCTGCGTTCATTGTTCCAACTCCCGTCAGTTTTCATGGTCACTTTGTAATACAGAAATGCAGACCCAGGATTTAGTTTCGGGAGTGGGAGGGTTGCTCTACAAAATACGAAACGTATGTGTAATGTAACCCTGACGCGCGTTCCGATCTTTGCGTCCGATGTCTTTGAATACCGCGTACGTGACTGACGTCTAGCCGCAGTTTTCTTTCGTCATCCTATGCAGAGAGAATATTGCGATGCGCAGATCTTCGGTCTCAGGAGGATTCAGAAAACTTCCGGAGTCCAAGGTTCGAAACAAACTACAGATGAGAATACGGTTCTTTTTGACAGACAAATCTGAAACTTTCCAATCTTATGAAATAACCCATCGCTGTATTTTGTTTATGACGCCGTATAGATTGGCAGCACATTTCTCCGAAACGGTGGCTCCTTTACACCAAACGACGCGTTGTCACGTCCCAGAAGAAAGCATTCACAGACATCATTCTGAGGACCTAAAATCTCTGCAATTCAAATAAAATTTACTTTTGGACATGGCTGGTTCACAATCAAAGGAAAATGAAGTGAAGGAAGCAGAGATTAGCTGTAGTGTAGAAAGTAGACGCGACAATTTGGGAACATTTCTGGCACTTCACAAATATTTCAATCTCTGTGGTGAAGGTAGGAAGTAAAAATGCCTAATTAATGGAATTTAGTGATCTGTTTCACAATTGTAATAGTATCTATGCCGATCCCAGTGGCAGCGCGGTCTAAAGCGTGGGTCTGCGGCCGCTCGCTTGTTGGGATTGTGGGTTCGAATCCCGCCGGGGCATAGATGTATGTCTCCTGTGAGGGTTGTGTGTTGTCAGGTAGGGGTCTCTGCGTCGGGGTGATCACTCCCCCAGAGGAGTCCTTCCGCCTGTGGTGTGTCTAAGTGTGATCGTGAATCCTCGATAATGAGGAGGCCTTGGTCCACTAGGGCTGTTGCGCCATGGTAAAAAAAAACAGTATCTATAGGTTTCGAATACGTTGTTTGTTTGTTAAATATAAACAGAAGTACTTTTTATTCAAACCTTCTTAACCTTTAAAGACTAAAAGCTGAAATTTCATTTAATTCCCACGCTCCCCGATTACCGACAAAACATTGTTTTTTGGAAGGTTTCGAGGTTCCACCCGTTTGTCTTGGTAAGAGCAATGTGCACATGGATATGAATATGGAGCGCTGGAGGAATGATACTGACAGGAGAAAACCGAAGTATTCGGAGAAAAACTGTCTCAGTGCTGCTTTTATTAACGTGAATTACACTCAAAGGTTCACTTCGCACTGCACAGTAATTACTCCCCGTCTTGGTTATAAAAGTAAATAAGTTATGGTGCAGAGGCAAATAAACGCTGAGTTTTCTGAGAACCGTACAAGACACATATACGTCCTGTGGAGAGACTAGAATTTTTAAATATTATAACTGTTACTAAATACAGTATCCACCATGCTTTAAAGGGTCAGTCACGACACAGAGTAGGTGGAGCTAGTGGGAGAGTGGAAAGATTGCAGAGTACGAGTGTGTAACATCTGAGCATTCGCGACCAGTTTAGACCATGCCGAGACTCAGGCCTTTCGATGACAGCCTCTCACAGAGGACGTCCGGGTTCGACCCTGTGCCAGTCCATGTAAAATTTGTGGCGGACAACGCGGCACTGGGGCAGGTTTTTCTGCGAGTAGTACCGTTTTCTCTCGCCAGTATCATTCCACTAATGCTCCAAACTCGTCTCCATTTTAATCTTACCCTTATCAGAAGGACAAGCGGGCAAGCCTGGGGACTTTCGGATATTAGTGGAACATCAAACTTCGAAGTTATGCTTTTAAAGGCTATATACACTACAGAAAGTTAAAAAAAAAACCCCCCGCACCGTCGCCCTGTTTACAGTTCATAACAGTGAAATTTATTTCCAACGAAATTTGTTGCCATATTCAAGAGCTAGCCTGCCTATATGCATCTCACGTGGGCCATTAGTTCTTGTCAGAACGACAAATAAGACTTCAGGAGCTACACACGTCCTCGTTTAACACAATAAAAAGTTATCTTGACCAAATTTTCACATTATTTTGAGAATCTACAACAACATAAAATCAAAAACCCTTTGTTAATTCACACTAGTCTTTCTCGCACTACCGACGTTCGCATAATCGCCTTGCTGGAGTTACTGGTGGTAATAAAATGTAAGATACAAACCTGTAGTGGTTTCCAGTGCCATCATGCTAATTCCAAGCTCCAAGAAGACCTGTCATATAATTCGAAAATTATGACGGAGGGTTGGTGACGAAAACGCGGCTACAATGACACGTGAGTTGCACTTTCTCATAAAACTACGCAAGCAGCTTGAGAACTGCAGGAAACCACAATCAGTCGACGCCTACGTTTGCCTGATTCCAATCCTGTAAGAGTACATCCTCACAACGTTTAAGATGGAGGTTCACTGCGAAGAGTGTGCAGGGTGATCAGCGAAAACTAAGATAGCCTACGGTTTAATAATCAGACAACATTCGAGTACCCACCAGGCTATTTGATTCAGAAACTTATTTTACGACAGTTTTACTTGCGAGGAATCACAGATACGAGTAGGTAAGCAATGGAAAAGTTGTCGTGGCTTACTTCATGATGTCATTCAACTATGGTTGCAGGACAGTGCAGTTCAGCGCTAGCAGTCGGAAGACCGCCGTTTCATAAAAAAAAAAAATCCCCAACAACATGCGCGTTCAGCCTGACATAGGCCTACCTGGGACAAGGCCTTGCGTCGCTACATAAGCTGGTAGAAGAGTCGCTCCTTTCTGATCGGGCAGAGCTAAATCCACTCGAGCTGGAGGTTCTTTTAGACACATTCGTATTTCCTGCAACACACAACAAGAAACGGGCTTATATACATATATCACAAACACGCACTGACTTGCCAATATACTTGTTAGTTTGTCATTTATAAAAACCGAATAGAAAAGGTAAATTTTCATTTTTCACGAACGACGCGTATTCGGCAAAGTGATTAGGCTACGTGGTGAAAGATCAAGGAATTGTGATTCGATTCTCAGCAGGGCAGGGCCATACATTTTCTCTTTTGCCCAGCCCGGCTCTAGGGCCCACCCAACGTCGTATTCCTAACTTTTGAAATAGAAAAAAAAATTGCCTGGGCTTGTATCTCCAAGATCATTTTTTGATTTTACGTTCTTCTACAACGCGCCAAGTGGAGGAAACGGATGTGGGATGGACGGACGGACAGACAGAGGGTTTGACGTTGTATACGCATGCAGATGGATGGGTACTCAATAGGAAAGCAACCATATCCTGGGTGAGCAAGGGGTAAGACAAACTTATGTTCTTTTAACACACGGAACATGAAGAATAAAAAAAAATCTTACCTCCTTTTACTTTGCTGCCACTGTTCTTCTCCTTGTAGAAGAACTTCAGACCCCCTAGGACGCCACTCTTCTCAGGTATCGCTTGCTGCTGGGTGCTACCACGGGGAGAAGACGGGCCGGTAGTGATCCCCGCAGGGGGGGCACTGTTGCGTACCCTAACAAAATTGTACATTCCCATTTACTCTTGGTCTACATAGAAACTCATTCTATAGCTAAGCGGCATGGAATGAGAGGTTGATTAATGGAAATAAATTGTAAGTGTCGTGGCAAGAAGCTGTCGTCGCCTCGTTTGCCAGGTAAAACTGAAGAAACAGTAAAATCCCAGTCACAATAGCTGGTCTCTAGGTCGATATCTGAACCCGGGACTTCTAGCCTACTAAGCAGGAATGTTATCCGCTCCATAGTGACGTTTGCTCGAATTATCAGTAGACCAGGAAAGGAAAAGAAGGAATCGACGCCACAAAATACATGAAAGCTGATGGTAGGAGAGTTCGGGAAGAAGTTCCGGCCTAATTGAAACAAACAAAAATCTGGTCATAAGCCCCACTAGGGTTTCGGCACACTGACTGGCCGTTTGTTGTAAAAGGACTAGGACTTGTAAAAGAATCTAATTCAATAAAAACGTTTTAATAAGTCTGCCTAGATTCAAAGGAGAGATGTTCTATCTCAGACTCATCTTAGACTAGCGATTCGTCGTTTCTAGTGGTTGAAGAGCCTCCAAGTTTTTCTTCAATATCGTCCTTTTTTTAAAACGGAATAACCGCTCAGAAAATCATTATTCCATACAAAAATTCTCTACTCATCAATTATGAGATTCTGTTTCCGACTTTCAGATCTTCTGCCAACACTCGCTTCACATGTGTTATTCTGTAATCCAGGTTATCGTAATCTCGACACACGTGTTATTCTGTTCTCCACGATACTATTAAACCAACACAGGTGTTGGTCTGCATCCGAAACGTCTAAACATTTAGCCACTAAACGGCGCAGAAACTCAAAACAAGACCATTAATTTGACCAACAACCGCCGAGTAAACTTGAAAACGTATATATGGCCAGCTGTCTGAAGACAGGCTTAGCAATAAGAATCCATGACACGAGGTTTTAATTATTTTGTTCCTAAAAAAAGACATGGGCTATCTACATGCAAACGCGCCCCTTAACATGTGTCGAAAACAAACCACGCTTACGAATTACATGTATTTCTAAAATTATACCATAATTAACCGCAAACAGAACTATATACCCTTTTAAATTGTTACTGTAAATGCCTGTAATATGTACGTATGCTTGTATTACACCACACACATCTGGTGAATACAAATATGCTCATTTGTTGCGGGTGAATTCAGCTGTTCGCTGAAGCGTGCTTTGGTCTTACAGACTTGATAGGAAATGACGAATCATTATTCAAGGACCAAAGCAGGGATAACAACTGCTACGGCACAGCGCTAACTACTACATCATGGCCTAAAATGGCTTAACATTCACTTATAAATCTAACTTAATTCACATGTTACAAACACATTTAAAGTACTGCCTTTCACTGCTCTTACATGTTGCGGCACGTATGTGGCATTTAAAACTTGCTGGCATACAACAGACTACAACCGTAATATTCAATGAATGCAGCATTCAAAAGCTAAACTCTAGTTTTAGGGTAGTTAACATATAAGCATATTATAACATACAACAAAGCATTACTTATATATCACTTGGATTTTTCCAGTTATGTAAAAAAAAATATATAAAAAATAAAATTACAGCAGATGGTAGAAATTCTGTGTTCACCATATTAGTGCGGCATTCGTCTGCTTATACAAACACACCGTGTAGCGTCGATCCTTTATGGTTCTCGTCCTTGTATTATATTCTGTGCAGTGACCTCCTACATACACTTCACAGAATATCACACACCGGTAAGTTTTAAATTTGGCGCATAAACTCCCTGAAGTTGTTACAGACATGCCGAAACATGTAGGAGTAGTAAAATACCACACTTCTAAACATGTTTGTGACTTGTGCATTAAGTTTGTTGCATAAATTAATAAAATGCACGGAATGAATAATTTCAAACTACTAAAACGGCTTGTCAAGAGAGTTACATCGGACATGCGATTCTAATTTGATATAGTTGTACTTATTACAATACGGGGCAAGAAATATTTTTACCTTATCACACTTCTATCACAACAACTTTTCATGTAAATAATTAATTAATATTATTTTTATCAATGGGACGAATAACGAATTTTATTGACGTCAGTACGTTACAGAATCAGCATGCCAGCCCAAGAGTGGAGACAATTAGATTCGTGGTGGAAGTGATACAAAGAACGTGGAAGGTGACAGAGTGACAGCATGGCTGCTGAAATACCAACCATTAATTATCATAATATTTACTGGTGCATCACGCAGAACATCCAAGCTATTGTTAACGCCAACACACTCGTGACTGATTGCTAGTTCTTTTGTGTGGCTGTGCACAAGTTTACCTTCTACATTAGTTCACTGGTACATGCATTACGTATAAACTGGTGTAACAGCACAAGGTCAAAGCCTGCACTCTCAAACCACCCAGCACGGTTTGTGACAGTGGAATTCAACAGGCTTCTAACAGAGAGCTCAGTGATATCCATAAAACAATAGGATAGTATCCACTCGCAAGGACGTTTCTTTTGAAATCAGAGTCAGTAATCACAAGCAAGGATTTTAAATATTTTCTTTGTGATACCCACGTATCGTAAACAGCAGCGAACACAGTACGTAGTTATCCAAATCACAAGGCTGCATTTTGTTACGATAGACATAATCACGTTGATGACCATCGAAATACAGAAAACATCCACGCCGATACAAACAAATTTTCTTATGTAATGTAAACCAACAAAACGCACACTCTTTGAAATTAATGTTTTAATTAAATTCTTCGTGTCTTCTACATGTTTCGAACATCATGTGCTCATCATCAGGAAGATCATTTGTACATTAATTTTAAAAAGTGTGCATTTTGTTGGTTTACATTACATAATTGTATCACAATGCACGGTACAAAAACACAAAAAAAAATTTTACTCATTAAATAAAAACACGTACTGTCTATTTCAATGAACTACCCGCGAGGCGTTCATTTATTTTAATAATGGCAAGCTTAACTGCAGAACTGTGACGCAATTGCCCCAAGGCCCATATATGAACTTATTACCTTTTATAATAAACTACACATATTTAGATTTCATTTGTATTTCAAACCCACGGCTTTTCTTATATGTACATCTGCACGTAGAAACAAAACAACAGAGATAACCTTTATTTTAAACATTAACAGAGAGACCCGTATGATCAGTGATCTTCGCATTATTCGAAGATATTCAGTAATGGTTCCGATAATTTTATAATTTAATTTTGTGCTTTTCATGTTTCTAAACTTTGTATATTATATACCTGAATATGGTCACATGGTTGGACGAAACATGTAGGAGTTCACTGTACATATGTAAACCAATTTTAATATACTTACATGCATTTATTGGTACCATTATTGTATATATTAATAGGAAGTGTCTGCAGTGTATGGGTCAGGGCCTTGCACTACCTGAATCCGGCAATGAATTTCATACGCGACTGATCTTGCACGTGTATGACATAACACAGCGGAAGAGTAAACGAAAACTATCATCCTAAAACAATGTTGGTATCAGCAGACCGTAGAAGCGTCGTAAAGGAGACGGAACTGCCAGCGTTGCTGTAGCAACAATTGCCAAGCAAGCTGAGTGCTGCTGTCAACGCTCTTGTAAATTAACATTTTGCCCTCTAAAATTGCAGTTGAAAGTTCTGTTTATTTTTGCTTTAATCAGATATGATTTATCTGGCAGAAGACGTTACAAAATACACCACACTACACGTATTTTTTCAAAAGAAAAGCATCCTCGCGAAATTGAAAGGCTCTACTCGTTCGTGGGTAAGGAGGTTCTAACTTTCATTCAGAATACGACGTCACATCTCAGAATATCGCAATCATCTGAAAGCCACTGTTCTCTCATACTACCTGGTATTTGGAAAATGCTTGTCGTATTGTCCTCCCGAACGGGCAACTGTGGGGATCAGCGAATGGGCCGAAGACGAGGGACTTGTAGACCGGGAACTGCAAGCTGACCCATTGAACAATCCTCCTGCACAAACATAAAGCTGATTGTACAAACAGGGTGTCAAGGAAAAACGTAAATGACAACACGATAAGACAGTAACGAATTGGGCAGGAAATGCAAGGAAGTGGTCGTGGCCTAATCTGAGGTGCTATCCTGACATTTACCTTGATGGTCTGAAGAAAATCACGAATGAAACACTATTCACTGTGACAGGCATTCTGACTGTGGTCACAACTTATACAGGGTTATTCGAAATGATTGTCGGGGTTTTAACAGCTTGTCATACACAATAAACTTGAGATATGAGTGTATGTTTTTTTTATTTAATAGAACAACACTCCAAGTTTTTGTTACATACCTTACAGGTGCTCTGTATGTGCACCCTTTGTGATTCTACAAACATCAACACGATAATCGAGTTCGTTCCAAACTGTTCGTAGCATGTCAGCGGTGATGGTTTCAAT
>Ga0209755_10008680_pt1 | contig 10820 bp, 9 predicted proteins | sample TergutCo191P1_FD_187301 | JGI IMG/M metagenome (GOLD analysis project Ga0209755, IMG submission 187301) | Cornitermes sp. P1 segment gut microbial communities from Petit-Saut dam, French Guiana - Co191P1 (SPAdes) (version 2) | ecosystem: Host-associated > Arthropoda: Insects > Digestive system >... | reverse complement strand
GGTTCTTAAAAAGATAAAAGAATCAATCGATAAAATCACGCGTTCAACAGAGCATGTTTTAACAAGATTCGAAGACATTGATTCAAGCGTAAAAGTTGTCGCGCAGCAGGAAGAAAATATCCGCCGTGCGATGGAAGAACAGGGCGAAGGCTCAAAACAGATACTGGATGGAATCAGCAATATAAACACAATCACAAGGCAGGTGCAGGGCGGTTCGCGCGAAATGCTTGACGGCGCGAAAGAAGTTATACAGGAAAGTAATAATCTTGAAAAGGCGACGCAGGAAATAACCTCCGGCATGAACGAAATGTCGATAGGCGCGGATGAGATCAATGCCGCGGTGAATCACGTTAACGGTATTTCCACGAAAAACCGCGAAGGCATCGATGTGCTAATCAAGGAAGTTTCGCGTTTTAAGGTTGATTAAAGCTGTTACAAATAACTTTTCTCATGATATAATTCTCTATGGAAAACACGTCAATTCGTAACCGGATAACATTCGGGCTTGGCACTATCGGCAGGGACATGGTTTACGCCATCGTCAGCATGTTTCTAATCGTTTATCTTACCGAAGTAATGGATCTCTCCGACAGCACAATGTGGTGGATAACGGGAATAATTTTCGCCGCCCGTATCTTTGACGCTCTTACAGATCCATTAATGGGTTTTATTGTTGATAATACAAACACGCGCTGGGGAAAATTTAAACCGTGGCTTACAGCAGGCGCGATCCTATCGCCTGTTTTTACGATACTTCTTTTTACCGACTTTGGACTTCAGGGCGGCGCGTTTATTGTCGTGTTCGCTGTTTTCTATTTCATGTGGGGCGTAAGTTATACCCTCCACGATATTTCTTACTGGTCGATGCTTCCGGTTCTGACTGTCAACCAGAAAGAACGCGAAAAAATCGGAGCCCTCGCGCGTATCTTCGCGAACATCGGACTATTTTTTGTTGTTGTCGCGATATTGCCGCTGACAGAATTATTCGGAAACAAATTTGGTTCGCGTCAAACAGGTTTTTTAATTTTTGCGGCAATGATTTCCGTATTTATGGCGATGGGACTCAGCGTTACGATATTCGGCGTAAAAGAAACCGGAGTCGTCGTGCAAAAAAAACAAAGCACGCCTATACGCGAACTTTTCAGCATAATTTATAAAAACGATCAGCTTTTTATTACCGCAATCGCGATGTCGCTTTTTATGATTGGTTATATGACAACGACTTCTTTCGGCGTTTACTTTTTCAAATATGTTTACGGCGACGAAGGAATGTACTCGGTCTTTGCCGCAATTCTTGGCGTATCGCAGCTTACGGCGCTTTCTCTTTTTCCGCTTTTCAGCAAAAAGTTTAACCGCAAAACGCTTTATACAGGCGCGATTGTATCGATTGTTACAGGATATATAATATTTTTCGCCGCTCCCGTTACTACGATGATTTTTATCGGCATAGCCGGCGTTCTGATATTTTTCGGACAGTCTTTTATACAGCTTTTAATGCTGATGTTCCTTGCGGACTCCGTTGATTACGGCCACTGGAAACTCGGCAAACGAAACGACAGCATTTCTTTTTCGATCCAGCCGCTGATTAACAAAATGGGCGGCGCTGTCGGCTCAGGCATTGTCGCCGCCGTCGCGATTGTTTCAGGCATCAATACCGCTGATTCAGCCGCCGATATTACAGGCGAAGGCATCCTGTTAATGAAGGCGGCGATGCTGATTCTTCCCATGCTTTGCATCATAGTTAGTTACATTTTATACAGGATGAAGTTTAAAATTGACGCGAAGTTTCACGCACAGATACTTTCAGACCTGCGGGACCGCGGGGAACTGTCATCCGCCGCGCATGATTAAAATGTAAGGTATTTATCAAATAAATTATTATTATTTGTTTTAAATTCATTACTTATAATATTTTCTTTTATTCCGTAATTGATCATATACATAAAAGTGCAGCCTGCTTCAATTTTATTTGAAAAATGATACAGATTCCACAAATAAGCCTGAACCGAAGGAGATGCGCACGTTCTGTCAATTTCGTATTTTATTACATTAAACTCGCTGAAGCTGATATTTTTAATAACGTATAAATAGCAGATAAAATCAAAATACGAAAGCAGTTTGTCTATCTGATACCCTGTTTCAGAAAATTTTTTATGAAAATCAGGCGTATACCAATTGGAATTATTTTCTATGATTAAATACATAGTCTTTGCCATATCCTGATCGAACCAAAGCTTATGAATAATTTCGTTCAAGAATTCAGTCCTTCTGATTTTTATTGAAGAATTCCATTGAATCATAACGATTATGCTTCCTATTGCCATTACTATAATGATTAAAAGCGATAAATAATTATCAACAGTCCAAACGTTTAAATTCTCCATGTTTTACCTCTCAATAAAAATTATTCCCACTCGATTGTCGCAGGCGGTTTGCTGGAAATATCGTAAATAACGCGTCCAATTTCTTTTACCGAGTCTGTGATGCGCGCCGAAATTTCCATTAGATCGTTTCTTTCAAAGGGATAGACATCCGCGGTCATTCCGTCGCTGCTTGTAATTGCGCGTAACGCAAGCACAAAGCCGTATTCGCGTCCGGGACTGTCTGCGTCAGGGTCATTTCGCGTATGGATGCCGGTTGAGCGGATTGGAAGCAGTATCGCGAATGCCTGCCAGATATCGTCGTAAAGACTGACTTCGCTGTTTTTGCGTTTTCGTTTTTTAAGCTCTTCGATAAAAATAGCGTCCGCTTCGCGCAGAATATCGCACTTTGTTTTTGTCACTTCGCCGATTATGCGCGTCGCAAGCCCGGGGCCCGGAAACGGATGGCGGCGGATCGCTTCTTCATCAACGCCGAGAAAACGCCCAAGGCGGCGCACTTCGTCTTTGTAAAGCCGGTCCAAAGGCTCGATAATTTTTCCCGCTCTACGCTTTGCGTCAACAAGCGGGCTTGCGACATTATGATGGCTTTTTATCACATGCGCTTTTTTGCCGATGCCCTGTCCGCTTTCGATAAGGTCTGTGTAAAGCGTCCCCTGCGCGAGCAGATAACTTTCAGGAAGTTTAAGGCGGGATACTTCACGCTCCTGTATTGATATAAATAAATCGCCGATTGTTTTGCGTTTTTCCTCGGGAGCGGTTTTGCCTTTAAGCGCGGAAAGAAATTCTTCTTCGCACATAATTATGTGCACGTTTTTCGCGCCGAGTTTTCCAAGAATTGTTTTAACTGCCGCGGTTTCATTTTTGCGCATAAGGCCGGTATCAAAGTACATCAGGTGAACCTGCTCAGGTTTAAGCGCTTTTAATAATGCCGCGCCTGCGACAGTTGAATCGACGCCGCCTGAAATTAAAAGCAGCACAGGATTATCCGCGGCGCGTTCTTTCAGGTTTTGATTTAATTCTTCTATATAGCGTTCCATGCTCCAGCTTTTTTCGCAGCCGCATACATTAAAAACGAACGCGCCTAAAATGTTATCGCCGTCTTCGCAGTGCGTCACCTCAGGATGAAACTGAAGGCCGTACCACGGCATTGTCTCATGAGCGGTAACAGCCGGATAACCTGTCGCGCTTGTGCCGTATTCTTTAAAACCCGGCGCAAGTTTTGTCAGCGTATCGCCGTGGCTCATCCACGCTGTAAAAGATGATTTGAAATTTTTTAAAAATTGCCGGTTTTTCTCTGTTACCAGTTCTCTGTTCTCTGTTATTTGTACATTAATCCGTCCGTATTCAACATGCGGCAATGCCTCAACCTTTCCGCCTAAATCGTAAGTCATTCTTTGAAGCCCGTAACAAATTCCCAAAAGCGGCATTATGCCGCCGCTGTCACGGACGCAGTTATAAATTTTTTTATCTGGCGCGGAGCCCGCGTCATAAACCGATTCAGGAGAGCCGGATAAAATAATTCCTTTTACTTCCCGCGTAACAATGCTGTCTGTTAACTGCGAGTCTCCGGGGATTATCTCTGTGTAAACGCCAAGGTCGCGTATCCGCCGCGCGATAAGCTGAGTGGTCTGGCTTCCGAAATCAAGAACTAGAATTTTGTCCATTGTTTAAGTATACAGAAACTCAGGCGAAAATTTAACCGCTGAGTTTAACGTTTCATATTTCCAAAATCGGGCATAATTCCGCGTGACTGCAGAATCTGCGCGTATTGTATTAGCTGGGAATTGCTTTCGCCTTTTTCAAGTGAAAAACCGGCGAGAAAAACCGCTTCGCTGCTCTTTGTCCAGCTCAGTTTTAATTTTAAGTTGAACGGCTGTAATTTATCTTCCTTGCCGGGGATGATTTTAACCTGATAAACTTTGTCTGGAATTATCGCGACATATGTTACGCTTTTCATGCTGCAGCCGGAAACGCTGATGTTTCCAAGCTGCCCTTCGCCTTCAAATCCTTGAATGACGACTGCGGCGTCTATATCATACTGAGGCGAACCCCATCTTGGGTCCTGACGTTCTTGAAATGTGGTAAACTGATCGCTTAATTCTTCTTTTCCCTTCTTTTTAAAAAACATATTTCCGCCTTATCCGTTTTTATCCGGCCGGATTAGAATTGTTCCGTCCACAACTTTTTTTGCCATTGAAAACGACGCCGCTATCTGCCGGCTTGCGCTCTGCGCCGAGTCTACGCTTGAAGTTACTTCCTTTGACGCGGCGTTTAAATCCTGAACAATATCTACAATAGCTGTGCTGTCGCCTTTAATTTTTACGGAATCCCTGTTAACTTCTTCTACCAGACTTTTTATTTTATTTAACGCTTCCATTATCCGGCCGCTGTTTAACGACTGCATCTCAATGTTGTCTTTAATATCGGCAAAAGACGAACTCATTTCAGATAGCTTTGAAAAAATATTATTCATGCTTTCAACAGTTATTCCCGAAACATTTCGTATCGCATCAATCTCTTCCGTCATGCTTTTTATTTCCGAGGAGATGGAGTTCGATTCCTTGTTGGACATTTCCGCAAGCTTGCGGATTTCCGATGCGACGACAGCGAAACCTTTTCCGGCTTCACCTGCGTGCGCGGCTTCTATCGCGGCATTCATCGCCAGAATATTTGTCTGCGCGGCGATGCCGGAAATTGTTTTATTCGCTTTTTCAAGCTCAACGGATCGTTCCGTTAAACTTGTTATTTCCTTTGTGAGCTGTTCTAAAGTCTTTTTGCTGTTTTTAGAATAATCTCCCAAATTAATCGTAATTTTGTTGGCTTCCTGAACTGTGTCTTTGATGCCGCGGATACCTTGAACCATTTGCTCGATCAGCTTGGATGAAGAATTAATGCTCTCTGACTGCGATTCGACAGCTTCGTTAAGAGCGTCGATATTTACAATAATGCCGTCCACGGATTTTGCGGTTTTTATCACGGATTCGTTTTCGCCTTCGCTTTTATTTACAAGCACATCCATTCCGTCAATAATTGTTTTAAGCTCATCGTTTGACTGGTTTATAATTTTGTTAAGATTGCGGCTGATGTTCAACTGCTTGCCAAGCTGTTCGTCGTTGATTTCTCCCATCGTCTGGCGCAGCGTGTCGCGGATAGCGTACAGCGCTTTTTGCATAACGCCGATTTCATCCTTGCGCACTTTGGAGGTTTTTATATCAAAGCGCATCTGAGACAAAGTGTTAGCTGCAACAGCGACTTCATTAATCGGCATTGTAATGGAATGAGCGACCGTCACAGAAATCACCGCCGCGCCGACAAGAATCACTAAAAGCGAGAACGCGAAAACAAAAATGGCGCGGTTCTGAAGACCCTGAACATAGCTGACATCATAATCTAAGCCAAGGACGCCTGTTATCCTTCCTTGATTGTCCTGAACAGGATAAAAACCTGATACGAAAGTGCCCCATTCATCGGTATAGGGTTTGCCCGTTATCGTAAAGAGCTTGCTGTTATAGGCCTGCGTAATTTCATACGGCGGGTCTGCATAAATATCCATCATATAATCATCCGGGTTGCCGCTGTCTAACAAGTCAATATCATCAGTATCAAAAATGAATTTTATATTACTCCTGTCAATCTGAAGATAATAAATATACGCAAAACCGTAAGATTCGTTTATTTGGTTTATTTGATTTACAAGATCAATGTACGGCTGCGAACCGGCTAACCCTTCGGCAATAAGTTTGTCCGTGTCTTTTAACTCTGGAAACAGGCGTTCAATCGAATGGGCGGTATTTTCTATCACGCTGGTATAACTTTGCACAATATTGCTGTGATATTGAAAGAAAAATATCAATCCTATTCCGAAAGCTACGATAAAACTTAGCCCCAAAAGCAAAAGGGTGAATGATGTTTTTAAACTTTTCATTAAATATAATTAAAACACGAATTTTCTTAATTTTCAAGAAAATATATTGATGAATTTCCGCTTCTTTTTGATTATCCGGTCAGGCTGGACAATATTACCTTTATAAAGATAAAATTAGATATGAAAAAGATAATAAAGTGCGCGGTGATTATTATTGGATCTGTTGTTCTGCTTGCGTTTGCGTTTCTTGGCGTTCTTACTATCGCCGAATACCGTCCGGCGGAAATTGAAAATCTTGAAATAAAAAACCGGACGGCGGCGCAGAGCCTGCCTGTGAACGCTTCTTTAAGTTTACTCATATGGAATATAGGTTACGCTTCCCTTGATGAAAGTCAGGATTTTATTATGGACGGCGGAAAAGGCGTGCGCCCTTCAAGTGATGAGAACGTAAAACGCAATCTGTCCGCTATCAGGGACTTTATTTTTAAAACCGGTTTTGATATCGCGTTGATTCAGGAGATAGATATCGCTTCTAAACGTTCATACAAAATAAATCAGGTTGATTACATGACGGAAAATTTTTCCGGCTCGTCGGCCTTCGCGTATAATTTTAACAGTATTTTTGTTCCGATTCCTTTTCCCGAATTTATCGGCAAAGTGGAAAGCGGCCTTTTAATTTTGAGCCGTTTCAAAACAAGCGAAGCTTTTCGCATGAGTCTTCCCAATCCGTTTTCATGGCCTGTACGCGCCGTTAATCTTAAACGCTGCCTATTAGTTAAACGCATCCCTGTTGAAAATTCCGCTGCCGAACTTGTAATTGTAAATCTTCATTTGGAAGCCTATGACTCAAGCGGAGGACGCGAAGCCCAGACAAAAACGCTGCTTGATTTTCTGTACAGCGAATACGCCAAAGGCAACTACTGTATCGCAGGCGGCGACTTTAATCAGAATTTTCCCGGAATCGATCCGCAGCGTTTCGCGATTAAACACGGCGAATATTTTATTCCCGGAAATCTCGACCCGTCTCTGCTTGCCGCAGGCTGGCAATTTGCCGCCGACACACAGACTCCAAGCTGCCGCCTTCTTAATGAGCCTTATTCGGGCGATTTAGAAAGCACGCAGTTGTATGTTATCGACGGATTTATTTTATCACCTAACGTGGAACTAACCGGCATATCAACATTTGATCTTGGCTTTAAATATTCCGATCATAACCCGGTAAAAATTGAGGTAAGGCTAAAGTAAGGCCGGGTGCTTTTTTTAATTTTAATAATTGTGGTATTGTAATCTTATGGAGTCGGTATCATGCAGATTGATGACAAATTAATATCGTATCTTGAGGATTTATCTTGCCTTACGCTTTCGGACGCCGAGAAAAGCCGCCTTTCCGCTGACCTGCAAAAAATCCTTGACTATATGGCGCGGCTCGGCGAGCTTGACACCGCGGGCGTCAGCGAGCGCAGTTATCCGTTTGATAACGTAAACGCTTTCAGGGATGATGTAATTTTTCCCTCTTATGACAGGGAATTAATTTTGAAAAACGCGCCTGTTAAGAACGATGAAATGATAATCGCGCCCGGAGCCATTTCATGACAGCTTTGGAATTGGCATCTGATATTAAATCAAAAAAAATTGATGTTCCCGCTGTTGTATCGAAGTATATCAATTTAATAGAAGAAAACGATAAAAAATTAAACGCTTTTTCGGCGGCTTCAAAAGACGTGCAGTTAAAGCGGCGGGCTCTTAACCGCGCTAAGGAAGTGCAGTCGCGCCTTGACGCAGGCGAAAATATTTCGCCTCTTGCAGGGGTTCCTGTTGCCGTAAAAGATAATATTTCCACAGAGGGAATCGAAACCGCCTGCGCGTCAAAAATGCTCGGCGGCTATACTCCGGTCTTTAACGCCGCGGTGATTGAAAAGCTTGAACAGGCTGGAATGATCGTCATCGGCAAGACAAACATGGACGAGTTCGCGATGGGCGGCTCAAGCGAGACAGGCGCAGGCGGCGCGGTTTGCAATCCCTGGGATTTATCCAGAGTTGCAGGCGGCTCCTCAGGCGGAAGCGTTGCCGCGGTTGCATCAGGCGTTGCGCCGGTTTCGCTCGGCTCCGATACAGGCGGCAGCATAAGACAGCCGTGCTCGTTCTGCGGCATTACAGGCATCAAGCCGACATACGGCGCGGTGTCGCGGTACGGACTTATCGCATACGCGTCGTCCCTCGATCAAATCGGGCCTATAGGGCAGGACATCGAAGACTGCGCCGCGCTTCTTGAAATTATTTCCGGAGCCGACAAGAGAGACAGCACATGCATTATTGAAAAGCCATTTGCCTTTAGTCTTGAAAAAAATCGCGCGGATTTAAACGGCGTTAAAATCGGCTTACCGAAAAATTATTTTGAAAGCGGAATCGAAAGTGATGTAAAAGCCGCTGTGCTTACTGCGGCGGAAGAATTAAAGGCGCATGGCGCGGCTATCGAAGAATTTGAAATGCCTTTTATGGATTACATGATTCCCGCTTACTATATCATCGCCTGCGCCGAAGCGTCGTCTAACCTTTCCCGTTACGACGGACTCAAGTACGGTTACAGAAGCGGCGTCACAGCAAGCTCCAGTCGAACCACAAGTTTGGCGAAATCATTATCCGATGTCTACAGATTATCAAGAAGCGAAGGTTTCGGCCTCGAAGTAAAACGCAGAATCATGCTCGGATCGTTTGTGCTTTCATCAGGCTACTATGACGCGTATTATAAGAAAGCTTTGCAAACCCGCGCGTTAATAAAAAACGCTTACAATAAATTGTTTGAAAGATATGACATGATACTTTCTCCTGTCGCGCCGACCGCCGCTTACAAGCGCGGCGAAAATGTTGACGACCCGATCAAGATGTACATGGGCGACATCTACACAGTGTCGGTAAATCTCGCTGGACTTCCCGCTGTCGCGCTTCCGTGCGGTTATTCGCAGGCGAATATTGACCGACAAAAGCTGCCGGTTGGTTTTCAGTTAATCGGCTCCGCCTTTAGCGAAAAAAAATTAATCGATGCCGCCCGCGTTTATCAAAAACATACTGATCATCACCTTGTCAAACCCGAGGGGTACGCCTCATGAAGTGGGAAACGGTCATCGGGCTTGAGGTGCATGCCGAGCTTTCGACTAAATCAAAAATATTCTGCTCTTGTACAACCGCATACGGCGGCGAACCGAATACTCATGTCTGTCCTGTCTGCGCCGGAATGCCCGGGGTGCTGCCTGTCCTTAACCGTGAGGTTGTCGAATATGCGCTGCGTCTTGGGCTCGCGCTGAACTGCGAGATTACAAGGTACTGCAAGTTCGATCGTAAAAATTATTTTTATCCCGATCTGCCCAAAGCATATCAGGTTTCTCAGTTGTATGCGCCAATCTGCCGCGACGGTTTTTTAGAAATCGATGCTCCGGATAACAGGACAACTGACAGCGGTAAAAAAAAGATCAGGATTCGCGAGATACATATGGAAGAGGATGCGGGTAAACTCAACCACAGCACTCAAGGGTCGCTCATGGATTTTAACCGCTGCGGCGTGCCTCTTCTGGAAATTGTTACCCATCCTGATTTTTCAAGCGTGGCGGAAGTGATCGCCTATCTTGAAAAACTGCGCGAGACGCTTCTGTATCTTGACATCTGCGATTGCAAAATGCAGGAAGGCTCAATGCGCGCCGACATCAATCTGTCTGTGCGCCGATCCGGCGGCGAACTTGGCGTTCGCACCGAAACAAAAAACATGAACTCGTTTAAGGCAATCGCGCGCGCGATTGAATACGAAATTGAACGCCAGATCGAAATTCTGGAAGACGGCGGCAAGGTCGTTCAGGAAACCCGCCGCTGGGACGACGACAAGGGAACATCATCTGGCATGCGTTCAAAAGAAAACGCGCAGGACTACCGGTATTTCCCCGAGCCCGATCTTTTGCCAATCAATATTGATGATATCTGGATCGCCCGCGTTAAAAAAAATCTGCCTGAGCTCGCTTTCCAAAAACGCGAACGCTATACGCGCGATTTTAAAATTTCTTCGGATGAAGCGTCAGTGCTTACCTGCCATAAAAATATTTCTGATTTATTTGAAACGCTGGCGCAGAAAAGCGGACAACATCTGGAAGCCGCCCATTTGATCAGCGGCGAGATCATGCGGCTTATGAACAACGCGAACATGCTCCCCGAAGATTTAATTATCGATGCTGACAAACTTGCCGCGCTTATCGCATTGGTTGCGGGCGCGAAGATCAACCGCGCTTCATTCAAGGAAACAGTTGAAGCGGTCTTTACGAACAATGTTGATCCGCAAAAGTATATCGCCGAAAAAGGTTTGATGATGTTAAGCGATGACAAGGCTGTTCTTGGCGCGGTTGAAAAAGTTTTGGCGGCGAATGAAGACTCCGCATCTGAGTACCGCGCGGGCAAGGAAAAAGTTTTTGGCTTTTTAATGGGCATGGTGATGAAGGAATTGGGCAAGGGCGGAAATCCCGAACTTGTTAAAAAAGTTTTACAAGATAAATTGAACGGAGCAAAGTCATGAATCAATACAGAACGCACACATG
>Ga0209755_10008679_pt1 | contig 10820 bp, 7 predicted proteins | sample TergutCo191P1_FD_187301 | JGI IMG/M metagenome (GOLD analysis project Ga0209755, IMG submission 187301) | Cornitermes sp. P1 segment gut microbial communities from Petit-Saut dam, French Guiana - Co191P1 (SPAdes) (version 2) | ecosystem: Host-associated > Arthropoda: Insects > Digestive system >... | reverse complement strand
GTCCCACAGCTTGACACTCCATTTCACATACCTTACAGTTGCTTCTTTAAACTGTCCCACAGCTTGACACTCCATTTCACACAGTTTGACACTCCATTTCACATACCTTACAGTTGCTTCTTTAAACTGTCCCACAGTTTGACACTCCATTTCACACAGTTTGACACTCCATTTCACATACCTTACAGTTGCTTCTTTAAACTGTCCCACAGTTTGACACTCCATTTCACATACCTTACAGTTGCTCCTTTAAACTGTCCCACAGTTTGACACTCCATTTCACATACCTTACAGTTGCTCCATTAAACTGTCCCACAGTTTGACACTCCATTTCACACAGTTTGACACTCCATTTCACATACCTTACAGTTGCTTCTTTAAACTGTCCCACAGCTTGACACTCCATTTCACATACCTTACAGTTGCTCCATTAAACTGTCCCACAGTTTGACACTCCATTTCACACAGTTTGACACTCCATTTCACATGCCTTACAGTTGCTCCTCCTAGTCGATATATCTGTTGAGAGATCTGAAAATGTTTTATCACTTTTAGTGATTTTTGTCTATTAATGGTGACATCGCTGGGTTTGAAATCCACGGACAGCTGAACGTACTGACTCCATTCTCCCCCATTTTTCGCCCCCTCCAAGATCTGCCCCACTAACTGTATTTGAGGTACTGCAGATTTTCCTGCTCCGAAACATCACTGATATTTCTGTACTGTTTTTGCCACATTTTGTTGTGGGCTTTCATACAGGATGTTTTAACGAGAATGTTTACATTTTGAGACTGTGGGTGTTAATTGTTGTAAATAATGTTGATATTTGTGTACAGTATGTTGTGTAGTTATGGAGTTATTCATTGTGTTTGCGAAGTGTGTGGGGGGTGGGATTCGACTGTAACTATGCTTGTTGTTGCTGTATGAAGTTACGACAGTCAGAATATATCGTTACAGACAGAATTAGGGTGTGTTCAACAGCAGGTTGCTGCAAGGTATTGTAACTGAAATGTAGGATGGAACAGGAGACTGGAGAATATTGCATAATGAGGAATTGCATGATTTGTAATTCTTACCAAATATTGTTCTGGTGATAAAATGAAGGGTACGATGGGCTGGGCATGTGGTGGGTATGAGGGAAAAAACAAATGTATACATACAGGATTTTGGTGGGGTAGAGTGAAGGGAAGAGATCATATGCAGGACCTAGGCATAAATGGGAGGATAGCATTAACATGGATCTTAAGGAAAGAGGATGAGAGGCTGTGGACTGGATTCATCTGACTTATGATAGCAAAAGTGGTGGGCTGTTGTGAACATGGTAATGAACATTCGGGTTCCATAAGATGTGAGGAATTGATTGACTTGCTGAGGAACTGTTAGCTTTTAGCTTCTACAGAAGGACTTTCTCAATGCAGATCAGCTCGGGGCATTTGGGTTCAGATGGGTGGTGCGAGGTATTAAAAACAAAGATGTTTCCACAGATACACATAGGACGTGCGACTGTACAGATCAGATAAGACTGTGCTGTTCTGTGTGCTTGCAGAAGGCAGGAGAGGTGCTGGGTGTGGACACCAATGTGGCTGTAGATGTGGCCACAAAGAATGCAACGCTAAATGGGATAACACACTGCAGTTACTTTGCTGGGGATGCTGAAGTTACGATCCCAGAACTTGCAAAGAAGATAAAATACGACAGTGTGCGTGCTGTCGTGACGTGCTGCATAAACAACTCATACAGGAGTAAGTGCATTGTTAAGTTTGTGTACAGCATTCGTTTCTAGTGCCTGATTTTGAGCAAAATGGAAACTGCACTTAATGTTTCATAAATTTCTTCCATATTGAATTGCGTGAAAATCACATTCAGCAGTTATTGAGTCACTGTGTGTGTGCTGATGGACAGGGTGGTTTTGATAGTGCTCCACAGGGATGTGAACTGCCCATAAAATGACAATTTGCAAGACATAATTATTCCATTCTGAATAACGTGTTTCAGGTGGGAAGGCAATGGAGGAACTGAGGAAGATACAGAATCTGGATAGGCTTGTGCTAGTAGAGGACAGGACCATGTCTTCTGGTGCAATACTGTCCTTGAATAAACCCAGCAGTGACAAGAAAATGGGCAACCCATTTTTCCCTTCGAAGGTGGTACCAGTGGACAGCTCGCCAAACTCAAAATTCTATGTGTTGCTGGTGCTGCTGGAACGTGTCAGCAGTGATGACATGCAGAAGTTTGGGATCGATAGCAAGTCAGTCGCAGCCGAGTCAGGGCTGAGGACTAAAGCAAATGCATCAAGGAAGGCATATGAAAGAGATTCCAGGTTGAGACTGAAGCAAGGAGATAGACGTTGGCTGCCGAACAGCGTGTGGGACAGGGGAGCATTTTCACAGCAGAGGTATGATGCAGGTGCTGGTGCAATGCAGAACTCTTTGTTGCGAAATGCAGCTTCTTATGAACATTTCCAAACAGCAGATGTACTGAGGGCATGTGTGGGTGGTGTCAACAGCTTGACAAATGTTGCCAGTGAATATGGGCTGAGGAGACACGTGGAAGAAGATTACAGGAGACAAATGATAGAAGAACACAGGCAGTGGCTGGCTAAAGAGGAAGAAAGAAGACTAATGGAAGAAATGCACTTGAGACAAGTTCCGGAAGAAGATTGGTTTAGATGGGTCCATGATGAACAGATGAAAAGAATCCAGGAAGAAGAACGCAGAAGAATTGAGGAAGAAGATTGGAGGAGACGAATTGAAGAAGAACAGATGAGACAAATTCAGGAAGAACAGATGAGAGAACTCCAAGAAGAAGAACGGATGAGACAAATCCAAGAAGAACGTATGAGAGAAATCGAAGAAGAACGGATGAGACAAACCCAAGAAGAACGGATGAGACAAATCCAGGAAGAAGAACGGATAAGACAAATTCAAGAAAAACGGATGAGAGAAATCCAAGCAGAAGAAGAACGGATGAGACGGATGAGAGAAATCCAAGAAGAAGAAGAACGGATGAGACGAATCCAAGAAGAACAGATGAGACGAATCCAAGAAGAACGGATGAGACAAATCCAAGAAGAAGAAGAACGGAAAAGGCAAATTCAAGAAAAACGGATGAGAGAAATCCAAGCAGAAGAAGAAAAAATGAGGCAAGTCCAAGAAGAACGTGTGAGACAAATCCAAGAAGAAGAATGGATAAGACGGATGAGAGAAATCCAAGAGGAAGAACGGATGAGACGAATCCAAGAAGAACAGATGAGACAAATTCGTGAAGTAGAATGCATGAGACAAATTCATGAAGAAGAATACAGAAGAAATGAGGAAGGGGAATGGAGGAGACAAGTCTCTGAAGCTGAATGGAGGAGACAGATGAAGGGAGAACAAAGAAGAATCAAGGAAGAGGAATGGAGGAGACAAATCCAGGAAGATGAAGAGAGGAAACAAATTCAGAAAGAAGAACAAAGAAGAATCAAAGAAGAGGAATGGAGGAGAAAATTACAGAGAGAAAGTCAAAAGAAACCAGTTCTTGAAGAAAAATATAGTGAAAAAGTGTTGGAAGAAGAGCAATTGAGAAGGCCAGCGAAGGAGGAGAGAGAGAGAGAGTTGGTGAGGGGTTCAGTCGTCAGAAGCAGGAATGACTTGGTGCAGGACGTGATAGCAGACTCACTGAGAGCAGCTACAATACCGCAGTTTTCTGTAGATGCTGCTCAGAAGGTAAAACACTTGGTAGCTGAGGCCATGAGGACTGTGGGAGCAATAGAACAAGGGGAGAGATCTGGTGGTGGTCAAAACAGAGAAGTTGGTGGAATCAGTCGTGAAGATAAAACAGTCTCTCGATTTGGGACGTCTGACAAGGAAATGTCGCAATCAAGACATATGGAGGAGGAATACTTGCGATACATCAGGGAAGTGGAAAGTGCCTACGATCATAGCCATGATATGAGCAGAGGTGCAGTGGGGAGGTATGGCAGTGAACAGAATGACCTGAAGGCACCGTACCAGGCTGTTGGTATTAAGTCTAGTGAAAAATTGCCTTCACTTCTGGACTTAAAGCTTAAACATCCAGAATTTAAGGTTGAAAGTAGTTACAGTGCTGTGCTGCATTCGGAGGACAGACGTTTTGATACTAATCAGTGGCACAGAAATGTATCAATACTACAGAAGGAATTTGACAGTCAAGCAGAGCGTGATCGACCGACTGACAGGTCTTTTAACCATGGAAATCAGGGTCGAGATTTAGTAAGAAGAGATGAAAAGTCCACATTTTGTTCTGTTGCTGAGAACACTGAAGATATTTATTTGAGACGTAGTGATGTGGACCTGGAGAAACAGAGGAGTTCCGTGAGACGAGACAGAATGAACATTCGAGGTGCCAGCAACAGAAACGTGATTGATAGACCTGAACAGAGTTGGAAGGATCGTCATCATACAGTCTCTGCCCGTCCATCTATTAGACCATGGTTGGACAGCAATTAATCTGCTTGACCAGGAACAACCCGTCCACAGAGACAACTGTTCATTGACATGGGAACATGATGACAAGAGCAACAGGTCATTGCTTCATGCACCAGTTTTGTCACGTCCAGAGTGTGTGTGGTCGGACCACAGCTATGGCTGGCTTAGCAGATATTTCCTGATGTAGACGGTCAGTTTCAGAAGAATCTTTTCTCTGTTCAAGGGAGTTTAAATGTTCTATCATTCGACAGCCTTACTGCAGTCCATTTGTAACCTAGGTTGCATCAGAAAATGGAGTACGTATGTACATAAATACATACATACATACATACATACATATTAAATACATTAGTAAGTGCACACATGCATTACATGCACACTTACTAACTTGATTAATACGATTCTTTCAGTTTAGGTGGTTATCAGTTTGTAAACCGTGGAATTTTGTATGCACCATTTGTTCAGCATACTTCTCTTTGTAACCAGTACTGGCTGCACATTGTGGCAAATTATTCCATATATGTTTTATTGCACTTGTTTTGTACAGAGTTCAGGCCAACTTAGTTGCATACGCTTTACTGGTATAAAAAGGAAATCAATTTGACACTGAATGGAAGTTGTCAAAATTTTTGCAAGAAATTATGACACTAGTGTCATCAAATATTGTGGGTTCTTGTAAGTAACTGATTGTGAGTGAAAGGTCATTTGTGTGTATTGTGAACAGTAAAGGGCATACAATTGACCTCACCTGATGACGATGGTCCTCTTATGTCTGTACATGTGTAAGTCTGTCACAGTGCACTCAAATTTTATAACGTTATGATGATGGCACTCTTATGTCCGTGGGACTGTGAAATCTGTCACCAGAAATTTCAAGTTGGTAAACCTGATGACAGTGGTCCTGTTATATCCCAGTAGATATGAGGCTTTTAACTTCACAGCAGCAGTACATCTCACAGCCAACTGTAGTGCTATATGCCATCCAAAATGAGTTTAAAACCTGATACTTATTGCATACCAGAAATAAATATCTCTTGCTGCCTTTTGCTTGGCATTTAATGTGCCTGCAGCAATGTGTGTGCATTGTGCATCCATGGTAGAACAACACAGTGGCACTGGATGTTGCCTGGTTTACATAACATTTGTATTGAGTGTCTGTAGAGTGAGTGTACTGCTGGACCGCTGAACACGGCTTCCTTTGCGTACCAAAAACCTTAACACCTTAGCTCAGTAATATTTGTCACATGCTGCAGTACAATGCCAGTCACATCCTGTTTCAAACTGTTCCTTGCCACATATCATACTCTTCAGCCTGTTTATATTTCTTTTGTAACTCTAAATCTGCAAATGTCCTTAGATCACCTTCAGTTAACTGTAAATTTAGGGGAACATTTTGAACTACAGTGACCCACCAAGCTCAGCCTCATAACCATAGATTTTAAATATTTAGAACTACAGTAACCCACCAAGATCACCTTCAGATAACTGTGGGTTTTGGAAGACATTTGGAACTGCATTAAGCAAACAAGAAAGTTTTTAGGGAACTTTACTAAAGTTGGATGAACCTATTGTTCAGTTGTCACTGTAATCTTGTGTCACACTTTCTGTGTTCTGTTTTATGTTTTTCGTTCAATCCAAAATAATATTGCATGCTTCAAATGAGTTACAATAGCTCACTTATGGATTGACTCTGCAGTGAGCTGTACTGCAGTTGACTGTGCAGTGAACCGTACTGCAATTGACTGTGCAGTGAGCCGTACTACAGTTGACTGTGCAGTGAAATATACTGCAGTTGACTGTGCAGTGAGCCGTACTGCAGTTGACTGTGCAGTGAACCGTACTGCAGTTGACTGTGCAGTGAACCGTACTGCAGTTGTCACCAGAGATATCAGGATTTTTTTTTTAAACATTTCTGTGGCTTGCCCAGGCTATTAGGAGCTCTTTTTTTTTAATTTTATTTTTATTTATAGAATAATTTCCACTGTAATACAAAGGTAATTTGTTTGTGTTGTAAGCATAAAGTGCGGCATGCATCGAGCTGTATTGCCTTGTGCACATTGTTATGTCATCAAATGGTATTCAACAGTACAGAATGTATTGTGTGGAGAAAGATGCTTGGTTATGTTTGGGATACCGGTAGGAGCATGTTTATGCTGTTCTTGACATGCAAGAATGCCTGTGACCTTGACAGTGTGGGGTAGCGCACTGTATATATCCAGGGTAATGTAAGTATGCCATTTCCGTTTGTGGTATTTCATTAGGTGTTTGGTTTGTAAGAAGGATGATGTCAAACTTATGCCCACCATTAACCAGATAGAACTTCATAGAAGATAATAGGCCTGACTTGTAAGCACAAGACACTTAAAACCAATTTATTTTAACTGGAATATGTCAGTGACAGGTCATACTGCATTTTGTCAGTGACAGGTCATACTGCAATATGTCAGTGACAGGTCATACTACCTATTAACCCTTGCATTAGCACTGTCGAGCTCAGAGCCATTCGCACAAGCCTCCAGTAGTCCTGCGTGATACCTGGTTTGCTTAATGACCAACCTTTGTTGGTGCTCTCAACAGATGCTTCTTGTGTTTATTGACTGTGACATGATGTAATATTGTATGAGGCATTTTTGTGTTTATATAAATGTTTGTTCAGTAGATGAAGTGTCTTTTGTGAGTGAAACATTTTATCAGTCAGTTCAGTATAGATTTCTGTTTATCAGCTTGATTCATGGAACTGTTTGGTTTTATTTTTGCCCCCTGCCTGAACACAGACTCTCTTCTTAGGGTACTGAATTGCAGTTGAACCAGCAGCACGTAATGAAACAAACTGTTTGGTATCAGACCCACATGTTGAGAATTCTCTGCCAGACTGTGCCACAGTGTGGGGTGTGATAACTCTCAGCACACCCTATAAACTCTCATCACAACTACACTGTATGCAGACACATATGCCATTTGTGCGTCATCTGCAAGAGACCTGAAATTCAGCCGAGTACCTGGTCGATGGCAGTAACCTTTGTTTCCCACTGCAGTGCAACTGTCATGTCTATTGCTATGAAGTATGTGTTAGGTGTTCTTGTTAGCCACATTTGGACACCTTGCACCTCTCTAGTATAAAACACTTCCAGGCTCCTTAGTCTGTCTATTACATATACGTGCTGATGATTTTGGTAGCGTCCTGTGATACTTTATTGTAAAATGTATTTTGGCCTTTGTGTGTGCGCATTCTTGTGTGGGTTCATGGTGAAGTGTATGTTCACACACATGGTTATAGTGCAATGGGGAGAAGTTTACTGCCATCTGGAGGGTATTCAGTGATAGAATGAGAGTTTAATTTATCAACTGTCATTTGATTGTGTTTGTGCAATTGATATCGATTATAGGGTCCAAATAGCACCACTCATATTCTATATTCATTGTGTTTTGCCGCAACATGTTTTGACCAACTTACAGATATCATTAGGAAGTCCTACAAACTCATAAATAGGAAATGTATAGTTAGAAAATGCCTTCCCTGTAAAGACAGTCAAAAGAGTTTTTTTTTATTTTTTTAAATTGTTTGTTCCAACCAATCACAGCACTATATATATCACATCAGTGTTTGTGCAATCTGTACTGCTACAGACAGACTGTTGTGATATGTACTGATGTAATGTAACTGTACATCTGTTGATTATAACAATAAACAACAAAAGATGCACGCTACATGTACTGCTGTATTTAAATAAAAATAGTGAAAACACCATTTCAGTAACTTGGCTGTTATTCCAAATAGTGGCATAATAATGATTAAAAAAGGGGATTAAAACTTAGCAAAATGCAGAATGTGCTGCTGTAAGACAGTCCGGCTGTCAGAGTGCTGCTGTACACAATTTCACTTCTGTAAGTACAGTCATGTGGCAGTACAGGTTGCTGTGGGATAACGGTGCAGTTGTTATGTTCATGGTTTTGTGGTAACCGTGGTTAAGTTTATAACCGAATACAGTGGTCCTTGTGAGCGAGGATGGAGTTTAGTGTGGGTAGAGTGTGAGGTTGTACAGCGGTCGGTACCACATCTAGAAGGGAACTTGGGATATTGGAGTGGTGGAGAGAACATCCATCACCCAACACCTACCACATACAGACTAGCCAGCTGTGCATCCTACGTATCTGTGTATGTAAATATATGTACAGTTGTAACTGTACATATACAGGGTGTCCCAGGAGTTAAGGTCAGTATTTCGGGATTAAATTCTAGAGCTGATTCTGGGTCAAAAACGCCATATACACAAGGGTCCGATTGGCAACGGTTCAGGAGTTATGATTTTTAGAAGTACAGTAAATAAATTAGAAAGGAAAGAGGAGCATTGTACATTTATTGAGCTGTGTTGCTAAATGTACAGTTACAGATTGGCTGGTCAGCAGTCAAGCAAATTTTTCGAAGTGCCCTCCATCTGCTTGGATAAACTTTCTGACTCGTGTGACCAGGGAACTTGTAAACTTACAAAGCACTGCAGTGTTGTTGATGCTTCTTGCAGCACTGAGAATTTGCTGAAGTAGTTTTTCTGTCCTCTTCTGCTATGTGGATTACCCTGAGATAAGACCTTCAGGCTAACTGAGAAGAAAAGGGAAGCTACAATCCCACACCCACACGGGAGAGTATGGTAGCAATACGTTACGTCTGTATTGCAGTGTCAACAGACAGGATATGAAGCTGGATCATATGTCTGTTTTGTTGCAATGAAATGTGTAGGTTGAGGGTTAAAATGCAGTGCAATATTTAGCCTATATTTTGCCTGTACCTCGCTTTAGTCACAAAACGGAACACACTGATGTTCAGTGCGTGGTGTCATTCTAAATTGCTGACTGTTTTTGTATTGAACTGCACTCTTTTAGGAATCCTTTTCCAAATATTAATTTAAAAACCACATCAACTAGGGAAATAGAAAACATAATAACATCTCTTAAACCTAAAAACTCCTCTGGATATGATGCAATATCTACTAAACTACTCAAAATATGTTCCCCCTTCATTAGCTCACATATGCAACAAATCCTTATCTTCAGGAATTTCTCCAGACTGCCTGAAATATGCAATAGTTAAACCTTTGTTCCAAAAGAGGTGATAAAACTAAAATCTCAAATTAGAGACCTATATCTATTTTAAGTTCCTTCTCAAAAATACTCAAAAAAGTAGCTTATAATCAACTTCAAGAACATTTGAATAAACACGGTATTCTGGCAGAAGAACAGTTTGGGTTTACAGCTGATTCTACAACAAATAAAGCTATGTATAAGCTAATTAATGAAACCCTAAATGCCTTAAATAGTAAATTAAGAGTGAGTGGTATTTTCTTTGATCTTCAGAAGGCTTTTGACTGTTTAAATCATAATGTTCTGCTGTCAAAACTGCAATTTTATAGTGTTAATGGCAAAGCAAACACATGGTTTGAATCGTATCTTAAAAACAGATATATGAGAGTTCAAATCTCTGATGTACGACTGAATCAAACAAGCTCTTCTGCATGGGGAAAAATAACTAACAGTGTCCCTCAAGGTTCGGTCTTGGGTCCACTGCTGTTCCTTATATATTTCAATGACTTGCCCAAAACTCTAAATGATAGGACTGTACCCATTTTGTTCGCCAATCATACAAGCATAATATTAAAAAGTCCAAATCTGACAGATTTTCAAACCAATATGGTCACAGATTTTCACTCTGTAAATAAATGGTGCCATGAATTGTTTTATATAACATGAAAATACTCAAAAGACATATTCTTAATTATATGTTATATGCTATATTATATGCTATCAATTGCTCTACTCCCATTCCATCTCGTAAGTCTCAAGTCTTTCGTTTCCCATTCCATTTCAAGTTCACTCATTCCATAGACTTCACAATTATCCAGCTCAATAGCACTCCATTCCATCGATTCTTCTATCACATGCACCTCTTTCCCCTTCATTACCACTTCATCAGGCGGCATACTTCTTTATCCCCTGGCCAAAGAGAAAAATATATTAGAACCGGAACATATCACGTTAGAAGGTACCATCATGTTCTGCTGTGCTTTGGACTCTCAAAACCATGATGATGTTACTGAATATTTCTCACAAAACAATACCTTAAACTATCATCTCCACTTACAGTGAATTCATTCTGCGACTGAACTGTAACTATGAATTAGCTACAAGTGCCTGATCATATGCAGTGTTTATACCATATTACAGTGATGCTGTCATAGCTACGGTCACAGCCATAACAATGTTAAACAGGTTGGTACATCCTACAATCACTGGATACATGGCAACAGAAGGTCTTGTCACAATTACACTAACTCATGCATAACAAAACGAAAGGGATAGACAGGTGGCTAATATGGGAAA
>Ga0209755_10008678_pt1 | contig 10822 bp, 9 predicted proteins | sample TergutCo191P1_FD_187301 | JGI IMG/M metagenome (GOLD analysis project Ga0209755, IMG submission 187301) | Cornitermes sp. P1 segment gut microbial communities from Petit-Saut dam, French Guiana - Co191P1 (SPAdes) (version 2) | ecosystem: Host-associated > Arthropoda: Insects > Digestive system >... | reverse complement strand
ACCCGATTACCGGCCGAATCTGCATGGATCAATGCTGCGTTGATCTTGGAGCGGAGCCGCGCGTAAAACGCTGGGACGAAGCCGTCATCTTCGGCGGCCAGGCAAAAAGCGCCGCGGCATTAGCTGAAGTAACCGGCACAATTCCTTACGAGATTACGTGCAATGTGAGCAAGCGGGTCGCGCGGGAGTATGCGTAACTCTCTTATTGCTATCAATACAAAAATTTCTTATTATTATACTGGAGGCTGCGATATGAACCCATTTTTAAGTGATGATGATGACGATATTGATGATGATATTCAAGATAAAGAAAAATCCCAGACAATTGATCCATTAGCAGCGAGAATGTTAAAAACACGGACAATTTTGCTTTCCGGCGAGATAAACAAAGAACTGGCGGAAAAAACCATCCGCCAGCTTCTGCTTCTGGAAGACATGAGCGATGAGCCAATCCGCATTTTTATTGATTCACCGGGCGGGGACGCGGACGCTGGATACGCGATTTTCGACATGATTCGCTTTGTTAAACCGCAGGTATGGACAATCGGCATGGGGCTTGTCGCAAGCGCGGCGGCTCTCATTCTGCTTGCTTCTCCGAAAGAGCGGCGCATTGGACTGCCAAACAGCCATTACCTGATTCACCAGCCGCTTTCGGGTATAAGAGGCGTCGCTACCGACATCGAAATACACGCCAAAGAACTTGAAAAGCTGCGAGGAAAAATCAACAAGTTAATTGCCGAAGAAACAGGCACTCCTTTCACGCAGGTTGAAAAAGACACGGACCGAGATTACTGGATGAACTCCGCCGAAGCCGTCAGTTACGGGCTGATTAGCAAGGTGGTAACAAACAGACAGGATATTAACCACTAATTCGTGGTAAAAACCTTTATGGGTTTTCGTAAGACTTGTACAAGAAGCGCCTGATTTTTTGCTGGGCGTTCATTTCAAACGGTTCTTTACGAATGCAGAAATCCCCAATCTTTTTATATACCGGCAATGATCGATTGGCATCCTCAACTTCTTTCTTGATAAGGTCTTTGATAAAAATATCATCCTCTTCCTTACCCGGATAATCCGCCTTGATGTTTTCATAGTTGGGAACCATCACAGCGTAGATGATTTCGCCGCCGGGGGTTTTTCTGCCGACAATAAGCACCTGCGCGATAATGCGCGAAGCGGAGAAATGCGCTTCGACTTCTTCCGGGTATACATTTTTGCCGCCCGAGCCGACAATTAAATTTTTCTTGCGCCCTTTAATGATGATAAATCCTCTTTCATCACGGTAACCGAGGTCGCCTGTTAAAAGGTAGCCGTCTTCTGTTATAACTTCCTTTGTGGCTTCTTCATTTTCGAAATAACCGAGCATGACAGAAGGCGATTTGCAGGCGATCTCCCCTATGCCTTCCGGTGTTGTATCGACAATTTTTACATCGGTATAAGGAACCGGAAGTCCGACCGATACATTATTTCTGTGGCGCGGAGTATTTACGCTGATAAGAGGAGCGTTCTCGCTCATGCCGTAACCCTGAACCATATTAAAGCCGAGCGAATCAAAAAAGTTCGCGGTATTTATGCTTAACGGTCCGCCGCCCGCGACCATTATCATTATTGAATCAAGCCTTGCTTTTTTACGGACAATTTTAAGAGCCTTGCGTCCGAAATTGACATTGCCTTCGTTCGCTTTTTTTAATGAAATTTTGCGAAGCATATTCAACGGGCCGCGGATAACCGGAGAAAGTTTCTGATAACCGGCGTCAATCGCCGTCATCACCTTGTCGTAAAGAAGCGGGACGCCGATAAGGAACGATACTCCTCCGTCTTTAATATCATCAATAACAACTTTACCGACAATTTTTTCGACAATGACAGTCGGAATGCCCGACGCGTAAGGCGCGATAAACGAACAGGTTGTGGGATATGTATGATGCAACGGAAGCACATCGATGAACACATCTTTGTCGGTAGGCTCAAGCATGCGAATCGCCGCACTTGCGTTCGCGATAATATTTTTGTGTGATAAAGTAACGCCTTTCGCGAAACCTGTCGTTCCCGAAGTAAAAACAATTGACGCGGGATGATCGCCTGATATGCTGTCAGGCGGAGGCAATTGCATATTTCCGGCGTTTTTACCGAAATTCTCATATCCGGTATTCGTTCCCATAGGATCGTCGCCTTCGGGGCTGATGCACACGGATACCGCCATCGATATTCCGTTAGCTGACAATGATGAAGCGAATTCCCTTTTTCTTCCCGAATAAAAAAACGCTTTCGCTCTCGTAATTTTAATGATGTTGATACATTCCTGTTCTGTTACAAGAAAATCAACAGGCACAATAATGATGCCGGCAATAATTGTACCCATCCAGACCGACATCCACTCAGGCCTGTTCTCCGACCAAAGGACAACGCGGTCGCCTTTAACAAGCCCCGCCTCAAGCAGGCCGCGCGCTATCCTGCGGCATTCTTCGCCGAACCTTGCGAATGTCCAGCGGGTAAACTCTCTTTGCTTTCCGGCGCGGTAACGGATAAAATCAATATCCGCGAATTTTTTTGATTGATGATCAACTAATTGAGCGAAATTTTGCTGGGAAATATCAGGTAAATTGGAAACATAATCTTCAAATTTTAACATAATTAACCTCTTTCATAATTAACATCATTATATACAACAATAAAAAATGTGTCAAAATAAAAATGAGGAAATTTGCAACTTTTTCAAATCTTATGTGTCGTCAAGAAAAAACATGGAAAAACCCGGATTTACATTTACACTGATGTCTTTACAATTAAAAATTATTTCGCCGTCACCAGCAGATACCTTTTCTTCCCCGCCCGTAAGATTAACTCGCCTTCGCTGTTTAGCCTGTCTGCGCCGATTAAAACCGCCGGATCTGTTATCGCTTCCATGGAAGCAGATGACGATCCGGTATTCGCCTCAGAAACAAAAGCGCCTCCCTGCTGAACAAGGCGCCTGCCTTCGCTCTTGCTGGGGACGAGTCCTGTATCGCAGAAAATGTCTACAATATTGTACCCGTTCACAAAACACGACCGGGGGACTTCGGCGCCGGGCATTGCCGACTTATCGCCGCTGCCGCCGCATCCAAATGCGGCTTTTGCGCCTGAAAGCGCCTTATCAGCCTCGTCCTTTCCGTGAATGAGGCAGGTAACTTCCCATGCAAGACGCTCCTTGGCGTCATTCGGGTTTTTTCCCGGCGCACAAAGCGCCTTACATTCATCTTCGGGCAAAAAAGTAAACATCAATAAAAATCGAAGGGTATCCTGATCGGTCACATTGCGCCAGTACTGGAAAAAGTCATAAGGGCTGGTTACAGCAGGGTCGAGGAAGAGCGCGCCTTTGAGCGTCTTGCCCATTTTCTTGCCGTCGGAAGTTGTGACAAGCGGGAATGTAAGGCCGAAAGCCTCAACGCCTTCGACACGGCGGATTAATTCGACGCCGGCGACAATGTTTCCCCATTGATCATCGCCGCCGATTTGCAGCCGGCAGCCGTGACGGCGGTACAGTTCCAGAAAGTCATAACTCTGCAAAAGCTGATAATTAAATTCGATGAATGACAAGCCTGTCTCAAGCCGCATCTTGTAGGCTTCAAAACTTAACATTCTGTTCACAGAAAAATGTCTGCCAATATCGCGCAAGAAATCGATATAATTTAAATTGGCGAGCCAATCCTTGTTATTCGCGGTAAAAGCGGAACTGCCGTCAAAACCGACAAAGCGGTCAAGCTGAGCGGTAATTGAATTTACATTAGCATCGAGGGTTTCATAGTCGAGCAGTTTCCGCGTTTCGTCTCTGCCGGAAGGATCGCCGATTCGCGCGGTTCCTCCGCCAAGCAAAGCGATCCCCTTGTGTCCCGCTCCGCGAAGATGCCGAAACGCGAAATAGGGAACCATATGCCCGATGTGAAGACTTCCGCCTGTGGGATCGGTGCCTTCGTAAAAAGTGATTGGGCCTTCATCCATCAATTTGGAAAGGCCGTCCGCGTCGGTACATTGCTGAAAAAAGCCTCGTGTTTTTAATATTTCTAACGCCCGGTTCATAATATCTAATTGTACAGAATTTCAAAGCGTCTGTCACTCAAGTAATTGATTATTAGAAAATAAGAAGATATAATTATTATTGATGGAAAAAACATCACAGCTTAAAAACAGCGTAATATCCGCTTTAACCGATATAATAGAGAACCGCAGCAAAGAAACATGCGGTCATATTGAGCGCACAGAAAAATATTTAAAAATACTTGTAAACGCGATAACAGAACACGGAATTTATATCAACGATTTAAAAGAACTGGACTTGGATATTCTCTATTCTGCCGCACGCCTATACGACATCGGAAAAATTTTTATTCCCGAATCAATTTTAAAAAAACCAGATAAGCTGACGCAGGATGAATTTGAAATAATGAAAACGCACACCATTAAAGGCGAAAGAGTTATTGATCAAATTATATCCGGTGTTTCCGGCGCGCCGGATAAAACAAATATTGATGGAACCGCAGAAGCCGCCGCGAAAACCGGTACCTTCGCCGTGAGCGGCGAAGCTTATTCCGAATTTTTACGTTACGCGAAACTATGCGCCGGTTATCATCATGAACGCTGGGACGGTAAAGGATATCCGCGCAGACTCGACAGATTAAAAATCCCGATACACGGACGCATTATGGCAGTCATCGACGTTTACGACGCCCTAATTTCTGAACGCCCTTACAAAAAACCTTTCACCCCCGAAGAAGCGGCAAAAATCATCATAGACAGCTCCGGCGAAATGTTCGATCCTCTGATTGCGGACGCGTTTTTCGAAAGCAGACAAAAGTTTGTTGACGCGTAAGGGAAGCTGCGCTGTAAGTACAATTGTAGTTAGAAATGCGATTTTATCTTTACGCTTGCTTCGGGCAAAAGGTTTTGAAGCAATCCGTAATTGGCGCGAAACTTGTTTTTTTCCGCTGCTAATAATCTTTTATCGACCAGATATTCTAAATCGCGGCGTAATGTAATATCGTTTAAATTTATGTATTCTTTTGTAATTTTATTATTAATAAATTTAATTTCGCTTAAACTATAAAAACGATCGGCCGGAATATAATACGCAAGATGACGTAAACGATGCTGTGTTTTTTCACTTTTTCCCTCATCTTGTATTTTTTCAATTTCATCGTGTACATAATTTTTCCATGTTGATTCGGTTTGATCTTTGTGAATTATTTTAATTATATTTTCAAGTCCTTCGCTGAATCCTTCAAGCGCATATTCTATAAATGAACTTAAATTTCCTGTTTCTGACGCATGTTGAAGCTGACGGTAATATTCATTGCGAGTATTGTTATAATGATTTGATAATATATGCGAGGCGATATTTGGAACTCCGGCCCGCATTAATAAATAAAATTCCAAAAGCCGGGCTGTCCGTCCGTTACCGTCAAGAAAAGGGTGAATCCATGCAATATAAACATGGGAAACAATCGCTTCTATTACTGCTTCATTAAAAGTTTGCTCATGTCCATAATGAAATTGCTTTATCAGCCAATCGCATAGTTTCTGAACCATGTCTTCTACCATTTCAAATGAGGGCGGCCTATAAGCTCCTACAGTAACATTCCGTTTTCGTAGTTGCCCTGGGTTGCCGTTAAAATTATCACCGATATTTTTTCCTACCATTTCATTAAATCGTTTGATCAGTTCGGGTGATACAATCTCCGGAGTTTTCTTTTCAACCAGTTCATTTAGAATGGTGTTAAAAGCGTCAATTATATTTTTTACTTCTATCTGCTGATATTTCTTGCTTGGAGCAAGATCTTTGCCATTTAATACTTGAGCCAATTCGTCTTCTGTCAGTGTGTTACCCTCAATAGCCGTTGTAGCCAGCGCACCTTTATTCAACGATACGGTTAGCAGTTGTTGGCGATAATTTGGCTGAATTGGAATATTTATCATTGAATTAATATATGCATAACACTGTCCAAGCAAGTTTGTGGATTTTTCACTTTCTTTCCAGCTTACCTTAAAAGAGATATGTTCCAAAGTGTTCTTCATATTTACAATATAAAACATTTCAAGATTATTTACAATTTACCTTACAAAATTTCTACATTTTACTATGAAAAACAATTATAACTCTATATTACATATGGATTTAGAGCAAACAATTTGTCTAACAAAATGAGTAAAATACCTTAGATATACCTGACACCTTTTCCAAAACCTGTTATACTCTCCCCATGATCAGCCAACAACTTGAAAACCTTATTGTTCCGCGGTTTATGAATTATGTCCGTTATGACACCGAAAGCAGCCGTCATATCGGGGAAACGCCTTCAACGCCGGGGCAGCGGGAGCTTGCAAAGGCGCTTTGCGATGAGCTTCGAAAACTTGGGATTAATGATGTAAAACTGACAGAAAGCTGTTATGTGACAGCCCGGCTGCCTGCAAGCCCCGGAAAGGAAAACGCGCCTTGTATCGGGTTTCTGGCTCACCTTGATACGGCAGACGATGTTTCTGGGAAGAACGTTAAACCTCAGCTTGTGCAGAATTATGACGGCGGAATCATCAAACTTGATGGAGGGATTTGCCTCGACCCCGCGAATGATACAGACCTTGCAGAGCAAAAAGGAAAAACGATCATTCACGCTGACGGGACAACATTGCTTGGAGCCGATGACAAAGCCGGAATCGCGGAAATTATGGCGGCGGTTGAATACCTTATCGTCAATCCGCAGATTGCTCACGGCGAGGTCGAAATTATTTTTACGCCCGATGAAGAAACCGGCAAGGGGCTTCCTGATTTTCCAATGAGCGAAATTAAATCTGTTTTTTGTTTCACTGTAGACGGCGGCCCGGAAGGCGAAATTGAGACCGAATGTTTCAACGCATGGAAGGCTGATATTGAGTTTCAAGGGAAAGTGATTCATCTTGGCGCCGCAAGGGGCATTCTCGCAAACGCGGCGCTTATGGCATCAACCTATGCGACACTCTTGCCGCGTAATGAAAGCCCGGAAGCCACAGACGGCTATTACGGCTATTATTGTCCGCTGGAAATTTCAGGCGATTTGGAAAAAGCTTCCCTCGAAGTTTTCCTTCGCGATTTTGACAGCGCGGGAATTGAACGCCGCATCGAAGCGTTAGGCGCATTCGCGAAAGCGGTTGAAGCGCAGTTTCCCGGCGGCAGGGTAATTGTTAAGACATCGCCTCAATATTATAATATGAAACTAAAGATTGATGAAAAACCTGCGGCGCTGGAACGGCTCAAGCGGGCGATGATAAACGCGGGAATTGAATGGCGTTTAAAACCAATCCGCGGCGGAACTGACGGCTCGCGGCTGACGGAACTGGGCATTCCTACGCCGAACATTTTTACAGGGGGGCGTAATTTTCACAGCCGCCTTGAATGGGTCAGCGTGAACGAAATGTGCGCCGCGTGCAGGGTGATAATAGAATTAATCAGGATGGATGAATGATGACAAATACTTTAACAAATCTTTTCGGCGATCAAATTAGTAGAGTGATGAAGGTTTCCAAAGCGCCGACTGTCGTCACCGAAGATAATGTTTATCAGGAAGGCGACCCGGAAGTTTTAAAAATTCTGGATGAACTGATTGATTATGTAACGCTTCCCGGCAGCGGACTTAACGGTTATGAAAATCTTCTGGAACTTTTAGAAAAAGCCGAATCGGGGAAAGCCTGTCTTTTGCTTGTTGAGCATTACAGTAATATGGATCTGTCAATTGTTTCGTATTTGGCGCGTAAGGCGGGAAGCCGCGGGCAGGCAATAAGCGATTCGTTAATCGCAATCGGCGGCATCAAATTAAACGAAGATAATCCTGTGGTCGCGGCTTTTACCGGAGCTTATACAAAACTTGTTATATACCCAAGCCGCTCCATTCAGGCATTGGATCCCGAAAAAGATAAAGATGAAATTAACCGCGCAAATGCGATTAACCGCGCGGCAATGAAGGCGCTGATAAGGCATAAATATAAAGGGCATCTTGTTCTTGTGTTCCCGTCCGGCACACGTTACCGCCCATGGGAACCTGATTCAAAAAAAGGCGTGCGCGAAATTGATTCATACATCCGCTCTTTCGATTATATGTGTTTTGCCGCCCTAAACGGCGAAGTTCTTCATGTTCAGCGCACCGATATGATGAATGATCTTGTAACCAAGGATATTGTCCGCGTAACGATAAGCCCTGTCGCGGACTGCGCGAAATTCCGCGAAAAAGTGTTAGCTGAAACTTCCGATGACGAAGACAAGAAGCAGGCTGTAGCCGATGCAATAATGAATGAGCTTGAAAAATTGCACATTACGGCTGAAGCGGAAAGATTAAAAAAATAAAAAAAACGGCGCGCCTTACTCCTTTTTCAGCAAAGTGCGCCGGCATGAGCGGCCGCTTTGTTTGCGCAAGCGGTCATTAGCATATAACTGGTTTACATTGGACTTGTTCAATAACTGAAGTTATCGAACAACTCTATTAAATAATTACCAGTTTCCGCCGCCGCCTCCGCGTTCGCGGCGCGGTTTATCCATCGCCTCGTTTACGCGCAGCTGGCGTCCTTCAAATTCACGGCCATTCGTCCCCGCGATTGCCGCTGTTGCTTCTTCATCGCTCCCCATTTCGATAAATCCGAAACCTTTAGAGTTGCCGGTTTCACGATCGAAAATGATCTTGGATGATGCGACGGTGCCAAAACCTGAAAAAAGGTTTCGCAGACCATCTTCGGTGGTGTTGTAGGATAGGTTACCGACATACAATTTCTTCGCCATTGAGAAAATTCCTTCACCGGAACAAACAAACGTTAAAATAACGCACGCAAAAAACAAAACGCTTTTTGCGATAGTCTGCGACTGCGTCCGGGCACGCCGTAGATTTCCTGCATTTTTATCTGCATTAATCTGATGGACTTACGTCCAAGTATTCACGTCCGCTAAAGCGGGCGACTCATAATTCCATGACATTAGACATCCTGTCAAGTACCATGGGAATATAGATGCGAATTTTTAAGGGAAGAAAGTGACAAGCCTGCTTTAACGCAGTTAACTGTCCAACGATTTTGGACTTTAAGAAAAGAACTAATCCCTAAGTCGCGCGGGTTTCTCTTAAACCCGCAAAAATAATCTCTACTCAAAACAAAAATAAACCTAATTATTGAAAATATATGCTGATATATCATCGTTGTCAAGTCTTTTTAGAAATTATGTCATAATCAGTTAAATTTTTCCCTAAAATTATCAATCTTTATAATCACAATACTACAAATTATGATTTTTCTTTTACCATACCGGCGCCGAATATCAATTTAATAGCCGTTTTAATATTAGAAGCTGATTGTAAGCCTTGCGAATACTGCTTTGACTGTGATTGTTCAGGTTTATTATTCACCTGTTGATTGTGATCGGATTCAACAGGGCCAAGAAAGGTTCCAAAGCCAAGATTAGCCGCGGTTTTTGCGCGACCGGACAGGCGGCGCACCGGGCGAATTTCCCCTGTCAGGGATAATTCTCCCGCGATTGCAAGGTCTGCCGGCAGAGCAAGCCCGGTACGCGCGGAATAAAGGGCGCAGGCAAGCGCAAGTTCAACGCCGACCTCTGTAACGCGGATACCGCCTGCCGCGTTTACATATAAATCCTGATCTGAAAGCCTTAAACCAAGGTGTTTTTCCAAAGCCGCGGAAATACGCGAAACCCTGCCTGAATCAATCTTGTCTGAAAAAACACGGCTGATTGTGCCTTTCGCGGGAATGCAAAGCGCTTGAATTTCCACAAGGATAGTACGCGAACCTTCCAATATTGCGGCTGTCGCTACGCCGGGCGGCAGATCGCCTTCACGCCGTACCAGAAACATCCGGCCTGTGTCTTCAACAGGGGAGAGGCCATGTTCACCCATTGTGAAAATACCGATTTCATCGATAGAGCCGAATCTATTTTTCGCGGCGCGCAGAAAACGGCAGTCCGCGGTTCCGTTTAAACCTGAAGTTTTATCGTTCTGCTCAAAATAAAGAACTGTGTCCACCATATGCTCAAGCGTTTTCGGTCCAGAAATGACGCCTTCCTTTGTTACATGCGCCGTTAAAAACAACGCCGCGTCATGTTCCTTTACCCATGATATTAATTCAAAGGAACAATATTTCATTTGATTAACGCTGCCTGATACCGATCCTGCGTCTTCGGAAAAAAGCGTTTGAGCGGAATCCACCAAAACAAGAACCGGTTTAACATTGTTAAGAACCGTTTCAATCTCGTTAAGATTTCCCGAGCATAAAATTTCTATGCGTTCCATCACGCTTTTGTCGCTGTTTAAACCGAGCCTGTCCGCCCTCAGCCTTAACTGGCCTGCGGATTCTTCGCCGGAGATGTAGAGGATGCGCCCTTTTGTGACAGCGCTAGCGGCGGCTTGCAAAAGCAAAGTTGATTTCCCGATGCCCGGTTCGCCTCCCACAAGTATTGATGACCGCTTCATGATGCCGCCGCCGAGTACGCGGTCAAGCTCGCCGATACCGCTGCCGATGCGGCTGCCTTCCATCGGGTCTACCGCGGAAAGCGGCAAAGTTTGCGCGGCAAAATTAGTTTGCGCAGCATGTCTGCCGCTTCGGCTCTGCGCCGCAGTTCCGTTCTTCGCGGTTGTTTCGATTAACGTATTCCATTCGCCGCACTCAGGGCAGCGGCCAAGCCACTTAGGCTCTTCATGACCGCATGATGAGCATTTGTAAATAAAGTTTTTTTGTTTTTTCATCCGGGGCTTTTACGGGGCGTTATGCGCAAACCAGCCCCAAAGCGCCAGCCGTCGATGGCCGGAGTTTTATCGTCTGTCCATAG
>Ga0209755_10008677_pt1 | contig 10824 bp, 11 predicted proteins | sample TergutCo191P1_FD_187301 | JGI IMG/M metagenome (GOLD analysis project Ga0209755, IMG submission 187301) | Cornitermes sp. P1 segment gut microbial communities from Petit-Saut dam, French Guiana - Co191P1 (SPAdes) (version 2) | ecosystem: Host-associated > Arthropoda: Insects > Digestive system... | reverse complement strand
AAGGAAATAGGTTTCGTATGTCACTATCGGGCAGGGAATGCCCGATGATATTAGAAGAGCGTCTGTAGTGCATTTTCTTATCAATCTTGAAGGTTTTAAAGTAAACCGCCAGAAGATAGAAAGCCGTTTTCCGTCAGGAGATGCAGATCAATTTAGATGGAAATAACGAGGTATTTAAAAATCGAAAAAGATTTTTAAAAGGGGAGAAAGAATGGAAGATCAAGCTGAAAAATTACGGGAAATAATGAGGCGGAAAAAAGACGGCGCAGGAACGGCGCAAACAGGCTTTGCAAACAACGGAACGGCTGCCGGCGGTAATAAACAAGCAGGGTTTGTTTCTTCGTCTGCGCAAACAGGGTATTCAAAATCAAGTTCTAAATCATCTGATAAGGCGCGTATTATCACTGTAACATCAGGTAAAGGAGGGGTTGGAAAAACTAACCTTTCTGTTAATATGGCGCTTGCCTTTGCGCGTCTTGGAAAAAAAGTTGTTGTAATGGATGCGGACTTAGGGCTTGCAAACGTCAATGTAATGTTAAATATGATACCTAAATTCAATTTGTATCATGTAATTAAAAAACAAAAAACCATACGTGAAATCCTTGTTGAAACCGAATACGGAATTTCCATAGTTGCAGGCGCTTCCGGGTTTTCCCAAATTGCAAATATGGGCGAAGAAGACAGAAAAGATTTTATCTCCGAGTTAGATTCGCTTTCCAATGCGGATATCATCATCATTGATACAAGCGCCGGCGTTTCAAGCAATGTTTTAGATTTTATCGCCGCCGCAGATGACGCTGTTATCATTACAACCCCGGAACCGACAGCGATTACAGACGCTTACGGTATCATCAAAATTATCGCCACTGAATATGACTCGCTTAATATGGGGTTAAAACTTGTTGTGAACCGCGCTAAAGGCGCGGCGCAGGCGAAAAGCGTCGCCGACAGGATGATCAATATCGCAGGTCAGTTTTTAAATTTAAAAGTAGATTATTTAGGATTTATTTATGATGATACCTCTGTCCAGCAGGCGGTTTTAAGGCAAAAACCTTTCATGGTAGTAGACCCAAAATGCAAGGCGAGTATTTGCGTTCAGCATATCGTGGAACGTATGGATAGAAATAAACCTGAATCATCGGGTTTCGGCGCTATGTTAAAACGCTTGTTCAATCAATCGCCTGAAACAAGGGGCGGTGCAAACGGAGCTTATAGTGTCTAATTTTAAATGGGGTTTAATCGGAGCTGCTGCCGCATTCGCTGTTTCTATTGTATTAGGAATAGTTTCCAGTGTGAGCTTTTTTTACATTTTTATAAGAGCTTTGATTTTTTCTTTTGTTTTTTTCGGGCTTGGTTTCGGTTTACGCTTTATTATTAACAGTTTTTTCCCTGAACTATTGGAAAGCGAAGGCGGTTTGGGTGATGAATACGGAGAAACAGGCGATGATCAATCAGATTATGATGATAATGCCGATTCAAATAATACCAGCGGAGAATATGCGGTCCCGGAATTGTATAAATCCCCCGCCCATGAAATGGGTAACATAGAAGATTTGATTTCCGGTACATTCAATAAGCGCGGACGTTCCGAGGCTATAGACGATTCTTCAGAAGAAGGATATAATACCCCAAGGGGAAGTCAAGATTTTTCAATACCTGAAGAGAATCCTTTTACCGAGGATTTTCCGGTAAGTAACGATACCCCAAGGAAACCGGGTTTTACTCCAAGTTTTGGAGACGATACGGGATTGGGAGGATTGCCTGATTTAGATATGATGGCAAGCGCTTTTTCCGGTTTCAGCGGCGGCGCTCCCGCTCCGGCATTTACGCCCGCTCAGGATAAAAGCCAGCAAGGGTTTTATCAGGAGGCTGAGGACGCATCTCTGGATATGCCGTCGATGCCTGCTTCTTTTGAGGAAAGCAAACCGGCATCCCGTAGTACAGGCAATAAGCCTCAAACGCTGCAAGGGGATTTTAACCCTAAAGAATTAGCGGAAGGCATAAGGGCTGTTTTAAGTAAAGATAAATAAACGGAAGGATTGGGAATGCCGGACGAAAAGACAGAAGAGGAACTCTGGCGGCATTACCGTAAAACTCGGGATCCTGCATTAAGGGAAGCCTTTATCAAGCAATACAACCCTCTTGTAAAATATGTAGCGGGAAAAGTCGCTATTGGAATGCCGAATAATGTTGAATTTGACGATCTTGTAGGTTACGGGGTATTCGGCCTTCTTGATGCAATTGATAAATACGATCCAGATAAAAATGTAAAATTTAAAACCTATGCCGTTACGCGCATTAGAGGCGCAATTTTTGATGAACTGCGCCAGATTGATTTTGTCCCCAGGTCTGTAAGGCAAAAAACACGCGAAATAGAATCAACCATTTCAAATTTAGAAGCGCAGCTTGGAAGGACAGCGACAGATCAGGAAATAGCCAACGCAATGGGCATGGACGAATCAGAATACATGAAGACCATGCAAAAAATTTCCGGCACTTCGATCATCTCCCTGAATGATTTATGGTACTCAGGCGATGATAACGACAAAGTAAGCATAGGCGACAGCATAGAATCCCCTTCCAGCATGAACCCTGATGTCGTCGTTGTAAACGAAGAAATAAGGCGTGTCATAATCGAAGCGATTAACGATCTGCCGGACAAAGAAAAGAAAATTTTAGTTCTTTATTATTATGAAGACTTAACATTAAAAGAGATTGGGCGCGTGTTGCAGGTAACAGAATCAAGGGTTTCCCAGCTTCATACAAAAGCAATCTTACATCTTAGATCAAGGCTTACGAATATTCGAAAAGGTATAGTATGAACCCCGCCGGACATAGTGAAAGGAGGTTCCCGCTGTGATCGATTTTGTCCAGTTGCAGAAAATTGTAAAAGAGCATCTGGAACAGGATAGAACAATTCATTCTGTGGACGCTTCAGGCCCCACTCTGGAAGCCGCTGTTAATGAAGCCGCCGCGCTTTTAAACACCCATGTACGCCGTCTTGAATATGAAATTATCGAAAGAGGGACATCGGGCTTTCTGGGTGCCGGAAAAAAAGACTGGGTAATTCGCGCATACGAACATATCGCCGACAAAAAGAAAAAGAAAAAAGAAAACTTTCTTATTGATGAAGAAGCCGAATTTGTAGAAGTAATACCCGATAAAGACGGAGACGCTTATGTTCAATGCAGGCAGGACAGCTGCGTTTATTTAAAAATAACCGCTCCTGTGGGAAAGGGCAGGCCTGTACATATAGCTTACGCGATGCAAGTGTTAAACGACAAACGTATCGGAGAATTCGATTCATCAATGGTTGAAAATCTTGTAAAAGAAGCTTCCGATATGTATGTAAAAGTTGCCGAATATCAACACAACCCGATGAATGACAGTATGGGTGTTGTAGAAGTAGACGAACATGAAATGAAAGTTACAATGATGATTAACCCTCCGGGGCAGGGCGGAGCGGATTTAACACTTGACGTTTTAAAAAGTATGATGATTCAAAACAGGGTTTATTATGGTGTAAAAGAAGATGTTTTAACTTCGTTGTCTGATAAACCGGTTTACAAGGAAAGAATTGAAGTTGCAGAAGGGACAAAACCGCAAAACGGAAAAGATGCATATATAGATTATAAATTTGAAATAGATCCGACAAAGATAAAGTTAAAAGAAGGCGCTAACGGGCGCGTTAATTTTAAAGAGCTGAACATTATTCAAAATGTTTTTGTTAATCAGCCCTTAGCGGTAAAAATCCCCGCAGAAAACGGTATTGACGGAAAAAATGTTTTAGGAAAAATTCTTCCTGCAAAAGCGGGCAGCGATATCCCCTTGCCTGCAGGTTCAAATGTGCATATCAATGATGACGGTGATACTATAGTTGCAGATATTAACGGGCAAGTATTATTGGTAAGCGGTAAAGTTAATGTAGAACCTGTCCTTACAGTAGAAGGCGATGTAAATTTAAAAACAGGTGATATTATTTTCCTCGGCAATGTAGTTATTACAGGAAATGTTGAAGAAGGTTTCTCTGTAAAAGCGGCTGGGAATATTGAAGTTAAAGGCACTGTATCAAGAGCGGAATTGGACGCGGAAGGCGATATAATAATTTATCAGGGAGTCAACGGTAAAGGCGGCGGAAAAATCCGCGCCGGTAAATCGCTTGTGTCAAAGTTTATTGAAAATGCGAATGTAGAAGTAGGCAACATGGTTATTGTATCAGACGGCATTATTAACTCGCAGGTAGACGCGATACGGAGCATTTTCTGTCAGGGGAAACGCGCCGCTATTATGGGCGGAAGATTGCGCGCAGGAGAAGAAATCAACGCGAAGGTGTTGGGCAATTCAAACAGCGGGACAGAAACAATTTGCGAGGTTGGTTTTGATCCTCACAGTAAAATAGAACTGGAAAAGCTTCTTGAAATTAAAACGCAGTCGGAAGATGAACTTGAAGATATGAGGCTTGATATGCAGAATTTAATTAACACAAAAAAACAACGAAAGAGTTTGCCGGAAGAAAAAGAAGCGTATCTGCGCGAGTTGATGGACAGACGGCAAATATTAAACGAAGAACTGGCAAAAGCGATAGAAGGAATTGAAAAAGTTCAAAGCTTCATGAAAGAAATACAGGTTCGCGGCAAGGTATCTGCGTCAACAAAAGTATGGCCCGGTGTAAAAATATGGATACGCGATGTTAAAGAAGATGTACGTACAGAATACAAAGCTGTAACGTTCATTCTGGAAGGCGGGCTTATCCGTACCGTTAAATACGAAGAACCGGATGAAGCTGTGCAGAAGCAAATGAATATGTAAAGAAGGTGAAGATATGGCTTTAGCTCCGATTGATCTTCAAACTCTTTTTTCTCAGATGGATAAGGTAGGTAAAACCCAGGCAGCGCAAAAGGAAGCAGCTGCGATTCAACAATCGGTGCAGGGAACAGAACTTCAGAGAAAAACCGAAGAACAGATTCGCCAGATTAATGAAACCCAGGATACAGGCGAAGGCCCAGATAAAGTAAAAGATCAAGCAGGCAAGGATGCCGGAAAAAAAAGCGAAGGTAAAAGAAAAGAAAGCGAAGATGAAGATGAGGACACAACTGAAAGCAAACCTCCCTTTATTGTTTTGCGCGATCCGAGTTTAGGCAATAAAATAGATATAAGCTATTAAAATTTTTTATTTGAAGAAAAAAAATGAGTGTATTAAATATTATTTCCATTGTTTGTTTTGCTTTCTGCATTGTAATGTTTTTTTATTTAAAATGGTATATAAAAAAACGTACATCAGGTTCGGAATTAATGAATGGTACAGATTTTGATGAGCGTTACAAAGAAGAAATATTCAGATTTATTTCCGATATCGACAGGATAACAGACAGGGATTCTCAGGTAATAGAAGAGCGGATTAAAAAATTAAATGCAATTATCGAAGAAGTTGATAAAAAAATTTCATTTTATGTAAAAGAACTTGAAAAAAGTAAAAACAGCGAGACGCTGTATAAAAGTCTAGGCAGGGGTATCCGCGAAGCATTGTATATCCCCTCTGAAGTAGAAGTTGATTATCCTAAAGACAGCATTGATATTTCTCAATTTCAAAAAGATGATAATGCGCCGCCTACCTTACCTCAAACTTATAAACCGCAAACTCTGTTTACGCCTAATCCGGATTCGGCGCAGTTACCTGCACAGCAAGTTGATCCTCAGCAGCAAACTAAGCCTCCTCAGCAAGCTGAACCTCCGCAGCAAATGCAAGCTTTTTCCAAACAGCAAATCCGCACTCAGATCGATCTGTTAATTGATCAAGGACTCTCCTCTGAAGAAATCGCATCCCGTTTAGGGATAAGCGCGGCGGAAGTAAATCTCGCGTTAAATCTGCGAAGGAAATAAAGCACCGGAAACTTCGCTCTTTCAAAACTCGCTGTAAGTACCGGAAGTATTGTCTCTTTTAAGCTCTCTGTAAGCGCTGTAAACCTTGCTTAGCTATTGAAAATCATCGGGCTTTGATGCAAAATAAAACAATGGTAAAAAAATTTACTTTTTTAATATTATTTTTATTTTGCAGTTTAACCCTGTTTGCACAATATACTGATAATCTAAAAATAAAAATAGCTGTGTTAGGGCCGGGAAGCGAACTTTATTTTTGGTGGGGGCATATCGCTCTTGTAATTGAAGATACCAGAACTAAGCAAAGCCGTTTTTATGATTACGGCATTTTTTCTTTTGATAGCGAGAACTTTTTTTACAATTTTGCTTTCGGACGGCTGCTTTATAGATGCGGTGTATCATTGACAGAATTAAATTTGGAATTTTATAAATATTCAAACCGTTCAATTGTTATGTATACCTTAGACCTTCCGCTTGAAACAAAATTAAAAGTAAAGAAATTTGCAGAGCAAAATGTCCGCCCAGAAAACTGCGAATATTTTTATCATCATTTCAGAGATAATTGTTCTACAAGAATCAGAGATATAATTGATTACGCTACAGACGGTCAATTTAAAGAAAAATACAATAATGAAAAAAGCCGTTTTACTTTAAGGCAGCATGTCCGCCGCCATACATGGTTTTCCCCTTTTTTTGACTGGCTGTTAAATTTTTTAATGGGCCAGGTTATTGATGTACCCATAACCGTATGGGACGATATGTTTCTGCCGTCAGAAGTTGGAAAAAAGATAGAAGAATTTTCATATACTGATATTAACGGTAAAACCCGTAAACTTATCCCGCAGGAAAATTCTAAAGAAATTATTTATGAAGCTAAAGGAAGACCGGCTGTTCTTGAAATTCCAAGAAAGCAATGGGACAGGCAATTGGTTTTCAGCCTTGTGTTATCTGCAATTTTCTTTTTCTTTTTTTATATGTATTCAAAAAATACCAAAGCGTCCTCAAACAGAGTTTGGCGTGCGCTTGCAGGTTTCTCCATGAGTATCTGCGGTTTATTTTTCGGTCTTGCCGCTGTCATGCTTTATTTTATGAATCTTTTTACAAATCATGATTATACATATCAAAATACAAATATGATCTTCTGCACCCCCTTGCTTCTGGTTGCAGTTCCCATCGGTATATGTTATGCGCTAACTAAAAACTCTAAAAAACTTATTATCTACGATGAACTGCTAAGAATAGTATGGCTTCTGACAGTCCTCGGTGTTTTTATCTCGATGATAATCAAACTTTTTCCAGGATTTTACCAGCAAAATCTTACAGACCAAATGTTAATTCTGCCTATCGCCCTTATTTTTGCTTTTCATCCTGTAGGATTACGCGCTTTTATTCAAAAATATTTTATCAGAAAAAAGGCAAATACCAATGAATGATACGCAAAACGAATTAACAAAACCTGCTTCAAGCGAAGAATGGCGGAACATCAAATATCAGGAAACTTTTGATGAAGAAATAAGGGGTCTAAACCGCCGGCTTCAAACAGATTCTGCCTGTAAAATTGAAGATTTTGAAGGAATTTTACAAAATTTATACATTTTAGACGGCGCAGACCAGGGCGGAAGGGGTTGCCTCCAAGATGTTATCATGGCGGCAAGGATAGCCGCTTTTGAGCATTTTATCTCTCAATTAAAAGCAAATAAATAATAACTTTGTAACCTTTTCCGCTCCGTATGGTTGTATAGAAAGCATACTAATGTGGTTTCATGTTCCTCCTATTTCTCCTTTTCCCCGGAGTTACTCCTTTCTCCGGGGTTTTTCTTTCTAAATAAAAAGCAACCGAATACTTGACTTTTTTTTCGGTTTTTTATAAAGTATGATAAGTAATCCCCTGTAGCTCAGCTGGCAGAGCAAGTGGCTGTTAACCACTGGGTCCGTGGTTCAAATCCGCGCGGGGGAGTTTTAACCTGATCACTCTTGAGTGGTCGGGTTTTTTTATGTGTTAATGAAATTATTTTAGTTTTAAAATATGTATTCAGAACTGTTGAAAAAATTAACTGTCTTTTGTTTTAGCTTGTACATCCAATTCTTTAAACCGCTCTTTTAAAACTTGGTCAAGCCTCCATTGAATATCTTCTAAAGCCGCTTTTCGGTAAGACTTGATAATATCTTCCGGTACGGCTTCCTTGAGGAAAAGCTCTGTTGTATCGATACCTAGGGCGTGGGCGAGCCGTTCCATCATTTCAGGAGAGGGAAATTTGCGCCCTATTTCCAACATTCCCAAATAATGAGTGCTGGTATTTACCCTTTCCGCTAATTTTGCTTGAGATAAACCTATAATGTGACGGTATTTTTTGAGATTTTCGGCAAAAAGCCCCCTAATATTTGTCATACTTTCACCTTATCCCTTCTTTTTTAATGTATTAACAGAGTATCTTTAAACCAACTTCCTATGTATTGCAATTTTTTATTTTCTAATAGATAATTGTAGGAGTTCACAGATTTAATTATTTACTTCCCGATAGGAAGCAGTTTTTATTAAAATGAACTAAAATACCGGCGAATTATAGGAAAGATTGTTGATTAGATTGATAGATTGAAATTAAAGACATTCGTGAAAAAGGAGTAAATTATGAGATTAAGACACCGTATAATTTGGGTACATTTCTGTAGACTTCCATTAATCCGATTCTGTTAACTTATTTTAGTTCAAACATAGGACAAGTATTTAATAAACATAAAAAAATTAACCTAAATATATATTTCCTAAGCATAACTCCTTTCATACAATTTAATGTTACCGAACATTAAAAAAAACATCTTCTCCGTTATTATTGAACTTTGAAGCGTTTTCTAATAACCATGCACGGTAAAAAGATTCATGTTCCTTTTTAATAAAGAATGTTAATGTACTGGGAGTGCTGCCAAGAAATACACTGTCTCCAAGTGTTGGTGGTACCCCATGCATTTCAAGTCGTTCAAGGGTATTACAATCGAAAAAAGCGTTGTCTCCTATTGATTCCAAAGAAGGACCTAGCATAATGACTTTTAAGTTTTCACAGCCTTGTATAGCTTCCTTGCCTATTGTTTTAACGTTATACCCTAAATCTATCCCTTTCAAGCTCTTACAAAAACTAAAGGCAAAATCACCTATTTCGGCTATCTTTGAACTACTACTGAAATATTGATCAGCACTCACAAGGTTTTCGTAAAAAAAGAAAGGAGATTTTCCATTTGTATCTGCTATAATACTTGTTGTAACGATGGGAAGTCTGATACGTACAATTTTGTCCATACCTTTAACAGCTTCATTTAATGGAGGGCTCGAAAATACCGTTCCACCTCCCATTTTAGCTTCCCAAAGTTTAAGATCAACATATAAACCTGAATTTCCGATAATTTCGATCAGACGGAGGTAATTATTTTCTGGTTGTGACAAGTCACCTAGATTGAAATATACCCGCAAATCTACAGGGTCATCAGGACTGTCTCCACAAAATGTATAGTTAGCCAGTTTTTTTTTGGCATCACTTAAACTTTTTACATTAATTGTATCTGGTGGGTTCCAGTCAAAAAGACAAGCATTAAAGCATAGCATACAGATCACACAGAAACTTATATACCTTGCAAATACAGATACTCTCGTTTTCATATCGATCCTCTTATTTTCAATATAATAATTAAACGAATATTTGTCAATTTTTCTATAAACACAAAAAAATTAATCCAAATATATATTTCCTAAACATACCTCCTTCCATACAAAATAATATTCCATATCCTTAATAAAAACATCCACTCCGTTATTATTGAACTTTGAAGCGTTTTCTAATAACCACAACCACGTATAGTGATATAATTTGTGTTTCCTATTAATATAGAAAGTTAATTTACTGGGAGTACTGCCAAGAAATACACTGTCTCCAAGTGTTGGCAGATTTTCTATTCTATCATCTATTAAGATATTCTCCAGAGATCTACAGTCATAAAAGGCCTTGTCCCCTATCGCTTCTAAAAAATTACCAAACAAAGCGTTTTCTAAGTTTTCACAACCCCTAAATGCCTCTCTTCCTATTGATTTAATGGAATTACCTATGTTTACAAAGATCAAGCTATTGCAAAAACTAAAGGCATTATCACCTATTTCGGTTATATTAGAACCACTGCAAAGAATATATATAAGATTTTCGTAAAAAAGGAATGGAGATTTTTCGTTTTTATCTGCTATTATACTTGTGGTAATACGGGGCATAAAAATTTGCACAATTTTATCCATACCTTTAGCAGCTTCGTTTAATGGAGGGCTCGTAAATACCGTTCCACCCCCCATTGTAGCTTCGTTAAGTTCAAGATTAGCATATAAACCTGAATTTCCGATAATTTCGATTAAGCGCATATAATTATTATCAGGTTGCGATAAGTCCCCAAGATCGAAATATACACACAAATATACAGGGAATTCAGGGCTGTCCCCATTAAATCTATGTTTAGCAAGTTTTTTTTCAGCATCACTTAAACTGTTGACTTTTATATGTGATGGAGTGTCCCCCCAGTTAAAACAAGTTGTAAAGCATACCATACAGATCACACAGAAACTTATATACCTTGCAAATACAGATACTCTCGTTTTCATATCGATCCTCTAATTTTCAATATAAAAGTTAAACGAATATTTGTAAATTTTTCTATGAACAAAAAAAATTAACCTAAATATATATTTCCTAAGCATAACTCCTTCCATACAATTTAATGTTACCGAACATTAAAAAAAACATCTTCTCCGTTATTATTGAACTTTGAAGCGTTTTCTAATAACCATGCACGGTAAAAAGATTCATGTTCCTTTTTAATAGAGAATGTTAATGTACTGGGAGTGCTGCCAAGAAATACACTGTCTCCAAGTGTTGGTGGTACCCCATGCATTTCAAGTCGTTCAAGGGTATTACAATC
>Ga0209755_10008676_pt1 | contig 10825 bp, 5 predicted proteins | sample TergutCo191P1_FD_187301 | JGI IMG/M metagenome (GOLD analysis project Ga0209755, IMG submission 187301) | Cornitermes sp. P1 segment gut microbial communities from Petit-Saut dam, French Guiana - Co191P1 (SPAdes) (version 2) | ecosystem: Host-associated > Arthropoda: Insects > Digestive system >... | reverse complement strand
ATTAAAAGAAGAAATATTAGATTTTATTGTGTTGTAATATATTGCATTCATAGATGTAAAACTTCTGATAGCTATGATATTTAATTAGACACCCATGATGGAGGCAGACTTTTGCATATACTTACAGGGTGATGTGAACATTATTATTAAAGGACTCTGAAATATGTAGTGTATCAGATAGTTATAGTAAGTTAATCTTATTGGAAGTCAAATTCCTTTAGGGGGCAAGAGATTTTTTGTTTTCTCCACAACACCTATACTGGGTCTGGTACCCACTGAGCCTCTTATTCAATAATTACCAGGGACTCTTTCCCTAGGGATAAAGTGGCAGGGGCATGAGAATGACTGCTTACCTCTACCTAGTGCCGAGGTTAGAATGGATGGGGCTATACCTCTATACCCCTTGTATACCTTCATGGTGTGTACAGCAACAACTTTACGTTTCAGTTTTTAGTACAAGTTAGTATTGGTCAATTTAATATAAAATGTATGCCATATATTTTTTTCTGCTTAGTGTTTTATAAGCTAACTATACTTTTGACAATTTGGTTTGAGGCTGTACTTTGTTGTAAGCATCAAACAAGTGTAAATAAATTGATTTTACTTAGCTTGTTTTGAAAGTAGTAGCATAAAATGTCTAAGATGTAGAAAAATATACATTACTTTAAAAACAAACTGTTTGAAAGGATGTTACAACTTTACTCCTGAAATCATACCCTTAGTATTGTAAATGTGTAAGAATAAAATTTAATGTAAAAAGTGCAGAGAGAGAGGAAGTGTGTATGTGTGTGTGTGTGTGTGTGTGTGCGTGTGTGCGTGTGCGTGTGCGCATGTGCATGTGTGACAGATGGATATCTAGTAAAATGCTATTAATTTTGACTCAAGTGTTATCAATTTCCAGAGTTAGGCTTACCTGAGATATGTATTGTTAGTTATTCATAATTTTTGTACTACTTTGATCCTTAAAAATGCTAATTCAAGATGTGAAATTGTTTCATATTTAATTTCAGAACATTTTTCTCCCCATATATATGAAGTTAAATTATTTTTGTCCCATAACGTTTCACTTCAACCAGAAACGTAGCATTGACAGAAGCAGCAGCACTACAAGTCCTTCATTCTTTTCTTCTGAAAATCTAATTTCTGAAATCAGTATTAAGTAGTATTACATACAGCATCATGCAAAGCATTGAAGATGTTTGGGTTTTGTGATGAACATTTTTATACTTGTACCCTATAATGTGCAGATGTGTGTGTCTGCCACTTTAGGCATTAATGAGAAATATCCTGTACTTATGCTCCAGACCTGGCGCAGTTCTTCTTTCAAAAATCTTCATGAAATATCTGTTGAATTGTCTTCCAGTTAATGTGAAGTTGATCTTCTTGTTGATTGTATGTTCATACAATAGTACCTGCCCACCATTTCACAAAGTTTTGCGACTGTGTGTAGATTTCTAGAGTTGACAGCCACCCTCTCCTTTGACCCTCTGTAACATCTTCATGTCCATTTCTGAATATTTTTTAATCATTTGAGGAAGCATGAACAAAATATGGCTTCAATTTCCATAACAGTTTCGAGGAATTTATTTGTTTCTGTAGCTGTTTCCCAAATTTTAAATAAATTAATGTTTGCTCACTGTTTGTTTGAACAAAAAAAATACACTTAACACGTGGGGTTGCTACAGATGAATTGATGGAGCTAGGACCTTCTTTTCAGTAATCCCTGGTGATAATAACATAAAACTAACATGCAGTTGCTACAGTTGATTTATGTGTAGTACTGTACCATACCTGCACTATTGTATCTGTCCCAGAAATTTATTGTTTGATGCTATACTGTAGTATACTGTAGTGGATGTGCAGAAGTGTATTCATTCAAAGAATCTTTTGGTACTATAAGCTCAAGTTAACATTTCTATTGTAGAAATATTTAAAAACATAGAAAATATATTAAAAGTCATGGAATATGCCCCCCAAACCATATCTTTAATGTTGAAGATTTCACAATTATTTCTGAGACAAGCTGGCTAAAGTTTCATACATTACATTTCTGTACTGCATTGACTTAAATATTTTTCCTCTAGGTCTGTTTTTCCATATTTAAACCTGAGTTCTTAAAGTTAGTTTGTTACTGATTATTTTTACCCTTTCATATCTTAGATAAATGTACTGCTGAAGCACAGAATTTATTTTCTTTATGTGATGTGGGTGTATGTGTATTCTGAACATAATTGTTGAGTCTCAAAGAGCTGAATGATGATAGCTTTTTTTGAGAGATAAATTTTCTTATTGATTACCTGTGTGAATGCAAAATATGTGAAACCAACCAACCAGCTATGGTCAGCTACACCCAGCTATGGTCAGACATGTTACAGTAACATTTTTGTGCTCAGGGGAAGGGTATTTATTCATGATCTTTTGTCTTCTTCCCAACATGCAGAATGGAAAGGTAACAAAATTATGTCAATTTTTCTACACCATGTCTGTCCGTCCATCTGTCCACATGTAGAAACTTGAAAATCCCTTTACCTTAATGACATTTGATAGTGGGGGTTTCATTGAAATTTTCAACATGTTCCAGTTTTGGTTGAAATTGGACACTTTGTGTGAAGAACTACATGCATTTCTTTATGTATCTGAGTGGCTGTGTCTTGGCTCAGGTGGTTAATCACCAGCCTTTCACCATGGAGGCCTGGTTTCAATCCATTGCCAGTTCGTGTGGAGTTTGTGGTGGACAGAATGGCAGCAGGGCAGGTTCCACCTCCAAGTAATCCTATTTGTATGCTGGCAGTATCGTTACACCTACAACATTCCATACTCATTCATACATTTATTTATGATGAGTGCTATATAACTGTAGCAGTTGACATCATCATTAAGTAATCCTCTTAAAAAATACACTACATGCATCTTAAAGTGTAATATGCTAATTATTTGTGAGAGTGAAACATGTTGAAAGAAAATATAGAGAAGAATGGAACAGATTTTATGGCCATTACCCTTTTTTGTAAGTCTTGTGATTTTGTATATAATTCACAAAAAAGGGTTTTGTGTTGTGTCTTCTTGTAAGTTGAGAAATGTAATGAAAAAACAAATGATTACGTAAGAATTGTTGCACTGTGTTTTCATGTCTTGTTGTGTCACAAGTAGGGTGAGCACTGCTTGCTCCTCTCACTTCCCAGTATTCTCATAGGTTAGGCTGCTACCACATCTCTGTGGAACTGAGGCCTCTGCTGGGCCTGTTGTTTAATCTCCAGATATTAGAGGAATGAGTACTAGTAATCATTCCTGTAATATGTGGGGGATGAACACCAGGCCCAACAGAGTTCTCAGTGAGTAGTAGTAGGTGCTGAAAGTTCTATCAAAGCCAAACTCATTACAGATGGTGATGATGATGATTAGTAGTAGTAGTAGTAGTAGTTGGAGGAAACCTGTCCAAGTTCAGTTTTGCCTACTACAAATCCTACATGGACTACCCTGGGAATGATCCCATGCCAGTGCAGTGAGAAACTCATGAGTAACCACATGAAGTATGGCACAGCCATTGTCACTTCTCATAAGAGGGAAAATATACCATACAGGTGCTTATTGAAAAGTGTTCATTTTACGTGTAATTTACTATGACTAAGCAAAATCAACAATAGGACAATTTTTATTTCAGTAGGCTTCCTGTAACTTTGTCAATAAAAGATTTTATATAAAAATAATGATTTATAAAAAAGGCATTTAAATTATGCATATGTCACAGAGAATTATGACTTGTGTGACACTACACAAAAATGAAGTTTTTACACACTATTAAGGAGTGAAGTCTTCATGTGTGGTCAGATGCATCTCAAAGTGGAGTAAAAGCTTGCTGTTCTAAAGACAGTCTGAAATGCTTACTTTTTTTCCAAACTTGTATGGCCAATTGCCTTAGAAAAGTCCATTACGTTGTTTAGCATTATGCATGAATATGTGCAATTCAGACATACTGTCATTTGTGATCTACGCTCTTCTGGGATATTATGCATTGTATAATTGTAATAGGTAAGGAATTACCACTATACACAGTGTAATATCCCAGAAGAACACAGATCTCATCTACTTTGTGGCAGAAACCTGTACTCATGCATATTATCATTTGACCTCCAGTCTGTGCAACATGTAATGAAGTTTCTGTTTTGTGTCCTGGATTTAGCCCTTTAGATTTCTCATGGGCATAGCAGGAAGAAGTACTGGTTTTATTTTCTTGTCTCGTTACGTTTTTCAGTTTAGTCTACTGTTGCACATGTTCTTGAGAAAGTGCAAGTAAATGAGAATGCAGATAGAAGCACTGTACATGCAAATTAATTTTTTACATTTGACATGCTGTATCTTAGAAATAAAATCAGGATTTGATGGTATCCACATGTTTGTTAGTTCTTTGTATTTATCCTTGTGGTTTACTTTGTTTTTATTGTGAATTATGAACAGAGACTTATATTGCATATATCCGAATAGAATGGCTTTGAGAAGACTGTATGTGTGTGTTTTTGATTTCAATAACTATATGGAATACATTTCCATACTTGAATATTATAAATACATATTTCATCATACATTCGCATTAAACTTATCTTCTCTTCTTTTGGACCTTTGTAGGCATAAATTTAGGGTAGAGTGAGCACTAAGTAGAGGAGTTAAGAATTTAGGAAACTGTTAACCTGAAGCAAGTGATGGGTAAGAGGAACAAATGGTTTACTGAAATGCCTTAATGTCACGTTCTTAAAGTTCCTGCCCCATGTTTCTGGTACAGTGTAAACTGTTTTTTGCAAGAAGAATGTATTTGTGTAGATTCACAAGAAATAAGATAACTTTGAGTTCTGGGGTTGTCACAGAAGTGAAAATTTAAATTGTGCTATTTTGAATTATAACAGTTTGTAGTCTTGTAGGTGGGTGCCAGTATCCTCTTCATGGATGTGGCATGAAGTACATCAGCAGGGAGTTTTAAGTATTTCTTAATGGACTCAATGGATGGAAGTTTCTGATCCTCAGCAGATAATGACTGAGACACTCCCCAAGTCAGCTGTTCTGATGGTCCATTTGAGATGTCAGGATGTCACTATAGGTAGTGAAATAACGCAAATACTTAAGCATAGTAGTCACTATATGTATATCAGGAATTGCAAACAACTGAATGTCGACTGGAGAAATAAGTTTGAGAGTAGATGAGGTTGCAGGCAGTCAGTACTGGTGTGGCTTTGTCTGCATTTAGAAGGATTAGATCAAACCCACTACATCCATCAGAAACTCTTCTGCCTTTGTCCATAAAGACAATTCCTTGAAGAAAGTTTATGTCGTATAAATCACTAAGGTGAATAAATGGGGAGGTAACAGAGATGGTAAATTGTTGAATCTGTAAGTGACACATCCCCATTGTACTCCAATCAGTAGATATATTCATTGATTATACAGTAGGCAAAAATACATGATAATGCAGCTTCATAGGGTGTTAAATAGTCTCCATAAAGGAAACACCAGTAAAACATTGGAAATTATAAAAGAAAAATATTTACTATGGGAAAATGTGGAATGTTTCCACATATTTAAACATATTCAAATTCCCTGGAACACTGGGTAACCTTCACATAAATGATCAATTCTGAGACAGTGGAAACGGAGACTGAAGTTTGCATTATACACCACATAGAATGTTGTAAACTGCCTGCCTTCTTTATTAAAATTCTTCTTTAAAATATTCTTGATTTTAATATAGATTTTTTGTCATTTTTTAAGAATTTTAATACATTTGTGTAAAGGGAATGAAATCTCTATTCCAGGTCAATATGTGGACTGTTGTTTTAGATAGCACATAGGCCTGATCATGGCCTGTATGTAGACCAAAACTGGTAACCTAGATAATTTTTTGACTGTGTTGTGTATGACTATAATAAATGAATACATCTATTGATTGGAGTGCAGCGGAGATGTGTCACTTGAAAAGACCAAAATGTCAAAAATACACAAATATTACATTGCATGTTTTAACAGAAGATCACTGGAATCTTGCTCTGTGTTCCCCTCAGACAATATATCTGCAAGTCCTATGTCTCCATTGTTGTCTCAGGAAGGGTCTGATATGGTTGGTGGGATGGAATTCTTTTTCCATGTAACTTAACAAGACTGGTACAAGGAAATCTGCAACAAATGCTTTTCTTCATTTGCAGTCTTTCCTTTATGCATATTACATATGATGTATTGTTTAATGTTCAGTCCCACTGTAAAACTTTGTCTTTGTTATATATATGCGTAAATTGAATATTACCAGTATGAAGTTAAGGAACCTATTTTATGTTGTTGCATCCTTATCGTGAACAGTTTACGCATGCATGATACTTGCAGAATTGAAAGTACATGTACTTTGACTGCTATGAAGTAACATCAAGTATACAGATTTGAACAGGAAAGAAAATGTTTTACTTGTTTTCAGACTGTGAAATTATGCGTACTACTGTGGACAGCTTTGAAAGAGCACAGTGATGGTTATTTGGGTTATTACACCATGTGGGATAATAAGTTTGTTTCAAAGTTTCAGAGGAATGTGCTGCTTCCATTTTTAGGGCGACTGCGTAAGGTTCATGTAGCTACTAATGAACACCACCTGCTGAAAACTGATATGTTAAATTCTGTCAATAAGAAGGAATAAAACATTATAGACTATTTTTGGAGATAAGTGTGTAATGTGTGTATATTAAATCATATATTTCATTTATGGTATATTAGAAATAATTGATTTGTAGGGGTGGTTCCACTTCACAATAACATACATTTCTGTGCAGGTTTATTCGTATAATGTGTTTTCTTTTAATGGGAGGCACTTTGTTGTATTCTGAGGTTAAAAGAAGTAAGTTGCTACATTAATATATTTCCTGGGACTGTGCCATGGCTCAGGCAGTTAGTCACTGGTGTGTTACCAAGGGTTGTCCTTCCATCCCGGGTCATTCCATGTGGGAATTGTGGGGAACAAAGTGGCACTGAGGTAATGTGTATCGGTATTTCCATTTCCACACAACATAATCCTTGTGATCGTTTATTGTCTGTCTTTGCTATTGCTTATTGTCTGGCCAGATAATACATGATTACAAGGAGTGTGTTGTGTGTGAATGGAAATATCAACACACACTGTGAATGTTACACCAATGGGAATGGACCATATGAAGGCACTGAGGTAAGTTTTCATCTGTGTACTTAAGTTTCCAGTGTTATTACATTTCCACCAGTGCTCCTTGCTCATTTATTTGTCTTATCATCAGCACTATACAATATCAACATTTTAAAGCACTAGTAAATAGCCACAAGAAAAAAAGACATTTGCTCATAGGATCTATTACTGTTAAGCAGTTATAACTAGTTGATGCTTCTACAACAATTGTGCATACTCATATTAATTCATAACTCTGGTCAAGGTGTCAAGTTGAGGATAACTCCAGAAACTGGAGCCTTACTTTGATAAGAAAGATAATTTTATAAAATTGAAATTGATTATTTGGGATATGACTTTGTTAGTTGGTGAGTCATTACCAATATTTAGTAGGTGTGTGCTACCTTTATCTTAGAGTGCTTAGACCCTGAAGATGTAAAGAGCAAGGTCTTCCACAACATCAGAAACTTTTTATGACTTTTTCTGTGTGTGTGTTATGTAATGATGCTATCAAGCTTCTAAGATTATATAGCACTGGTATAGATGAATGAGTATAGACCATTGGTGGAATGATACTGAAAGGGGAAAAACTGAAGTACATTGATTACAACCTCTACCAGTGGCACTTTGTCCACTACAATATCCCACTTTGATTGCTTGGGATTTAACCTAGGCATCTATTGTGAGATACCAGCAACTTACTGCCTGAGGCTTGGCATGACCCATTTCCAATCTGCATTGTATCGTATCCCAGAAGACCTAAATATTCATCAACACCACTGTAAGAACCTCAAAGGTCAACATGAAAATTTTGTCATTAATGACAAACTTGAACCTAATTCCCTTCTAACTTGATTTGTATTCTGACAAGCTGGACCACAGAGCAAGTTCTCCTGGATGTCTGTATCAATCTCATATTGTTTCTGTTTTGCCATTAATAAAGCAGTTAATATTTCCTGATGGATCATCACAGAATACAGCCCTGTTTGTAATAAGGTTTATCCACTGTGAAAGTGAAAGCTATACTGGACAGAAAGTTTCATTTTATTATAGTTAGCATAATTCATTTCTTTTTGCAGTCTAAGCCATAGTATGAAACTGAGTTTACATATTCAAGCACTGAAAGAATAACCAGGTTTGATTCCTGGCAGAAGCAGGGGTTCTTTTATTTGTCACCACATTCAGACACACTGTGGGCCTTCCTATCCGAAGTGTAATGGGAACTGTTAAACCAATCTTAGAGCATCCAGTGCTAAAGTAATCACTCACTTCCATCTAGGGTCAGATAAAGAATAAATTGAGCGCCATTTTTATTCCCTGTTATGTCTTCATGATGTGACTAACTTTAATTTTTCTGCCCTCTATCAGAAATTGATTATTTGAAGTCCATGTGAATGGCATTTGAAGGTTGTGCTTATTCTTATCTTGACTTTCAAGTTAAGGAATATTACAGAATGCATACCACAAAACTCTGATGAGATAGTTTTGACACTGTTGAAGATTAAATGTGGAACTCAGAAGTTCAGTTTTAATAACTTTAATAAGTGGCAGAGTCAAGCTGAACTAAACTATGCATGCTTCCTGATAGCTACAGATGAAGACATTTCCTATATGTCAGCACAATATTTTTTGGTACACAGAATTTTCATCATTCATTATGTTGCTGAGTTTAATACGTTAGTTACACAGTGCAACCCTTGCTCAGTTATTACACTTATGTTTTAACTACAAAAGTGTTTTGTTCTGATGTATACACATGCATAAACTCTCACCACAAATAATTCCATTATTACATATAACAAATAATAGGTTACCGTCTTAAAATACGAAAGCAAATCTGTCAATCATGATGCCACTACAATGGTATTTTTTTTCTGTCTATAAATGAAATGTTGGTAACAAAGTTTCTTGGGAAAGGTAGGGGTTATTTTATATTCAGCTAGTGTAAGCTCCTTATCTTCATATATGTTTTTGATATATTAAACTGGCAAACCATTATTATGTATCTACTATGACTATATGAATGAATATACAAACTTGTTAACTGAAAGTGGAAGCCATATCAGAAGTTTGGAAGGATGTGACATCACACTTATTTGATTTTATTTCCTGCAATTGAGCCACATACTGACTATTTTATATAATCAACACTGCCAAACAACACAGGAACAGTAGACATTTGCACAATAAGAAATGGCTATAAACAAAAATGGTCATAAATCACATGGTGTATTACCAAACATTGGTGATGGTGATGTATTAGCTAGGCCAGATACAGAGAAATGAAGGAACTGGAGGTACAAAAGAATTTTACATGTGTGATGTCAGGTTTGTGTCAGAAATATTAACAGGAACTGTTTTGCATGGTTATCTGGTTTTGTTCCTGTTTTATTTAATGATAATTATTGGTTCAGACAATATAGTCTGGGTAGGGAGACTAAGTGAATAATGAATTGGAAACAGAGTGATCCTAGCCATATTTGAAGTATGCTAATGGCATTTGCATGGAGGTACTTAAGAGTACCACAGAGTCCACAGTCAGGCTGGCCTGTCTCCAGGCATAATATTTTTGCATTATTGATCATTTCTGCCAAACAGTGAACTTTATGAATTTAGCCTATCAGTTTTCATGATGAAATCAACCAACTTGACCCTAATAATTTGTATGGATACCATTATATGTATTTCCACACTTCAGGGAAACATAAAAAAAAGATGTCTCTACTCCATAACTAGTATAATTACTCATCAGAGGTGTAGCTACCATCTTAAAAACCAAGGATGTGACAAGGTGCAGCCTGGTCAGTGCTATTTCACACCACAGAGTGCAGCAGTAGGTGATTATAAAGCAATGATGGAATGATAATTAGCAGGGTAAACCTGAAGAAGAAACTGCTGTAATACCATTCAGTCATCCATGAATCTCATATGAAGTCACCCAAGACTGGATCTGAGGCTGTGCCATCAGAAGCCAGCATTTAACTGCATGAGCAATGTCATGGCTTAAATCAAACAAATGATATTCGTATTGAAGTTCCGTTATTTTCCATGAATGGTAACATTATTTGTAAAAGATTTGCCATTGCACAAAATTTGAAAAATTTTATATGGCACAATTTTTGCTCCCATCTGAAAAGTCTGTCCAGTCACCATGTTTGTAATTCAAGGAGGAGAGTTACTAATATACAGTGAAACTATGATATAGTGCTGCCTGGTATAGTGCCACCCTCTCTTAACCCCAACAAAATTCTGAATAGAAATTGACCACCACCTTCGATATATGAACATTATTTGCAATGAACAGTGGCACAGTGGTTTTATATTTGAATAATTCTGCAGTCCTGTGAATGTAATCAATAAGACAGCCAACAACAATATACATTGACATGAGTTTGGGATGAACCAAATGTATTTTATAACTTACTGTAGTGTATAACATTGTTTCTCTTACTAATTTTATTTTGTAATTGGTACATGGTAATGATGCAACAACAAGAGTTAAAATGTTAATCAAAATACAATTTTTTACTTGTAACATGCTGAATTTATTAGAATGTATAAATCAAGGACAGTAAGATGGATGGAATGTAGGCCACAGAGGAAAGAAAAGAAAAGCATGCAGAATCTTGGTGAAAAATCCTGAAGGGAAGTAACTACAGATGA
>Ga0209755_10008675_pt1 | contig 10826 bp, 4 predicted proteins | sample TergutCo191P1_FD_187301 | JGI IMG/M metagenome (GOLD analysis project Ga0209755, IMG submission 187301) | Cornitermes sp. P1 segment gut microbial communities from Petit-Saut dam, French Guiana - Co191P1 (SPAdes) (version 2) | ecosystem: Host-associated > Arthropoda: Insects > Digestive system >... | reverse complement strand
AAAATTGTGTTATAATCCCCCACAGAGGTGAAAAAATGCTTGCACTGGAAATGGAAAAATCCGACGTAAAAAATTTCATGGGAAATCTGCTGCGGGAAGATTTGTTTGACTGCTTTGAAGTACGCTTGATTGAAATCGCCGCCGCCGCACGTTTTACAATAGATGCCGCAAACGAAAGCGGCGACTTTGCTTCCTGGGGCGACTTGCGCCCGCTTGTGTACGAGATAATCAAACTTAGCCCAAAACCTCGCCAGATAAAAATCGTTTTCGCCGGCAAAACGGAAATACATACCAACGCCGCCGCCATGTTTTTGAACCTGACTTACGAAAACGACAGCGTAAATTTTACCACCGCCACCTCACAAAAGGAGTTTGCCTTGGACAAAACCGTAGACATCGCCTGGGACAGCCACATCCGTGAATTTTTCGCCCAAGTCAAAATTAATGTGAAAGACAGAGAGTAGCCACAAATTTTGATATTTCGCAATAATAATGTATAATGCACTTAAAACTTAGCGAGGCGGATATCCATGACACAAGAGCGTAAAACGGTTTTTCTGGTAGATGATGACATTACAAACCTTACAATCGGCAAAAAAGCACTCTCCGGCACATACAATGTTTTCACGCTCAATTCCGGGCAGGTAATGCTGGATATGCTTGGAAAACTTACACCGGATTTAATTTTATTGGACGTTAAAATGCCGGATATGGACGGCTATGAAGCAATCGAAAAACTAAAAGACAACAAAGAAACCGCCGAAATCCCCGTTATTTTCCTAACCTCGCTAACCCAGGAAGAAACGGAACTTAAAGGGCTTTCCCTAGGGGCGATTGACTACATAACAAAGCCCTTTTCTCCACCACTTCTTTTGAAGCGGCTGGAAGTGCATTTGCTTGTAGAACAGCAAAAACGCAAACTTTGGGAGCAACAAGCGGAACTTCTCCTGCTTAACAATAATCTTGAGCAACTTGTGGACGAAAAAACCGCCACGGTTGTGGAGCTTAAAAATGCGATTTTATCCGTAATGGCCGAGCTTGTGGAATACCGAGATGAAATTACGGGCGGGCATATTGTGCGCACCCAGCGGTACATGAAGTCCCTGCTTGATTCGATGAAAGCCCACGGTGTGTACGCAAACGAGGTTTCTTCCCTGGACGAAGAACTTATTTTGCAGTCGTGCCAGTTGCACGATGTTGGCAAAATTGCCGTAAGCGACGGGATTCTCAACAAGCCCGGCAAATTAAGCCCTGAAGAGTTTGAAGTGGTAAAAACTCACACCACTTTCGGCGGAAAAATAATCGAGCGTCTCAAGGAAAAAACCCGTGACTCAGATTTTCTGGAGTACGCAAAAATTTTTGCCGTTGCCCACCACGAAAAATGGGACGGAAGCGGCTACCCAAAAGGGCTTAAAGGCGAGGAAATTCCACTGCTTGGGCGCATGATGGCAATAGGCGATGTTTATGACGCTCTTGTGGAAGAGCGTCCGTACAAGGCGGCGTTTCCCCATGAAAAAGCTGTCGCAATTATAATGGAAGGCCGCGGCATCCATTTCGACCCGCACCTGATAGACCTCTTTGCCCAAACCCACCAAGAGTTTGAGCGTATTTTGGAGGAGGTGAAGGGGTAGTGTCCGAAAATTTATTTAGCAATATGACGCTAAAGTCTAAAATTTTGCTGATAGTCACGGTTATAACCATCGTGGGAACTGCGGCTGTTGTCTCAATCCGAGCCACAGAAATCAGAACCCAAACAAATGCCTTTATCGAAGAACGCCTGCGGGATAACGCAACCATGACCTTTGCCATCTTCGAAACCGTTGCGCAAAACACCGAAATTCTGCTGGATGTAGCCGTTGGCTCGGCCTACCGTGGTTTAACGGATGATAGCTACGATATGGCGTGGTCACTTGCAAACCTTTTGGAGAACATAAACCAAGAAAGCACCCGCTTCTACGAAAATATCGCCGTTTTCGACAGAAATTTCAACCTGGCCGCAATTGCAAACCCGGAAAACGATATCCCAAATATTTTGCGGTTTATGGTGCCATATTTCGATGAAAAAAACTCGGGCGGATGGATTTCCCCTGCATTTCAAAATCCGCACAGCGGGCGGTGGCAAATAATGTTTACGCATCCCGTGTTTCCTTACGAGGGTGCGGTTGCATTTGCCGCAATCACCATTAACACGGAGGAAATGGTGCATTTTCTGCGGGGTTTCACCCAGGGTTTAAGTAGCTTTATAAATATTGCCGACCGTGAGGGTCGCATTTTTTTCTCAACTCGCCCCGAGGCGTACACCGGCCGTGAAGTGTATGACCTGGGCGTTATTCAGGCGCACGGCCACGTCCCACACAACGAACTTTTTCGTCACCTCTCCGCACTAACGGACATATACAAACTCGCCTACGTAACCGGCGACCCAAATATGAGCATGGACTGGACAATCGTTAGCTTCTTCGATGAACACGCCGTGGACAATGTTTGGCTTGCAATTTTCGAGAGCTTGCGAGTTACCGTAACGGGTATTTTGCTGGCGGCTGGCACAATTATTTACATCATACACCGTGCCTTGCTACCCCTTGCGGAGTTGGCGAAAAGTGCGGGCGAGGTTGCAAACGGCAACCTTTCGGTAAAATTTAAGGTGAAGCAAAGTGACGAGATAAGCCGCCTTGCGCATTCTTTTCAAGGGATTGTGCGGGCAATAAATATTATGCGTGGCAATTTCAAAAATGCGGAAAACGCAATGACCAGCGGCAACGCAGAATTTACCCTTGAAGATTCTCGCTTGGGCGGCGTGTATGACGAGATGCTGGCAAGCACAAACAATATCGTGAAACATATGAAACAATCGCTGATAAAGGCCGAAAACGCATCTAAGGCAAAAAGCGATTTCCTTTCCAAGATGAGCCACGAAATACGTACCCCAATGAACGCCATCATTGGCATGACGGAACTTATTTTGCGTGATAATATTTCCCACTCTGCACGGGAGCAGGCTATTACCATAAAACAATCCGGCGACCATCTGCTATCCATCATCAACGATATCTTGGACTTATCAAAGGTGGAAAGCGGAAAGCTGGAACTTGCACAGGCCGAGTATATGTTCCACTCTACCGTGCATGATGTTATTAGCATAATAAAAATGCGCATGGGCAACCCGGACGTGCGCTTTGCCGCATATATGCAGCACAATATCCCCACTTTCCTTTTTGGCGATGAAGTGCGTGTGCGCCAAATTTTGCTAAACGTACTTACGAATGCACTTAAATATACCCGCAAGGGGCATTTTTCCCTAGACATTACTTGCGAGAAAATAGCCCGTGACAGGGTTAGCCTAACCATGAAGATAAAGGACACGGGCATAGGCATGAAGCCGGACGACCTGAAATTACTCTTTGATGAGTTTGCCCAGTTCGACCTTGATAAAAACCGTGGCATAGAGGGCACGGGGCTGGGGCTTACCATCACAAAAAATCTTATTGAGCAAATGGGCGGAACCATTGATGTAACCAGCGTTTATGGCGAGGGTAGCGAGTTTATAATTAAACTGCCGCAGAAATTTATAAAGAAAGATGATGCGCCCCCGTCTTTTGCAGATAAACGTGTGATTGTATATGGTTGCACTCCCCTGGATGCAACGTATATCTCCAAAGCACTTTCGGATTTGAAAGTCAACTTCGAAATGTCCAAAAACGAGGACGAGCTGAATAAACTTTTAGCAAAAGGCAACTGGGATTTTATTTTTGCAGAAGCGGATATGACCTATGAGGTACAGCGGATAGTAAATGACAAGTCGCTTAACACAAAAATTGTGATGCTTTCTGATTCGTATGACGCAAAGTTTGAGGTGCGCAGTGGGCAAGATTTTGTGCTTCTTATTATGCCGGCGTATTTTATTTCCGTGGTTAATGTGCTTAATGGGAACAGCGGCGACTTTTTTGCGCAGGAGCAAAACACGGAGCCTTTTATAGCACCGGATGCAAAAATTCTTATTGTGGATGATATTGCAACAAACCTTAAAGTTGCGCAGGGGCTTCTTAAACTGTATGGGGTGGATGCGGTCACTGTTTTAAGCGGCAAGGACGCAATTGCATCGGTGAAAGAAACCGATTACGACATTGTTTTTATGGACCACATGATGCCGGAAATGGACGGCGTGGAAGCCACGCAAAACATTCGCAAACTTGGCGGAAAATTTGCGCATTTGCCCATTGTTGCGCTAACGGCAAACGCAATTGTAGGTGCCCGTGAAATGTTTTTGGCAAACGGCTTCAACGATTTTCTCTCGAAGCCCATTGAAGTTTCGAAGCTAAACAGCATTTTGGCAAAGTGGATTCCTCAAGAAAAACAACAGCAAGGGACAATTAATCAACAGGAAGATGATATTGCGCCGGAGATACGCATTCCCGGTGTGGATGTAGCCCGTGGCGTATCCCTGTCCGGCGGCAGTTTTTCAACCTATATCGAAGTTTTGGGCGTGTACTTGAAAAACGGAAACGAAAAAATGACCCAGCTTGAAAACTGCGTTTCGCAGGGTGATATTTCGCTGTATACGACCTATGTACACGCAATGAAATCTGCCAGTGCAAACATTGGTGCGGGTGAATTATCGAAAGAAGCGGCAACGCTTGAAGAAGCCGGTACCAAAAACGATTTCGATTTTATAACGGCAAATAATGCGGCATTCCTACAAAAATTGAAAACCCTGCTTGCAGGCATAAAAGAGGTTGTGGATGCCAGCGTAGGCACTGCCGATGTAAACATTGATGACGAGCAACTTGCACAGCTGCTTGCAAAGCTGAAATCCGCCCTTGAAACATTTGACGTTGTAACAATTGACGACGTTTCCGAGCAGCTTAGGCTATACACAAGTCATCCGGAAAATGGAGCCGCACTGGATGAAATTTTGCAAGCGGCGTTTGTGGGGCAGTACCAGCAAGCCATCGAGAAGATTTTGGAGTTTTAGACTTTTTCCGGATGGACTTCATCTTTATAGTAACCTTTCAACGTCCCGCATTAGCGGGATTTTTTTTGCGCCAGGAAATTGAACCCGGCTTCGTGAGAATGCGCACGCTTGTAAACGTGTCATCGGTGTTCGCTGTGCGCCGAGCGCACTTTTTTGTATGCCAGGAAACTGAACCCGGCTTCGAGAGAATGCGTACGCACGAAGATGTATCCTCGGTTTCCGATGCGGGCCGTGCCCGCTTTTTTGCAAAGTTTCAAAAATGAACCGGTTAGTGACACCAACCAGTTCATTTTTGTCGCACGCCAGAAAATTGATTGCTGCGTATACTTGTGTGCGTAATTTCCGATTTTTTCTTGCCTATTTAAGCTGCCTTTGGTAAACTGTGCTATGCGTGTGTATTTTGTTATTGCTCCGCATTGGGGTAGTACATACCAGCAGGGGGGAATGGGTTTTGAGCAAAGTGCCTATTTTCATAAAAATGCTTTTGCCCATAGTAAGCGTTATGATTGTGCAGTCCGCAATTGTCGGACTTTTTTTGGTGATTAGCGGAACTATGGCAAGCATACGTAGCAACGCCATAAACCTGGTTGTTACCAGCACAGAATTTCGCAGCGCAAATTTTCAAGATTCTATGGTTAGATATTGGTCCAGTTTGGGTAGCCTGGAAGCGCAAGCAAAAGCAGACCTACGTGCTTTTTTGGACGAAAATGAAATCACCCTTGACGAGTTTTTGGGCAATCGCACCCACGAAATTGACTGGCTGTACGAGTTTTCAGACAATGTTATGGATGCGCTGTTTACGTCAACTTCAACGGGGATTTTCATATATTTCTTGGATGGAATTTGCCCAAGCTATGGCGGCGAACGCCGGCTTAACGGCTTATACGTGCAAAATTTTGCTACGCTTCCCCAAATTAGGGACAATATAATGTTTTTGGTTGGGCATTACCGAACCGCACGTAGACTGGACATTCCCCAGGAAGGACGATGGGCAGAGGTTTTTACATTTAAGCCCGAGTATTACGGTATGTGGCGTGGGTTTGCGTATCCGCAATTTGCGGCACAAGCCAATCCAAATGCCCCCGCCGAGGATTTATCCTTTTGGAACCCGTCGCACGTTTTTTGGCCCAGTACACCTGCGGCATATGCCCAAATGACGTACTCTCGCCCCGTTTTTTTCGAAGACCGAATGATTGCCATAATCGGTACGGAAATACGATTTTCCACCGTTCAAGAAAGGCTTATGCCGGTACGTGACTTCGGTTATATTGGCGAAAGCGGATATGTACTTACCCTGGGCAACGTAGACGGAAACACACGGGAAATTGTTTACACTGCCGGAATATTTGCGAACACGCTTTTGAATAATATTTCCGAGGTCACGTTACTGCCCACCCCCCGCCAAGGGGTGTACAACCTGGCAGAACTGCCCGACATTTACATGGTTTATCTCCCCCTTAACCTGTACAACGATACGTCGTATTTTGCATCATACCAATGGGCGTTAGCCGCCATAAGCACAGAGGAAGCACTGTTTTCTGTTTCAAATAACTTGGTTAATATGGTTGTAACGGGCATTTTGGTGGCTATTGTTGTGGGTGCTGTGTTTGCGTTTATCACCGTAAAAAGAATAACGCAACCCATAGGGCTTATCACCCGGCAATTGATGGAAAAAGGCGGAGGCGAAACAATCGAATACAAGCCAACATCCCTAGAAATAGACCTGCTTTGCGAAACAATGAATGAAGTAACAAAACAGCGCATTTCGGCCGAAAATCAAACAAAAAAAGAACGCCAGCGGTACTTGCTTGCGCTGGAATCTTCCACGGATGCTTTTATCGAGTACAAAATAGCCACAGACGAGCTAAGTATCTTTTATTTCGACTCCACGCCGCAAAAAGTGCCTAAGCGCAAAACCATACAGGAGTTTTCCAAAAACGCAACCGAAATTATTCACCCCGATGATGCCGTAGCGATACTTTTGCCGGGCACCAGTGAGGTTAGGGTGCGGGCGGATTTGGTAGATTTTATCCATGCCGCACCCCTTGTAGACGGCATCTATTACTGGGCATCCCTAAAAATAATTGAATCATTTGACGACAACAATAACCTCATAAAATTGATTGGAACAGCAAGGGAAATTACCGCCGAAAAAGAACGTCAACTTGCCGAAGAAGAAGCCAAACGCCGAGACATTACATCCGGCTTTTACAATCTCGATTACGGGCTTGCAAATTTGAAAGACCTGGCGGCAGAAGAAAGAAACATAAAAATTTTGCGAATAGAAAATTTTAACGAGCTGGAATTTAGCCACGGGCTGGTTTTTGGCGGATTTTTTATTGCGGAGTTTAGCAGTATGCTACAAGACCTCTTGCCAAACGAAGACGATTTTGCAATCCGCATAAACAACGACTCATTTCTTCTCGTCCACGAAAAAACAGAAAAATTAAGCAAAGAGATAATCCAATCCGCCTTTGCGCAAATATACACGGGCAACGAGGACAGTTTGCACCTGTCCGTTGATGATATTGCGGCAGATTTTACACAGCTTAGGCGGCACGCAAAGTATAATCCCGTAAAAATTTTCCTGGAGATGGGCAACAAAGAAGCCCTGAGCAATATCGCAATGGAGTTGTTCGAGCGGTCTACGCATATTTCGAACGCCGCAGAAGCTCTGCTTAGGCTTGTAGGGCGGCTGTTCGAGCTTAAACGGATTGTGGTGTACAACACCGAACTAGCCGCAGAACGTCTTGTGTTCGAATGGGACTGCCCTGCGGCAAAATGCGAGGATGCACTTCCCGATATGAAAACTTTCGCCACATACGATTCGGAAAAACACACACGCCGCTTCGAATTTGAGCCATTAAAAGATGCACTAACACGTGATGACAAGGCTATTTTGCACACCCTGGTAAAAATAACGTCCGCCTACCTGGAAATGCAAAGAACCCGCTTCGAATCGAAAGCCAAAAGTAATTTCCTGTCTCGTGTTTCCCACGAGATACGCACCCCCATGAACGCAATTATGGGCATTACAGACATTGCAAAAAGTGCCGTAGAAAGCCAGGATATTGCGCATATATCAACCTGCCTGGACAAAATAGGCGTATCCGCAAACCACCTGTTTGAAATTATTAACGATGTGCTGGAAATGTCGAGGATTGAAAGCGGCAAGGTTCTTGTTATCGACAGCAAACCTTTTAACCTGGAAAAACTCATAAACGAAACCGATGCCATAATCCGCTTCTCTATAGAACATGACGGCATCGAGTTTATTGTAAATCGCAGTTTTACAAACAGCAAAGTAATGGGCGACGGACAGCGGATTAAACAGGTGCTAATAAATCTCTTGGGTAACGCCAACAAGTTTACAAACCCCGGCGGAACAATAACGCTGGATGTTACCGAAAGCAGGGCGGGGCTGTACACCTTTTGCGTAAGCGACACGGGCATAGGCATCCCCTTTGCGAAGCAGCCTGTTATTTTCGATGCTTTCGAGCAGGCGGAAACACCGGAGTCTTCCCGCAAAGGCACGGGGCTTGGGCTTTCAATAAGCCGCAGTATTATCCGTGCCATGGGCAGCGATATCAGCCTAAAAAGCGAGCCGGGCGTGGGAAGCATATTCACCTTTACCGTAGAACTGGCTACAGGCGAACAAGCCGAAGAAGTATCCAACACCATAGACTACAGCCGATTTTTTGCAGGCAAGCGTGCCTTGCTTGTGGACGATTCCGAAATTAACCTGGAAGTTGCCACGTTTATTTTGGAATTTGGGGGCTTTGAAGTGGAAACCGCATTTAACGGGCTGGAAGCCGTGGAAAAATTCCGTGAAAATCCCGCCGGTTATTTTGACGTTATTTTGATGGACATTCAAATGCCGGTAATGGGCGGCATGGAAGCCACCACCCGCATCCGCACTATGCCTGAAAGGAGTGAATCCATTCCCATTGTTGCGCTTACAGCAGATGCTTTTGACGAAGACTCAAACAAATCAGTAAATTCCGGAATGAACGGACACGTTGCCAAGCCGATAAACAGAGACGAACTTTTTGGTCTGTTGCAAAATCTGCTTTTCTAAAGGAGAAACCAAGACATGAAAAAATTGATTGTACTTATCGCAACTTTTGCACTTTTTGCGGGATGCACCTCCGACTCCCTGCTGGACGCTGATAACCCTGCCACAATAACCCTGTGGCATTACTACACAGGGGTGATTCAAACCTCGTTTGAAACCATGGTTTTGGAATTTAACCAAACCGTAGGGCTTGAACGGGGCATTATTGTGGAAACCATCGGGTTTGGCAATATGGGCGGGGTAGAGTCAAACATCCGCTCGTCGGCAAGCGGCGAAGCGGGCAGTTTGCCGCTACCGCAAATTTTTTCCGCTTTCCCGGACACCGCTTATTTTCCACAACGGCTCGACCTGCTTGTAGACCTTGACGAACTTCTCACGCCCGCACAGCTTGCAGAATATTTTCCGCCATTTATTGACCGCGGCAGGATGGGTGTTGGCGGCGAGTTGCGTATTTTTCCCGTGGCAATGTCTGCGGAGGTTATGATGATTAACGAAACAGATTGGCTGCCATTTGCCGAATACACGGGCTTTACTTTTGACGATTTGCGTACCATGGAGCAACTTGCCCACGTTGCCGCCCACTACTACACCTGGAGCGGCGGGCGTGCCTTTTGGGGGCGAGATGCCATGGCAAATATGTTCATAATCGGCTCCAAAATGTTTGGCACAGAAATTTTTGAACTGTTCGAACTTGACGGCGAAACCCGTGCTTCCATAAACATCAATGAAGAAGCAATGCGTAGGTTTTGGGATTATTACTACACGCCGTTTATAAGCGGTTACTTTGCGGCAGAGGCTAATTTTCGCACAGATGATGTTCGTGTTGGCGACCTTATTGCCTTTGTAGGCTCTACAGCGGCGGCGGCGTTTTTCCCGGACAGCATAACTTATGAAGGCGAAATACGTCACATCCAAGGCAGAGCGTTGCCGCCACCGTCTTTTGAGGGCGCAACAAATGTGATAGTAAAACAAGGCGCAGGAAAAGCGGTAATGCGTTCCACAGAAACAAAAGAATACGCAAGCGCAGTATTTTTGCGCTGGCTAACAGAGCCGTCGCAAAACCTACGCTTTTCGGCGGCATCCGGGCGCATACCCGTGCGATTGGACTCTATGGACATAGCGCAAATACAGCAAGCGGCAAACCAGGAAGGTCAACCGCTAAGTGACATAACCTACCAAACCCTGCAAGCGGCGATGGATGCAATTAGAACAAGCGAGTTGTATTCTACTTGCGCATTTGAAGGTGCGGTGGATGCAAGGCGGGTTTTAACCGAAAATTTGCGACAAAGAGCCGAAACCGACAGACTGTATGTACTGGAGCTGATGGAGATTGGTGCAACACGTGAAGAAGCAATAGCCATGTTTGCCACAGATGAAAATTTTTTCGCCTGGATGGAAAATCTACAAGCCGAACTTGAAGCCGCCGTTTCGTAAACGATATGCAAAAGCATCCGGTTAGCCACACCAACCAGTTCAGTGCGCCCGGCGCACAGCGAAAACCGGGGACACGTGTGCAAGCGTAAGCATTCTCTCGAAGCCAGGTTCAGTTTACTAGCGCATAAAAACAAAAAGGGGCTGTTGCAAATTTTGCAACAGCCCCTTTTTTCGTCATTGCGGGTCAAGCCCGCAATGACGGCGTAAGGATTTCGTATTTCGCAACAGTCCGAGCCCACAGACAAAAGTCCCTACCGGATTGCAGAAGCCAAAGCCCCGTCGGGAAATACTTTTCGGATGCGGGGGATAGTGCCGTGCGCATCCCCCGCATCCGAAAAGTTTTTC
>Ga0209755_10008674_pt1 | contig 10828 bp, 5 predicted proteins | sample TergutCo191P1_FD_187301 | JGI IMG/M metagenome (GOLD analysis project Ga0209755, IMG submission 187301) | Cornitermes sp. P1 segment gut microbial communities from Petit-Saut dam, French Guiana - Co191P1 (SPAdes) (version 2) | ecosystem: Host-associated > Arthropoda: Insects > Digestive system >... | reverse complement strand
CCCGCCGATAGACATCCTCGGCAGCGTCAGCCGCGTCATGCCGGATATAGTCACGGCGGATCACTTTAAAGCATATGGTACGATAAAAAACATGATAGCAACCCATAAAGAGGCGGAAGACCTGATTAACATAGGGGCATACAAGAAAGGAACCAATGCAAGAATCGACAGGGCGGTTGATCTCCACTCTAAAATACAGGGCTTTCTCAGACAGGGTATGACAGAGCATTATTCTTTTGATGAAACTTTGGAAATTATGCTGGAAATTGCCGATCGCGGCGACCTGAGAGCAGAAGACTCGGAAAGAAGGGGAGAACACAGATCGAATAAATCTGACAGAAGAGCGGCAAACAAACGCCCGTAAGTCAGTTAGTAGTTCAGTTAGTTTGAAAGACTCAAAATGAAAAAATTTGTATTTTCACTTCAGGCATTATTCGACTATAAAAAAACAGTCGAAAAAATGCAAAATGTAGAACTCAGAAGGGCGCAGCAGGCGCTGCGTGAACTTCTTGACGAAGAAGCACGATTACTGCAAGCTTATGCCGACAACGAAAGTTCGCTTGCGCAGGCGCTCGAAGAAAACCTCAATGTTGTTCAAGCTCTTAGTGAGCATGATGCGTTTTTTCGATTTCTGCGTGAGGCGCTAAAGGCGATTGGTGAAAAAATAGTCGAAGCGGAAGAACTCGTTCGGCAATGCCAGGAACTTCTGATATTGACAATGAAGGAAATCAGAACATACAATAAACTTAGGGATGAGCAGTATATGGAGTGGATGAAAGAGATTCAGGCGGAAGAAGCAAAGGCAATAGACGACCTTATATCATTTAATATAATAAGTGAAGAGAATAATGCGTGAAGCGAGTTGACGGCCACACCCCCGAGTCTGGCACGCGTGTCGGGGGAGGCGGGGAATGCAGCAACGAACACATAAGGTAGGTGATAAGCATGGCGGATGAAGAAATAACTGACCTGACTGAGGATAAAGAAGATGCGGGGGCTATGAGCACGAAAAAGCAAAAAGCGCCAAAGGCTCCGAAAGCAGAAAAAGCGCCCAAAGAAGCAAAAGCACCAAAGGAAAAAAAAGAAAAAGTGCCGAAAGCCGGTGATGCAAGTCAAGGCGGCGCCGGCGGAATTATTATAATCATGATACTTGTGCTTATCATTTTGATCGGCGGATACGGCGCGACATTGTTTTTGAACATATTTGGAGCACGTGAAATAACGGCGGGTGTGGTTTCGGAGCCGCTTATAAATTTACTTGTCTGGCTTGACCCCGGTTATTCATCAATAAGTCAGCGACTGCAAGCACAAGAAGAAGCGCAGGAGCGGCGCTTTGAGGAGCGCACGCTGGAACTTGATGAAAGGGAAGATGAAGTGGCTGTGCTGGAGGGCGCGCTTGATTCACGGGAAGTGCTGCTCGACAGGCGCGAGGAGGAACTAAACATACGCGAGGATCAGATTATTGCGATGTATGAGAGGACGATACCAATTCATCGCCGAGATATGACAGAGGAAGAACTTGCGGAGATGGAGTCGCTGAGCAGAACATACTCGCAAATGTCGGCGGATGAGGCAGCGCTGATATTGGTGGAACTCTATGACCCGAGAGATGTAGCGGCAATCCTGTTCTATATGCGGGAAAGAAACGCGGCGGCAATCCTCGCCGTAATGGAGCCTTCATACGCCGCGGAAATAACAGAAATTTTACTATATAGTTAGTGGTCTGTAACATCTAAAAGTTTACATACTTGAGGCATCTTTTTCCGTCTGCCTTCGTTAAAATTCCTTGCAAGACCAGTGGTATTACTGCGGAATTTCGCTTGGTCAGACGAAAAAACATACCGCAATTTTTGTAATCTTTTTAGATGCTACACTAGTATAGCGTATACGAAATAACTCCCCAAACCTTGCGGCATTTTTGTGAGCGTGCCGCAAAAGAAAATGAGTCCGCAAGTGTTGCTGCGCAGCAACACTTGCGGACTTTTGGGCGCAAAATAAAGCTGTATTGAAGTGTCTAAAAAATTAACAGAAGGTTAACTTTTAGACACTTTCACACATATTTTCTGTAGAACTGTTTAAAATACACCCTATAGAGATGCATAATTCGTGCAAAAAATTTATACTGTCATACCACACAGGAAAAAAGGAGAGGTTACAATGCAGCATTCTGACAGAAAGAGGCTAATTGCGTTTAGCCGGCAAAGAGGAAAAGAAACACAAAAGCGGAAAGCGTTCTCGGTGTTATTATGCGTAGTTATGGCGATTGCAGCAGTCACACCGGCGGCGATTGCCTACAGCGGGACGCAAGCTTCGGCGGCAGAGTGCGTAAACCACAGTTGCTCTGAAGAAGCAGGATGTATACCCGTATTTTCGACATTTAGCGAAGAAGTTTATGAGGCGGCAGAGGAAACAGCGCCGGAAGAAACCGCCGGCAATCCCGAAGAATACACACAAAAAGAAGAACCGGAACCGGACGAAGCACCGATACCGGAAAGCTTTATCTGTACCTACGAGTGCGAGTGTGAAGACACAGAACCGGCGGACGACGATGACGAGGCTTACGGCGAGTCGGATGAGTTGCCTGATGAGACAAAAGAGCTTGAGACAGAAGAGGTTGGGATAGAAGCTTTTGAGATAGAAGTATTTGACAGCGGTGCAACAATTATGGTTCCAAAACCGCATATTGTGGGCGAAGAAGAACCCCCTCAGGAGGCTGAGGCGGATAACTTCACTGTAGGTATTACAAAATCTCATGACTATATATCGCCTGCCCGTGATTTTTGGGTAGGCAAGACTAAATTCTTTTTCATAACCGGAGATCAGGAATATGCATCAAGAGCCGGAACGACAACAGAGATAAACTATAGAGGCGGATCATACACAGCAACCATACATTACATACCAAGGATGGATTTTATAGCCAATGGTCATACTTTTACTAATGCTTCACCGCTGATTAGCGGCAACAATACCAATACCGCAATCAACGGCAGCGAAACAGTTCCCGACGGATTTAACCCCGCACACCGCATAAATTTTCAGAACAATTCCGTATACTTTTTTGATGCGGGAAACTTTGTTGACATGGATGACTTTTCCGTTATAAACAGGTTTGCCGTGAGTAGTGCCAACGGCAGCAATAGGGCATATATCGGGCTGTATCGCAGCGGCAATGAGCCGGCAACAACATTTTATAAAATCCCCGCGGGTAGTGCCCGTGACGGTGCCGGGAACATATCACGCACAACTATAAATGCTCCGAATGTCCATTTTGAAAACCTCATATGGGATGGTTTGAGCAGAGATATGATACGCCAGGGAGTATCGAGCCGCGGTGAGTTTTTCTGGCATATTAGCAGTGATGCAACTGACTTTGTCGCCAGAGATATTATTCTGCAAAACATTGGTGCAAGCACAGCATCAGCACCGCTTCAAACAGCACAGCACAGAAAAAATGTCGCGATAAACATTTTCACCCCTACAAGCGGACAGAGAAATTTTGAAAACCTTACAATAAGAAACACCATGACAGCAATTGGATATGGGATTATCCAGTTTAACGGCACACAAAACAACTACTTTCTTAACTTGAATGTCGCAAATCCCGGGACCGGAGGAGGCGTTGCGCACGCAACCACCGCAACCCCGAATAACGGCGGCACTTTCCCAATTAAAATCGAGCACACAGGGGCTAACGCATTTTGCGGTAACATAGTTTTCGCCGGCTCTCTCACCTTGCCGCCGACTCATATCAGCAGCGCTGTTTATGTGCAGGATTATCGTTACTCGAATATCTTGTTGCCGGCAGATTTTACATGGGCAATGCTGAGAACCGGTAACGGCACCACTTCTGTTGGGGCTGTGCTGGTGTATAATAATAAACCATCTCAAACAAGTTCGACAACAAATTATGCGATTCTGCAGCTTGACACGGGGTATTGGGTTGTTGAAAATCAAACCGCAGCACCTACTCTGCAAACACAGCTAAACAGCATAAATTCTATTATCAACACGAATAACCCGGCGGCGGGAGCATTTACGCAGATTCCTCTTCCGAATATAAAGATGATTGCCAATGGGGCGGGTCAAATAGGAAACTTTACCATGCCGAATTTCAGGGCTTCTCATGAGCAGGTAAGCATAGTTGCGCTTTTGCAAACAGAGGCGCCGGGCGCTACAGTGCATACTGCGGCAGCGCATGCATCTGGGGCATTGCCCGCTGAGGGCGCACAGGAATTTGTGCTCTACACCGGAAGCGTTGGCGGCATTAGCCTGCCAACCAATCCGAATGCAGTCAGGATTTATAATTTTGATTTCAAGGAACAGGTGGAATGGACTATTGAAGCCGCCACTGTCGGAACTCCTCCGGGAATTGTGCGCTTTGCCGAGTCAAATTCAGGGCGAAACCTATTTCTACAGTTTGAAGAACACCACACCGTGACGTTTGTATCCGGTGCGGGTACGGGTGCCGATTACCAAATATCACCTATGCTTGCGGGTTCGTCGTTAACTTTGCCGGGAAATGATGTAACGCAATTTATACCGCCGGATGGCTACAGCTTTGCAGGCTGGAGAATAATCGACGGCGCAGACCACGTACCCGGTGATGTAATTGAAATAAATGCACCGGTAACACTGGTTGCGCGCTGGGCAGAAGTCCCGCCGGAGCCGTCGCCGGAACCATCACCGGAACCATCGCCGGAACCATCACCGGAACCATCGCCGGAACCATCACCGGAACCATCACCGGAGCCGTCGCCGCAGCCGTCGCCGGAGCCGTCGCCGCAGCCGTCGCCGACACAAACGCCGGCACAAACACAGACTCCGCCGCAGACGATGACACAAGCGGCAGCAACACCGATACCGACAACGACAACGATAACAACGCCGACACCTGAGCCTGAACCGGAGCCGTCGCCGGAGCAGACGCCGACGCCTGAGCAAGCGCAAGCGCCAGAGCCAACACCAACGCCGGAGTTGGAGCCGTCACCGGAACCGGAGCAAGTTTCTGAACCGGAGCCGGAAATCGACATCGATGATGGGGAACTGCCAATTGCCGGTCCGGGTGATATAGATATGAGGCAATGGGCATTGGTCAATCTGTTGCTTGTTATCGGCGGAATCATAGTCACAATGTTGACATTGTTAAGATTTTTAACGAAAAAGCAGCATGAAAGTACTTACGCCTATACAGAGGATGAAGCAAAAGAGGAGAAAAAGCGCTCTAAGTTTAGATTCCTGTCATTGATAGTGACAATTGTGGCCGCTCTTGCGGGAATCTTACTCTTCATCCTGACACAAGACATGAGACTGCCAATGAGACTTACCGACCTCTGGACAATTTGGCAACTGGCAATTTTTGCAGTAGGTCTTGCGTTCTGGCTGATAGCAGTAAAACGCGGCAAAGAAAAAACCTACAACACAGAAAGCGCCGCGTAAAGAACCATCGTCTCGTCCTTTAAAACCAAGTAAATACAGCAAAGAGCTGTTGCACCACAAAGGGAGTGCAGCAGCTCTTTTTAGACACAAAGCACGGACAACACAGGAGCTGTTTTATGTAAGGCTTTTATTATTCGTTTTAGAGTTCAACAATCAAGAAATATTCAACTATAGTTCAACTTGAAGAGATTTATAGCCGCCTCAAATGGCTTCAAATCTCTTGTGATTACCATCAATCACTCAAACTGTTAACCGAAAAATATTTCGTGACTTTGCTGTACTGGTTATGGTATAATAATTAGATATTCAGCGCAACATTTTTATGCTTGTTAGGAAAATTACAAAGGGATTGATAGATTTGACAAGTATATTTTTTGTTCGCCATGCACAGCCAGTCCACTCACACGAGGATGATAGAACACGCCCGTTAAGCATGGGCGGTATTGCCGATAGCAAAAAAGTAACAGAATTTTTAAGCAGATTCTCAATTGACTTCTTTATTTCCAGTCCGTATAAAAGAAGTATGGACACCATTTCTGAAAGTGCAAAAATGGCGAACATGAAAATACATACAGATGAAAGGTTAAGGGAACGGCAAAAAGGTGACGATGGAAATAATCATGGACTGTTCCGTAAGCGATGGGCTGACTTTAATTTTCACGAACAGGGTGGCGAATCACTTGCTATAGTTCAAAAAAGAAATATGGATGCACTGTTTGATATATTAGCAAATCACAAAAATAAAAATGTTGTCGTTGGCACGCACGGCACAGCATTAAGCACGATATTGAATTATTACAATCCATCTTTCGCTTGTGACGATTTTTTAAGAATAATTGACTTTATGCCTTATATTGTCCGTCTTGATTTTGACGGCGAAACATATATTCAACAAGAAGAACTATTGGTAGTCGAAAAGGAGTTTGTTGGCACAAACAGAGCCGATAAACCAAATAATGTTATTATCGTTGCGCTTAAAGCTATCATTGTTTTTAATGGAAAAGCATTGATTATTCAACGTTCAAGTGATGATGAAGTTGGCGCTGATACATGGGAGTTTGTTGGCGGCAGGTTAGATTTTGGCGAAGATTTGGAAGTAGCTTTGAAGCGTGAAATTCATGAAGAAGCTGGATTGAATGTAATGGTGGATAAACTTCTGTATGCTGCAACATTCAAAACGCACGAATACAGGCAGATGGTTATTTTAGCCTATCTGTGTACTGCCACTAATGATAAGGTTGTTCTTTCTACGGAACACCAAAATTATTTATGGGCAAATAAAAAGCAAATTTTAGAAATGCTCCCAAAACCTTTAATCACCAACATGAATCAACATGATGTATGGTGTAACGCAAACATAGAGTGATGTATCTGCATGGCAGGGGAGCGCAGCTTCCAGCCATCAGCCTATCGACAATATGTTCGTGATAAAGTTTCGCATCTTGCGCTTATTCCTCGCAAGGCTACCCCTCCGGGACATATTCAAGCACCAGTATTGGGCTGAGCCAGACAGATGGGGTTTCGCCCCTGTATGGTCTTTGTTCGTACTCGCCGCGTTCTGTGCCTATGCCTAATTGACCTGCGGTGTTGGCGCCCCATGCCCATAGGTTGCCGTCTGAGGTTATCGCCAGGGTATAATCCCTCCCCGCAGCTACAGTGACTACATCTTCCATTATCTGTATAGGCTCACGGCTGCCATCAAAGGTTCCATTGCCTAACATCCCACCGCTTTGATCTACGTTATTGCGCCCCCATGTCCATAGTGTTCCATCAGATTTAATTGCCGCTGCATGGTATAAACCAACAGATACAGCGGTTGCATCGTCCATTATTCTCCTAAACTCGTTGCCTTTATTCCATGACCAAAGTATGTTATCTGACGTAATTACCATAACGCGGTTATTACCACTAACAGATACGGCAATTACATCATCCATTATTCGTGCGGGGGTATATATCTTATCTATCGACACGTCAACAACTATATGGGAAGAGCTATGCGTATTTTCTGACGTAATGTTATCTAAAACAACAGAGCCGATACCCAAGCCCCAAAGAACATTATCTGAGGTAATCACCATTGTGCTACGTGAGCCGGCAGACACAGCAATCACATCTTCCATTATTTTTACAGGGCTACGACGATCTTCAGTTGTTCCGTCGCCTAAGATTCCTTCGGAGTTATCGCCCCATGCCCAAAGGGCGTTATCCGAAGTGATTGCAAATGTACGGTCTCCTGCCGCGGTAACAGCTATTACATCATTCATTATTTCAGCAGAGTTACTTGGAGTTGTGGTTCTTCCGTTACCAAGTTGACCTCTTCTATTGTCACCACTAACTAAAAGTGCTCCATCAGAAACAATAAGTGCTGTGTGGTTAAAACCATCTGAAACTGCAAGAACATCTCGCCTTTCACCAATGTTAATAGGACGGAACAACCCTCCAAGATGTTGGCTATATCCACCCCAAAGCCATAAGCTACCATCTTCCATTATTGCACGAGAAGTTCTTCCGCTTCTTGCTGCCTCTATTGCTACAATCCTCATATTTATTTGCATCGGTTCCGGTGTAGGTAAGTCGGTCGCGACCCAGCCGCCGGTACGTTCGCTAATGCGGCAAGCTACGAGTACCCCAAAAGCAAAAACCACGAGCGACATCGCAGCTAACAATTTTGTTCTTTTTCCTAACATCATGCACACCCCACCAATTATTGCTTTTTGGTTATATCGCCAAGCATAGGCGTGTTATACACATTTGTGCCCCATGCCGTACCCATAAAAGTGCCTAAAGAAAAGGGGCCTGTTATTCTTACTGTGTTTACATAGTCAAAGTATTTCAGTCCGCGCAAAATATCCGTCATCCTGTAGATGCTTAAGCCAGCGTTATCGCGGTCAGGACGATTAACGCCGCCTAAAATATCGGCGATTATTTCCCAAGGCTGCTTAAAATAGTCAAGCCCGGACACACTGCTTCTCGCTGAAGGCATGCCGATACCTATAATATGCCTCCAGAATCCAAGATGCTGCAATTCACTAAAGTGTCTGCCTTCATGCTTGATGGTATCGGAATTTCTTCCTCCTTTTGAAAGCAGGATGAATGGGCCTATAGATGCAGATCGCCCAAGTTGACGTTCAATTTCAAGCATGTCTAGATTTAGAGAGAATGTGGAATCTACAGATGTTAGCATATCTATAAATCCCGGCACAAGTAGCCCTGTATTTACTACAAGCTGACCTTTGTACGCGGATAGTAGACGTTCTCGTGGATCTCCGGGATCATTAGGAATACTAGGATTCGGCGGGACATGATTAAATGCATTTATCACAACATTCTCGTTCGTATTGCCAAAATCGAGGTGCCTTATATCATCGGCAATGCCCTGTGCAACGGCTGCAACAAGTGACACGCCCGCGGAGACAGACTTCGCCACATCCACAGCAGCCTCGCCAACAGCCTGCCCTGCTTTCATGCCGATACGTATAACCCATGTTGGAACACTTGGCAAAACAACCCTGCCGTCCAAGTCAACAAAATCAAGCGGTCTGTTACGGCAGTATGTGTATGGGTTCATAGTCAGCGGTGCCTGTATTGAGCCTTTGACAATGTCCCTGCTCATAAACCTACCGATACTTGGCAAGTATTCCCTTGCTTGTGCAAAATATGAATTAGCCACAGCGTCATGCATATAGCCTGTAAACCCAAATGGCTGCGATGACGCGGCTTCGCCAAGCATGTTGCCGAACTCATCGTAGTCATACGCCTCTTTGCCAAAGCGTACGGGGCTGCCGAGGTCGTCGAGCATGTAGTGAGATGCACCGGCTGCGCTGACCGATGATAGCAACCCACCGTCCCATACGTATGCGGTAGTCCCGTTGTCCCCACTGCGCTGCAACAAATTATTGTAGTGCCGCGTAAAGTCAAGCACATAGTCGATATGCCTTGTCGGGTTTACGCCGAACGCACCCATGCTTTGTCCGACCCGGTATCCCATCCCGTTATACCTATACGCGGCAGCTTGCGCAGTTTCATGATTTATTGCATACTCAAGCCTGTTAATTGCGCCGAATGTGTACTCATTTATCAAAGCGCCGTCTTTATGCACTTGTGTCAAATTACCGCGCTTATCGTAGGTATAGCTTTGCTCATTACCAACTGTATCCGCAGTGGCGATTAGCTGACCCAGGGAGTTGTAGGTATATAAAGTATGCGTTTCGCCATCGGTCATGCCTGTACGGTTGCCGAAGCTGTCATATTCGTAACTCCTGAGTGGGTTGCCGTCCTTTTGCACTTCCAGCAGACGGCTCAGCGCATCATACGCATAGGAATAAACCCCGCTCTCATCCGGCAAGCCGCGGCGCTCTTTGCCTACCTCCGTCTTGTTGCCGAGGCTGTCATACTTGTAACGATAGCTGTCCAAAATACCATCGGCGTTTTGGTGGCTCAGTTCGTGCAAGCGCCCTGAATCGTCATAGCCGTATTTCGTCGTTGTGCCATCTGTGAACATCTTTTCACTCAGGCGGCTCAGTGCGTCATAGCGGTACTGTGTCGTATTTATGCCGTCGCAAACTTCTTTCAGCCGCAGCAGTTCATCATATGCATAGCTCACCTTCGTGCCGTCGGGGTAGACTATGCCTGTTTTCTGCCCAAATGCGTTACAGAGATAGCTTACCTCCAAACCCTGATGATTCGTCACCTTACTTGTACGCCCTTGCCTGTCGGTTTCTATCTTCGTTATGCCAAGCCGGTCTTCAACTTCCTTAAGTTGTCTCAGCGGATCATATGACAGCGTTACCTCGCTCCCGTCGGCGTACGCGATATGGCTCACATCACCGCGCTGCGTGTAGCCGTACTTTGTCAGATAACCATCCTTGTCCAACTTTTCAACAAGCTGTCCGCGGACATCGTAACAATAGCTCTCCTTATTACCCATAGCGTCTGTCACGCTTTCAACCTGACCCATTATATTGCGCTCATAACGCACTACACGGCTGTTGCTTTCACCTTGATGTACTTCAATCAGCCTGTCGCTTTCATCATATGTATACAGCGCTATGTTTCCAAGCGCGTCCGTCACTTTTGATAATTTGCCTGTCAGCGTGTATTCGTACATCGTCGTATTGCCGCCGGCGTCGGTCATGCTTGTCAGGTTCGATACCGCGTCGTAGGTACAACTGCGTGAAGTACCCGAAGAATCAGTCACTTTGATAACACGATTTAAACTGTCATAGTCATACGTTGCTGTTTGCCCGGTGCGTCCTGTTGCGCTTTTCACATTCCCGCCCTCGTCGTAGCTATACGTCTCTTTTGTATTATCGGGATAGATTACAGCACGAAGCTTGCCGCCCGGCATATATTCATACCGGGTCGTCAGCCCTGCTTCATCTGTCAC
>Ga0209755_10008673_pt1 | contig 10829 bp, 12 predicted proteins | sample TergutCo191P1_FD_187301 | JGI IMG/M metagenome (GOLD analysis project Ga0209755, IMG submission 187301) | Cornitermes sp. P1 segment gut microbial communities from Petit-Saut dam, French Guiana - Co191P1 (SPAdes) (version 2) | ecosystem: Host-associated > Arthropoda: Insects > Digestive system... | reverse complement strand
ATCTTGCATATCGCAATCAACACCATTGATAATTTCGTTTGTGAGTAGAATTGTGGCGTTTTTTTCGTCAACTTTCTCATTGTTGTAGTTCAATGCACCCCAAAGATTACCGCTTTTTTCAATTTTTGCTATCATAATGTTGTTGTATTTTTTTGGAAATTTTGAGAATTTCCGCAGTACATTCCAAAACTTGGCTATATGCTTTGTTTGCTTCTTCAAGCAGAATTTTGGTTTCTTGAGGTGGGTGCTTTGCTTGAATAAACCTTGCGATTTGGTTATGATTGACACCGATTTTTTTAATGTGTTGAGCAAAATTTCCGATTGCGATACAGAATTTATCGCCCGTTTCATCGTAAATTCTCACATTAACTTTTTTATTAAGTAGCAATGTGCGGACATATTTGGAAAGATTTCCACCAGAATACTTCGTTGCTTTTTCCATAATCAAAGAGTGTTCGTCGAAACTTAACCGGGTAACAACAACTTTTTCTTTGTTTTGTTCTTTGTTTTTTTTAGCCATAATTTTATATTTTTAAGAATTTAGAAAATCCGACTTTGGAGGATTTTTCCCCCGTAGGGGCAAGGGCTTTTGTATTACAAAAGCATACCTTGCCAATCACTGGTGTGATTATTTTTTGTGCCCGTAGGGTGCAGGTTGCTTTTGTTAATATGTTCATTTTTATTAATTTAGTTTATCTGTGTGTTTTTGTCTATGCTGATTTGCTTGATTGGCGTGGGTTTTAGCGATTTTGGAAGTTTTAATTTTGCTCTTGGGGTGGGTTGTGTGATTGGGTTTGCATTTTTTTTGAAAATTTGAATGGTTTGTGGTTAAATGGTTGATGGATTGTGCTTTGCTGTTTTAGGTGTAGATATTGTCAATATCGTTGTTGTTGTAATTATTGTAATTATCATAATTATCGTAATTATTGTAAGTGCTGTATTTATTGTAATGCTGTTAATTATTGTCATTATTGTTGATATTGTAGTTATTGTTATTATTGTTATTATTGTTATTATTGTTATTATTGTACTGTTGTTAGTTGCTGTTGATATTGTAATTATCGTTAATAGGAATTTTATTGTGTGGGCTATTTGCTGAAATTAAATACTGTGATGTTAATTTTTGTTTATGTTGCTTTATGTAACGCAAAAAAAATGTATTACAAAATTAGGAAAAAAAATAATATTGCGCGATGTTATTTTGCAAATCTGTGCTTGTTGAATGCTGTTTTGTGTGATTTAGTATTGTGTAATATAGTGTGTTATGCTGAATAATAGACGCTTGTTTGTCTATTCTTAAATTGCGAAAAATTTTGCTATTGTTGGAATTATTTGTAATTTTGTGATGTCATTATATTGTGGCAATAAAAAAATCATCTACACAATGAAAACGAAAAAGAAACCTATCTTCGTGTCTGTCGCCACGCAAAAAGGCGGAGCAGGCAAATCCACGTTTACCATTTTAGCGGCAAGCATATTGCAATATAAGCTTGGAAAAAATGTTGCTATTATTGATTGCGATAGTACGCAAGGCAGTATTCACGGTTTGCGTGAGCGTGATTTAGAAACGCTTTCAAATTCGCCAAAGATTCAATCGCTACTTGCTATACAGCAAGAGCGTAGTGAAAAATCGCTTTATCCCATAAAAAGGGTCTCGTCCCTTGAAGTGATAAACCCCGACAAATCAAAATCCTATCTTGCATTGGATGTTGCGGAAGAATTATCTCAGTCGCAAGACTTGGATTATATCTTTTTTGATATGCCCGGAAGTGTAAAAGTTTCGGGAGTGCTGAAAACACTTTTGATGATGGATTATATTTTTTGTCCGTTTTCCAATGTTACATCTGATATTGAATCGTCCCTTGCGTTTTGTCGCACGCTAATAAACGGTGTTATCAAGGCAAAAGTTGGTAATCTGAAAACCGTATATGGTTTTTGGAATCAAATAGATTCTCGTGCCAAAACATCTGCTTTTGATAAATACATTCCTGTTTTTTCTGACTTGGGGGTTGAAATGCTCGAAACTCGCATTCCGCAACTTGTCAGATTTGGAAAGGAAATTTCAAACAATCCGAAACCGACCGAGATTTTCAAATCAACAATTCTTGCACCACAAGGTAGCCTTTATGGTAGTGGCGTAAATGACTTGGTTGATGAGATGGTTAAGGCTATGGATTCAGAAACAAACTAAAACGGAGGTGAGATGAACAAAAAACATTCAAATATAAGTGAAGATGCATTGCAAGCAATGATTGCAGGTGCAACGGTGGAAGTAGTAACGCCCCAAAGCATAAAACCTACTACTTCGGACGACAGTCCGCAAGAGCTGGAAGAGCCCGGCACAAAAACAGATGTCTTGGACGAAAAATCTGCAAAAACTTTGAAAGAAAAAAAAATCCATAAAACAACGGAAAATTCGGATACTCCCAATGTGCCAGCTTCACACAAAGAGGCAAAGGAAGAGTATATGGAAAAGTTTTTGCAAAAAAAAACATACACCCTGCGTAGGTACATAGCTATACCCGAAGAGACCTATCAAAAGATATCGTCCGTGCACAACCGCGTTGGACGCGGACAAACAACTATGATGGCACTTATTGGCAGTATAGTCGAAGACCATATCGAAACACACAGAGAAACTATTAACAAAATTTCAAAAGACTTAACTGTAAATTTTTAGAATTATGACACTTTCAGCATTTATACAAATATTATTGCTTGTTTGGGCTTTGTTTTCCGTCATTTACTTTAAAGATGAAATCAAGGAGTTTGTTAGTAAAAAGCCAAAGGCGAACGATCCGCAAGACAACCTTGTCGATGAGATAGACGAGAGTGATTTTGTGGGCAGGGTTGATGACGAGGATTTTGACCTGTCGGACGAAGAACCCATCCAGCAGAATGACGAATCTGATGAATCGGAACAAAGCGATGATAGCAATGACGAAGAGGATTATCAAGAGCACGATTCGGAAGATTTTTCGGCACAGTACGAAGAAACAGAACCAATCCCCCAGCATTGGATAAAGGAAATGCAAATCGAAATCTTATCGCTACAAACTGACGAAAATACCGATGCAGAGATTGATCATTCGGGGGTAGAGGTTGAGCTAATAGAAGAGTCCGTCAATGAGGTGTATAATCCGACTTCCGAAGAGGCTTCCAAAGAGGCTGTCAAGGTTATTGATGACCTTGACGAAACAGCTCTCATAGAGTCGCTAAAAACAGACGATGTATTTCTCGCAAGCCTTGAAAGGATTCGAGCCATTGCTAACTAAATAATTTTTTTTGCTCAGACGTCGCAGAATAATGACATTTTTAAAACGGTCTTGAGTCGCAGAATAATGACGAAAAAAAAACAACATTAACTCAAAAAAATACAAAATTATGAAAACAATTATTGAAAACAAAAGATGGCTCGTGCTTATTGTCCTTGTCGCTTTTTTTGGTGCAGATATTTTTGCACAGCAAGTAAACGTAAATCAAGCTCTCTCGACAGTAAACCAACAAGTGCGAGGTATGTTTACAATGGCAGCCAACGTGATGATGGCAGTTGGAGCGATTGGAGCTTTGGTGGGGACAATCATCGTATTTAGCAAGTGGATGAAAGGTGATCAAGGCATCACGTCCTACGTGTCGAACTGGATGTATGCTCTTGTCTTTATTGGTATAGCTGGAATTATCATTCGTGCATTAACAGGCGTACAAGGCTAAAATAAGAGAGTAACGTGGCATATCAAGTTAATAAAAGTTTAGGAAAAAAAGTTGAGTTCAAAGGCTTGCAGGGGCAGTATTTACTGTATTTTGTGGGTGGGCTTTTCGCCTTGTTTTTTGTTTTCTTGATAGTGCGTTTTGCAGGTGTTCCCGATTTGATAGCACTAATTATTACGATTGTTTGTGGAATTGTGCTTGTGAAAAAGATATTTGATATGAACAGAAAATACGGGATTCACGGAGCAATGAAAATGATTGCTCGTAGATCTTTGCCACGATTTATTATCAACCGAAAGCCAATTTACAAAATTATCAAAACAGCAAAAAAATGATCAGTACCTTACCTGCTTCCACTCTCGAAAACCGTCTGCCCATTTACAGGGTAGAAAACGACTGCATCATCACAAAAGGTGGTGATTATGGCGTTGCATTTCGAGTGGAACTTCCGGAACTGTTTACAAAAACAGAGAAGGAATACGAGGCGATACACTCCTCTTGGGTTAGGGCGGTTAAGGTACTGCCTCATTATACTGTTTTGCACAAACAAGATTGGTTTTTGGAAGATACTTATACGCCTCAGTATTCCGATGAAAGCTCGTTTTTGGACAAAGCGTTTCAACGGCATTTTATCGAGCGACCATACACGGAGCACTACTGCTACCTGTACTTGATAAAAACTTCGCCACAAACCATACGCAAGCAATCCGTAGGTACAACGCTTGCCGTTGGCGATTTGATACCAAAGGACATATTGGACAAAGACGGGCAGGTGGCTTTTATGGAAAGCGTAAATCAGTTCAAGGCAATTATTGAAAGCGGTGGACACATCAAGCTTGTGAGGCTCAAAAAAAACGACATTGTCGGAACGCCAGAAAAAACAGGATTGATTGAAAAATATCTCTCTTTATCAAACAGCAATTCTCGTTTGTTGGAAGACATAGAGCTAAACCCGAAGGGTGTAGTTGTCGGAAACAAGCATACCTGCTTGTTTACAATATCTTCAGAAATTGAATTGCCCGACAAGGTCGCATCGGATTTGAAATACGACCGACTTTCTACAGAAAACAGCACTTGCAACCTTTCGTTTACCTCTCCGCTCGGACTTCTTTTGCCGTATGATCACATTGTTAATCAGTATTTGTTTATTGACGATCCGCAAAGGTTGATTAACCAGCTCGAAAAAGAGGCGAAAAATATGAATACCCTTGCCAAGATGTCAAGGGCGAATGCTATCAACTCAGAACTTATCGAAGGGTTTCTCAACGAAATTAACACAACCGGACAAGTGCCAATTCGTTCGCACGTCAATGTGCTTGCGTGGAGCGACAATCCGGATAAATTAAGTGTAATCAAAAATGATGTTGCGTCTGCGATATCGGTTATGGGGGCCACGCCACGCCATAATGTTACAGATGCACCAGTGTTGTTTTGGAGCGGAATACCCGGAAACGGTGCGGATTTCCCAAGTGAAGAAACCTTTAAGACAACGATCGAACAAGCTGTATGTTTTTTTACAAATGAAACAAACTATAGGAGTTCGCTGTCGCCATTTGGTATGAAGATGGTTGATAGGTTTGGAAAGCCATTGCATATTGACATCAGCGACGAGCCAATGAGGCGTGGGATTATCACTAACCGAAACAAGTTTATACTTGGTCCATCGGGTAGTGGAAAATCGTTTTTTACAAACCATATGGCTCGCCAATACTATGAGCAAAATTCACACGTAATGCTTGTGGATGTTGGACATAGTTATGAGGGGTTGTGTAAGTTGATAAATTACAAGACAAGAGGCGAAGACGGGATTTATATCACTTACGAGGAAAACAACCCAATTACATTTAATCCGTTTTATACGGATGATGGTGTGTTTTCTGTTGAGAAAAAACAAAGTATTGTTGGGTTACTGTTTACGCTGTGGAAGCCAAGCGAACATCACGCCCAAAACGAGAAAAATCAAGTTTCTGACCTTGTCAGTAAATACATACAAAAACTTCAATCAAACCCGTCAATTCGCCCGTGTTTTGACACGTTTTATAGATTTTTGATTGGCGAATACTACGACAACGCAATTAGATTGGTGGAAGGCGAAGACGGCAGGGTTATTGAAGGTGTAAGGGAGCAAGATTTTAATTTTGAATCGTTCCGCAAGGCAATGCAACCTTTTTACAAAGGTGGCGAATATGATTTTTTGCTAAACTCCGAACAAAACATAGACCTTTTAAACAAGCGGTTTGTTGTATTTGAGCTCGACAACATCAAAGACCACCCGGTGCTTTTTCCTGTGATTACAATTATCATTATGGAAGCGTATTTGAGCAAGCTTCGCAGGTTGCACGGTAGCGTGCGAAAAGTGCTTATTTTGGAAGAAGCGTGGAAGGCAATTATGAATGAGACGATGGCTGTTTTTATCAAAGATATGTTCAAAACCGCCCGTAAGCATTATGGCGAAGTCATTGTTGTAACACAAGAAATTGACGATATTAAGGATAATCCGATTGTAAAAGATACAATCATTAACAACTCGGACTGCAAGATACTACTTGACCAAGCCAAATATGCGAACCGCTTTGAAGATGTAGAAAGAACGCTTGCACTAAGCAAAAAACAGCGTTCACAAATCTTGTCAATCAATAAAAATATCGACCCGAAGCGAAAGTACAAAGAAGTGTATATTGATTTGGGTGGAAATGCTTCTGCTGTGTACGCGACAGAGGTTTCGCTGGCGGAATACTACATCTATACAACTGAGAAAAAAGAAAAAGTCGCCGTGATGGAACTTGCCGAAACTGTTGGTGGCGATATTGAATATGCCGTAAAATTGCTCATTGAACAAAATGAAAAATAGATTATGAAAACGATTAGAAAAATAATGCTGATAGTGGCTTTTTGTTCGGTGGTGCATACGCCACAAGTGCGAGGGTACGGTATGTTAGTTCACGATTTGCCACATATGATTCAAAATCTCTTGTCTGCATTGCAGTCTTTTGGCGAGGCTGTTATACAAACAGGGCATCTCGCAAATCTATTTCGAGGTGCAGAGCAAACAATAGAGGGACTACGTGGGCTTCACGAGCTTCAGCAAAACATCTCTGCAGGCGTGATGCATATGCGACAAATGGAAGACCTCGTAAGAACATTCTATCAAACTATTGACGTAGCAACAACGGGAGCTCAAAATCTTTCAAGGATGCGACCGCCAAGTGGCAGAAACCCTTTTCAGTTTGGAGCATCCTATATGCAGTTAATCACGACCGTAATAAACGAATATACTAGGCAAGTTGTCCACGCAAATAGAGTTTTTTCAGAAACTTTCAGAATGTTTGGAAATCCATTTAGGGCATCAGATGCTGAAGCAACAGAGATGATTGAGAATGCAACTGACGAGTTGCTAGATATTAAAGATTTTTTAATTTATTTGTATAATAGAATTAGGCAAATGGAAGCAGAAGCAAATGCTTTGCAGCACGTTCAGCAATTAGCAGAACGCCACAATCTGTCGTCTTTACATGCAGCTTCTATGGTATCAGATATGGGGCTTCACGAAGGAGCGTTGGGTGTTTATTCGTTAAAAGAAGGGTTTTGGGCTACATTAGAGCAATATCGCCCATCACGAGGCAGAGCGATTACATTTAGACAGCATCTTCGTGATTACTTGAATTTATATTATGCTATTTCAGCGATAGTGTTACTGTTTGGTGCATATAGAGTTGCACATAGAGTTCATGTGGAAGGCGAAGACTTTGTCAAGGCAGCATCTGTTTGGGCAGTTGCAGCAATAGTTATGGTTTTGATTGGAATAATTGTCAATTCACTTTCTTTTGGAATGAGCAATTAAATTGTTAGAAACGAAAAAATATACGTGCTATGAATATGATGGAATTTGCAGATGCTTTTAGTGCCTTCTTGTCAAGTAGAATGGGGGGGCTCACACTTGCTGTTGGTGCGCTTGCCGCTGTTGGCGTACTTGCTTATTGTGGTGAAAAAATATGGACGGCGATTGCCAACAATGAGCCCGTCAACCTATACCAATTTGTTCGTCCGTTTTTACTTGCACTGCTTTGCGTGCAATTCCATTGGGTTGTGGCAACAGTCAATTCTCTTTTACTGCCGATAAACAGAGCTACGCACGAACATTTTATTGTGCAAAGAGGTGGAATTGCAAGCATTAGCGAACAGAATATGCGTGAGCTAACCCGAAATGTTTCTGAAAACACTGTAGAGCAGACAGAGCAAGCGATAAGTGAAGAAATAGCGGCAGGCAGTCGTGGTCGTGACCGACGAAGAGTACGGCAAATATTAACGGTGGCATCTATGGCCACTGCTACGGCTCACGGAGCTGGCCCAGCAACAGGAATGCTAAGGGCTGCCAATGCTGTAGCTGCTGTTGAGGGTCGCGAGAATTTCATTACACGTGGAATAACACGTGCCATTCAGTGGGTTATCGGCTGGCTATTTCCACTGGTTGCATTTGCTATTCAATGTATGAGGATTGTGTTTTTATCGTTATTGGTACTTATGGGTCCAATAGCGATGGCTCTTTCGATATTCCCCGGATTTACTGGAAATTTTAAGGCGTGGCTGATAAAATACATCTCGGTTTATTTGTGGCTTCCGATTTTGTATTTTATTGATTTTGTTATATTTGTGATGGCTGAATTTGCGGTGCGAGGCACGAGTGGATTCGGCTTGGACACTTCTGTTATTACAGCAAGTGGAGTGATGCTTATTACAATACAACTTATCGGAATATTTGCAATGATGTCGATACCAACAATCGCATCTTGGATGGTGCAAGGTGGCGAAACAGGGCAAGGTATAAGAACGCCATTTGCAGCAGCAGGAGCAGCAGCAGGAACAGCCGCTGGGGTGCTTACAGGTAAAGCTATAGCAAGTAGTGCCGTATCTAAAGGTGTAACAAGAGCGGCAGGGGCAACTGGATTGGCAAATGCTGGAGGTGCAGGTAGCTCCACGCCACCAAGTAGCGAATCGTCATCTTAATTAAAACAACAAAAAAGATATGTTCAAAACCTTAAATAATATCGACAAGTCGTTTCGTGCAATGCGAGCAGTTGTGATTGTAACGCTAATTATATGTGGAATCACAGTCGTTGCTGTTGTGTTCCGTACAACAGCAATGATAGCAGCAGAACGGCAAAAAATATACGTACTTGATGGCGGAAAATCTTTGATACTTGCGTTGCAACAAGATTTAGCCATAAACCGCCCAGTGGAACTTCGCAACCACGTAAGAATGTTCCACGAACTGTTCTTTACACTTGCACCCGATGCCGAAGTAATCAACCGAAACATTGGACGAGCACTCGCTCTTGCTGATCGCTCGGCACACAATTATTTTACCGATTGGAACGAAGGCGGTTTTTACCGCCGAATTATCGCGAACAACATCATCCAGCGAATAGAGATTGATTCGATGGATGTAAATGTTGATGTTTATCCGTATCGAGTAATGGTATATGCCCGTCAGTTAATTCAACGGCAAAGCAATATGACAACTCGAAATTTGGTAACTACGATGCAAGTTGTCGAAAGCCAAAGGAGCGACAACAATCCACACGGATTTATTATACAAAATTTTGTCGTTGTCAATAACGATTATATAGAAACTGTTACGTTGCAATAGCAACCCAAAACTATTTGGCTATGAAAAAAACAAGATACATAAAAGGGCTATTATTTAACGGCCGCTTCCGCCGAAAAACCGTAAAGGGTTTTGTTGAAAACCGCTCGAACGCAAGCAAAAAAAACATCCTTGTTTTTTGCGTGATAACAATCGTTGTTATGATTGTGATGAATTTATGTACGGCAATAAGACCGTTGTTTGAAAATAGTGCCGATTATCAGGAAATTCAAGAAATGGAAACCGAGTTGGTAATGCCCGATTTTGAAATGCTTCAGGAACTCTTAACTTTTCCCATAGAATAATAACCAAAAAAACAAAAATTATGGACAAAAAGAAAAAAATAGTTGCTTATATTATATTTTCGTTGCTTATATTTGGTGGTGGTTTTGCGGTGTATTTTTCCTTTCTTGCAGACGATCAGCAACCACGAGTAGCTGGAGCGAGAATGTTAGATTTGCACCTTCCGGATGCGGAAGAACGCCTACTCCCTCAAACTTCGATTGAGGCTTATGAGGAGCTTGCACAGGAGCTTTTTATGGAGCAAAATCGCAGGGTGTTTGAAACCGAAGATGGGGACATTAGCTTGACAAGACCCACTCGCGGTGGGAACGATAGAAACGAAAGCGAACCAACCGTTAATGTTGCTGTTGTTCCATCAAGAAATGCCCCACCAGTGGCAGCCCAAAACAATAACGAGGTTGTCGCCGAATGGCAACGCACGCTTGCTGCAAATGCCGAGCGAGATAGGGAGCGAGAGGAGCAGCGTAGAATAGCGCAGGCTGAAGCCGAACAGCGTAGAATAGCCGAACAGCAACAACGAGAGGAGCAACTCGCTCAACTTCAAGAGCAACAGCGTGTAGCACAAGAATTGATGATGGCTCAACTTATGGCTCAACAAGGCGGTGGAATGCACCAAGAACCACCACCACTCCCAACAACGCAGGAACAACAAAACAGATTTTCCGAAGAAAATGTTGTGATGCCTGTTACCGAGCAGGGCGATGGGATTGTTTCGTCCTTACGCCGTAGCACAGGCTTTCACGGCAGTGGCGAGATGGCTCCACGTAGAAACACAATACTTGCGACCGTTAATGGTCGTCAAGTGATTTCTGAGGGGCAGAATGTCCGGGTACGACTGCGTGAGCCAATGCAGGTTGGAAGGCAGATTATTCCCATTGGGAGTGTTGTTGTTGGCGTTGCGAATATCGGTGTTGATAGGGTTTTTATTACGATTTCTTCGATAGAAAATAACGGTGTGATTACTCCAGTTAGATTGACTGCTTTTGACTATGATGGGCAACACGGCTTATTCGTTCCGGGCTCTCTCGAAAACGAAACTTTGCGAGAGATTGGTGGGGAAATTGCCAGTGCGATAGGTACAGGAGCAACGACCTCTGTGAGTATGATAAACAATCAGTCGGCAATGGAGCAAATACAGGGCGAAGTGATGCGTGGAGCGATACAAGGAACGGCA
>Ga0209755_10008672_pt1 | contig 10831 bp, 9 predicted proteins | sample TergutCo191P1_FD_187301 | JGI IMG/M metagenome (GOLD analysis project Ga0209755, IMG submission 187301) | Cornitermes sp. P1 segment gut microbial communities from Petit-Saut dam, French Guiana - Co191P1 (SPAdes) (version 2) | ecosystem: Host-associated > Arthropoda: Insects > Digestive system >... | reverse complement strand
GCGCTATATCGGACATCCTATCCTCGGCGATATTCTTTACGCGGATAATTACGGCGGCAGTCAAATTCTAAACGCAAGCCTTATGCTTCATTCAAAAAGTCTCGCGATAACTATACCGGGCGAAATTGAAAAAAGACTGTTTACGTCTGATTTACCTCAGCGTTTTTTTACAATTATCGAAAAGTTGAACAGGATGAATATAAATGGATAATTTTTCTTTACAAAACAGTTTTCCGTATATTATTGATGAAACAGAAAATTTCGCGGTTGTTTTTAAACCTCCAAGGATGCATTGCACATCAGCTGATTCATCAAAAGAAAAATTTAGAAAACCAGAATCTAATGAAGATAAAAACGGCGATACTCTTATTGAATGGTTTAAAAAAAATTCAGCTTCTGTTTATGACATTATGCACCGCCTTGATTATGAAACGCATGGACTTGTGTTATTCGCAAAAAATGAAAAAAGTTTTTCTTTTTTTAAATCGGCGCAGGATAATGACGATTTTATAAAGGAATATTCAGCAGAATGTATAATAACTAAAAATAATTCTATAAATTCAACACATTCAAAAAATATTCCTGATTTTTTTTATTTAGCGCGAAATTCCATAAATGGTTTTCCGCCTTCACCGTTATTCGATCATAAAACGTCAATCGAAAAACCGTTTGTCATTGAAAGTTATTTTCGCCCCTTTGGACAGGGAAGAAAAGTTGTTCGTCCTGTTACAGAAGAAAATAAAAAACAAAAAGAAACGGTAAAAAATAAAGGCGGTTTTTACAAAACAGAAATCGTCGGCGTTAATAATAATATTTTTACTGTAAGGATAAAACGCGGATTCAGGCATCAAATAAGATGCCATCTTTTTTGGATAGGATTTCCTATATTAAACGATCCGCTTTATTTTAACATAACGTCAGGAGAAACCGCCAGGAGTAATATCATCAAGGAAAATAAAATTTCATGTAACACTAATAAAGATGTTTTCCTTGCCCTTAAATCTCATGCGATATTTTTCAATGATCCCGAAACAGGAATAAAGCGCGAGTATCGTATCCCGCCGTTAGCTGAAAATTAAACGCGTTTTACTGCTTTATAAAGCGCCTCGCGGGTGATTTCTGTCCAGACAGGCCTTCCATGAGGACAGCGCGGTTCGCGGAGAGCCAGCGCTTGTTTTCCAAGTTCCAAAGCTGTTTTATCATCAGGAAAATCGCCGTCTTTGATTGCCGCGCGGCAGCATACAGTCGCGGCCCATTTTTGCGCTAGATTTTCACCCGCTGTTCTAAGCGAAAGAATTTCTTTTACAGTTTCCTTATCGCTCATCCGCCAGTCCGCAGGCAATGCTTCGATATACCATGAGCCGTTAGAAATGTTTTCATCTTTATTTATTACAGTTCCCAAGCGTGATAATTCATTTTGTTTTTCTTCCAGAAACGAGTCTTCTTCCGCGCTCTCAGTCTGAAAAGGAACCGGCGTAAGCAATTCTTGTTTGGGAATGCCATCTTTCAGAAATTTATCATAAAGGATGCGTTCATGAGCTGCGTGCTGGTCTATAATGTAGAGTCTGTCGCCGTATTCAATCAAGATAAATAAACCAAACGCTCTTCCCGCGTAACGTATTTCTCCGTATACCGGCGAAGTTTCACGGACAGAAGAATTTATTTCGCTTAACTTTTTTCCGGCTGAACTGAGGCTGGGAATAGGAAATTCGGAAATAGTTTTTGTATACGATGAGTGATTGTTTTCATTAATTTTAAAATTAATTTGTTCATTATTGAATTTAAATTCATTTTTCTGTATTTCGTATTCAACGCGCTCCTTTGCGTCGTTGTTTGAATTCTTTAAATATAAATTATGAAAAAAACTTTTAACTCCGCCGGAGATAGCGCTGTGAATCGCTCCCGGATCGCGGAAACGCACTTCGCGTTTTGCCGGATGAATATTAAAATCCGCAAGCGATGGCTCGATCTCTGTAAAAACCGCCGCAACAGGATGAGTTCCGTTAGGAAACCAGCCCTGACAGCCGTATTCAATTGCCTGAACAAGCGCGTATTCCTGAACTCTTCTTCCGTTTGCGAAAATATAAATTTGCCGGCGATCGTTTCTAAAAAGTTCCAGGCCTCCTATAACAATGGCGGCGGTAAAACCTTCTCCAGTAATATAAATCTCGTGTAAAAAATATTTCTCCTGCGTACCGTGCGAAGATACTGAAAAATCCCCAGAAGATGTTTGAAAAACAGCTGACGCGAAGCGCTCTTTTTTTGACGATACGGCAGGGAGATAATCTTTTAATATGCCGTCTTGCAGATAACGGAAGTTTATATTATTAAAGGCAAGAGCTTTGTCGATAAAAATCTGGCGGCATAACGCAGCTTCGCTTCCCGCTCTTTTTAAAAAACGTTTTCGCGCGGGAATATTCTCAAACAGATTGAGCGCTCTTACAGTTGTGCCTTTTGTGCGTCTTGTCTGTTCTATAGATGGCGCATAACTTTCGCCGGGACCTGCTGTTAACTGAAAAGCGTCTCTTCCGTCGGCGCTTGTAATTATCTCAAGGCGAGAAACGGCAGAAATTGCAGCTAACGCCTCTCCGCGGAACCCCAGAGTGCGCGATGTATCTAAATCATCTAAACTGCGTATCTTGCTCGTCGCGTGAGGCAGATGGCACAATTCAAGATCGCTTCGGGTCATTCCGGCGCCGTCATCTGTAACTTCAGCTTTTTTGCTTCCGCCTTCTTCAATTGAAACTTCGATATTAACAGCTCCGGAATCAATCGCGTTGTCAAGAAATTCTCTGACTAGCGCGCATGGACGATCAATTACTTCTCCCGCGGCGATGCGTCTTGCCTCTTCAGGCGGGAGAATTTTTATCGCCTGTCTTCTGTTAACATCGTTCAATTTAATCCCCTGAGTCAAACAATTCAAGTTCCGGAGATTCTTCCGCCGGCGCTTCGGCCGAGTTCATTAAAATTTCTATGCGGTTTTCTATTTTTTCAAGGTCTTTTTCCAAGGTTTGCGCAAGGCGGATTCCTTCTTCAAATGATTTTAACGCGTCATCAAGGGGAATGTCGGATTTGCGGATTTTTTCACCTAACAGTTCAAGCCTTTCTAGCCGTTCTTCAAAACTTTTCATTCCTGTATTTTTCGCCGCTGCTGCCGCTGTTTTTTTCGCCATATTTATCTCCTGTAATTTTTATATTTGAACGCTCTCTACAATCGCTTCTATTTCGCCTTTAAGCGGCCTGATTTTAAGTTTGCCGCCTTTTTTAACAGCGGAGGAGCTGAGTACAATATTTCCTTTACTGTCTGTCACCAATGAGAATCCTCTTTCCATTGCAGCTAACGGACTTCCGGCTTTTAAAACAGCCGATGCCATGCGTATGCGGTTTTTAAAATCTGATGTTTTATCCGATATGCTGCTTATTAAATCTTCTTTCGCGTCGTCAAAACGGATTAAACGCGGCTGAAGAATCGCGCGGAAACGGTATTCCATATCATGGATGTCAAATGGTTTTAACAAAAGACGAGCTTTTTCAAGTCTTGTGCGCATAACGCTGTGAAGATTCCGCCTGATAGATTGTATAGAATCTGTAATAGCTGAAAAATTTTCGCTCACCATCTCCGCAGCAGCCGAAGGAGTAGGCGCTCTTAAATCCGCGGCAAAATCGCTTAATGCCCAGTCGATCTCATGACCCACAGCGCTTACTACAGGGATTTCAGAATTCGCGACGGCGCATACAACTTCTTCGTCCGAAAAAGGAAGAAGATCTTCTAAGGAGCCGCCGCCTCTTCCGACAATTAATACATCGGCAATCTTCCATTCATTTGCCTGTCTGATTCGCGCGGCGATTAAATGCGCGGCGTCATCACCCTGAACAGGAGCGGGAAGTATAATTACTTTCACCGCGGATGCGCGTCTTTGCAGAATATTTAGAATGTCGCGTACCGCGGCTCCGGTTGGAGAACTTATAACGCCGATCGAAGACGGAAAACGAGGGAGAGGAATTTTTCTGCCGCTGTCGAACAATCCTTCCGAGGCTAGTTTTTGTTTTCTTTTTTCAAGCATCGCGAGGATAACGCCTGTTCCCGCGATTTCCATTTCTTCGCAGACGATTGAGTATGTTCCGCGCGGCGCGTAAACAGAAAGACTTCCCCGGACACGCACCAGCATCCCATCCTTAGGATCAAAGCCGAGCGTTTTAAATTTATTTCTGAACATTACAGCGTCAATTTTCGCACCGGAATCTTTTAAACTAAAATATAAATGTCCGGAACTAGCGGGTCTTAAGTTTGATATTTCGCCTTCGACACAAATATACGAAAAAGAATCTTCAAGGTTTTGGCGAATCTGTTCCGTAAGTTCGCTTACCGTTAGGTGCTTATTCATTATTTTTCCGTAACTATAACCGCGCCGGCTCCGAGAAAGCCCACGCCCGCGACTACCTGCGCCGCGATTCTTCCGGGATCGCTGCCTTCAAGCTGCTGCGGAATCCAGATTGAAAGAAGCATCAAACATGAAGCGTCGAGCGATATCAGTATGTGAGTGCGAAGACCTGCGACCTGTCTTCGGCTTGAACGTTCAATGCCGATAATAAAACCTGCGGTAAAAACAAGCGCAAGACGGATTATCATATCAAGTTCTGTTAATTGGTGCGGCATTTTTTTATTATACAATAAAAATATAAACCTATGCTATAATATCTTTATGAAAATAAATATGATTTTAGGCGTGGCGTCTGCGGCCACACAGATTGAGGGCGGCGGGTTTAAACATACATGGAGTGACTGGTATGAGAAAGGACATATTAAAGACGGATCGAATCCGGCGCGCGCTAATGATCATTTAAATCGATGGAAGGAAGATATCGATCTTATGGCGGATATGGGCATCAGAATTTACAGATTAAGCGTTGAATGGGCAAGAATCGAGCCTGAAAAATATAAATATGATGAAGCCGCCGTTAAATGGTACCGAGGCCTTCTTGAATATATAAAAAGCAAAAGCATGTTCGCGCTTTTAACGATTCATCATTTTACCAATCCGCTGTGGTTCGAAGAATCGGGAGGATTCGCTGAGCCAAAAAATATTCCTGTCTATCTTGGTTTTGTAGATTATGTTGTAAGAAATTTCGGCGATCTCGCGGATGAATATGTGACGATTAACGAGCCGAATGTTTTTGCCGTTATGGGATATAACGCGGGCGTTTTTCCTCCGGGAAAAAAATCGATGTTAGCTGCAATTAAAGTGCAGTCAATTATGGCGTCCTGTCACATTCAGGCGTACAGCCTGATTCACCGCGTACGAAGAGAGATGGGCTTCGCAAACACAAAGGTAGGATTTGCGCATCACGCCCGTGTTTTCGCGCCGAAAAATAAAAAGAATCTCTGGCATTGTATTTGCGCGAAACTGTCTGCGTTTATGTTCCAGAACGCGCTGACAAAAGCCTGTTTATCAGGCCGCTTTGTTTTTCCGTTTATCAAATACGGAAAAGTGCGCCGCGGCGAATACGCCGATTTCCTCGGATTAAATTATTACACAAGGTCCTCGGTGGCGTCTCTTGGCGACGGCGTGGACGAGAACGCTCCTCATAACGATCTTGGCTGGGAAATTTTCCCTGAAGGCATCGTAAAGTGCGCCGCGGATTTATATAAACAGCTTCAAAGACCTATATACATCACCGAGAACGGAACATGCGATAACAATGATTCATTCCGCAGCCGCTATATTTACGATCATATTAAAGCGCTTGCCGATTCAGGCCTTCCTGTTGCGCGTTACTATCACTGGTGCTTTACCGATAACTTTGAATGGTGTGAAGGAGAAAGCGCCCGCTTTGGATTAGTGCATGTCGATTATAAAACGCAAAAACGCACGATTAAAAAAAGCGGCCAGTTTTTTTCCTCGATGATTAAAAATAAAGGCGTCACTGACGAGGACTATAAAAAATATGTAGCGCAGCAGGAATACAAAAAATAATAGATGTTATGGAACAGCTTCAGCTAATATATTTTATGCTGATAATAATGTAAAATATTCAAATGATAACTTTCATTAATAATACCTTCCATCTTTCTACAGATGACACAAGTTATATCTTTCGTATAACAAAACACGGTCATCTTGAACACATATTTTACGGTTCAAAGCAGGCATCGCTCAGTGATGACGATATTGAGGCTCTCTCTCCTAAACGCACAGCACAAGCAGGCAGTACTGTAGCTTATGACGCGGACGACAATCTTTACTGCCTTGATACAATGTGTTTTGAATGGTCAGGAATCGGTAAAGGCGATTACAAGTTTTCTCCCGCTGAAATAAAAATGCCAAACGGCGGTTTTGTAAGTGATTTTATTTATATAAGTCATGATATAAAAGAAGGCTGTATTCCAATGAAGGAACTGCCTTCAGCGTATGGGAAGGAAAACGAATGTATAAGCCTCGAAATCAAAATGAAAGAAAAACTGTGCGGTGTAACGCTGACGCTAATTTACACAGTTTATGAAAAAACAAATGTAATAACACGCCGCGCTGTACTTGAAAATAACGATGATACCCTTTTGGTTATCCGCCGTTTTTTGAGCATGTCTCTTGATATGCCGAACGCTGATTTTAATCTTGTTACCTTTGACGGCGACTGGGCGAGAGAAGCGCACAGGAATGACAGAATGCTTCAGCCGGGTATTTTTATTAATGAAAGCCGCACAGGCGCAAGCGGCAATAAGCATAATCCCGGGTTCTTGTTATGCGAAAATAAAACCTCGGAGGATTACGGCAGGGTATACGGTTTTAATCTTATTTATTCGGGCAATCATTTTGGTTTTGCCGAGCTTAACAGTCATGAACTTGTCCGCGCAGGAATAGGCATAAGCCCGCACTGTTTTGAATGGCAGTTAAAAAAAGGAGAGAGTTTTGAAACTCCCGAAGCTGTAATGACATTCAGCGAAAAAGGTTTTAACGGACTCAGCCGGAATTTTCATTCATTTGTTAATAATCATATAATCGCCGAACAATGGAAGGGAAGGGAGCGTCCTGTTTTGTATAACGCTTGGGAGCCGTGTTTTTTTAATTTTAATGAAGGCAAATTGATGAAGCTGGCGCGTCTTTCAAAAAAAATGGGGATGGAACTTTTTGTGCTGGATGACGGCTGGTTTAAAGGACGCGACAACGACAAAGCGGGTCTTGGCGATTATTCGATTAACAGGAAAAAATTTCCGCTTGGGCTTTCTCATTTCGCAAAACAGGTAAGAAAACTTGGAATGGGTTTTGGTATCTGGTTTGAGCCTGAGATGATCAATGAAGATTCTGATCTCTTCCGCGCTCATCCTGAGTACGCTGTCCGTCAAAAAGACAGAGAGCCGTCACTTGGACGCAATCAGCTTGTTTTGGATTTATGCAATCCGGCAGTGCGCGATTACATTGTTTCTTCTGTCGGGAAAGTGTTAGACGAAACAGGCGCGTGTTATGTGAAATGGGACATGAACCGCCACATAAGCGATTTTTTCTCGGAGCATATCGAAAATCAGGGAGAGTTTTTTCATCGTTACATACTAGGATTATTCGACATTTTACGCCATATTTTTCATGCAAGATCGCACATCCTTCTTGAATCATGTTCGTCGGGCGGTAATCGTTTTGATTTGGGAATGCTCGCTTTCTCGCCGCAGATATGGACATCGGATTGCACCGATCCTGCCGTGCGCCTGAGCATTCAGGGCGGTCTTTCATACCTTTACCCTCAGTCGGCAATGGGCGCTCATGTTTCGGACGCTCCTCACCAGCAGACGTTACGCGATACGCTGCTTTCCACGCGATTTAACGCGGCTTGTTTCGGCAGCCTTGGCTATGAGCTTGATCTTCGGTTCCTCACTCCTGCCGAAAAACGCGAGATAAAAGAACAGATCGAATTTTATAAAACGCATCGAAAAACTTTTCAGTTCGGCGGTTTTGAACGCCGCAGCGTACCCGCGGGCAGAAACAGAAAAAATAAATCAGAAAAAACAATCTGGATATGCCGCGGTGAAAATGAAATTATCGCGGGGTTTTTTCAGTTTCAAGCAGCTCCCGGCGATGAACCTGACACCCTAAGAATACCTAATTTACAAAATGATAAAATTTATACAGTCAAAACAAAACCTCAGCGTCTTTTTATTAAACGCTTTGGCGGTCTTGTAAAACACATTCTGCCTGTTACATTGAACCCAAACGGATTTATCTTGCGAACCGCTAACCGTTTTTATGACCTGACTGACTGCGTAGAAACTTATAAATGCCGAGGAAGCGCTCTTAACGCGGGAATTCCGTTAAACAATCAATTTATGGGCAGCCATTATAACGATAAAACACGTCTTCTTGGCGATTACGGATCGAGCCTGTATGTGATCGAAGCGATTTCGTAGAATAATCCTGATAAACAATAATAAAAGTCCAAAGAAGCGCTTCACATTTTTTCAAACCAGTAGGCTGCCTTTTATCGCTCATCAGGTAACTTTACCTATGCAGCAAGTTTAATCCAACCGCCAGCAGGTGTCAGTCACTTTTTCCACATTTTCGATCACGCCGCTTATTAAAAGGTAGCAGCTACCTATGCAGCAAGTTTAATCCAACCGCCAGCAGGTGTCAGTCACTTTTTCCACATTTATAATCACGCCGCTTATTAAAAGGTAGCAGCTACCTATACAGCAAACTAAATCCAACTGCTGGCAGGTGTCAGTCACTTTTTCCACATTCGCGATCACGCCGCCTATCCAAAACAATAGCAGCTACCTATGCAGACTGCCAGCAGGTGTCAGTCACTTTTTCCACAAACGCAAAACGGTTCCTGTCACAATTGCGCCACCAAAACTTTTTTAAATTAGATTTTTAGGGTTGTACTTGTTTGCTAAGCGTTAAAGATACAGGAGGAATAACTTGAGGGTTTAATGCTACATCATTAGCGTCTCTCAATGTTCCAAAACTACCAAGAGTCACACGTATTCTTATAGTATGACTACCTATTGTAGTGTTGTTCAGTTTAAAGGTCTGTGTAAAAGCATATGTAGTTCCATTTGCATATGGTCCGTCAGTAAGGTTTACAATGAATCCGGTTGCACTATTCCAAGAATTACCTATATTATCTGTCAAAGTATATGTGATACCGGAAGTATCAGTTGTTGAAAAATGTTCTCCCCAAGTGTCATTTAAAGGAGTATATCCCGTAGGAGTAAAATTTATAGATGTTTGTCCGAGTGTATACGCCGGAAAATTTACTTTCACATTCTGAGTAACAGTCACCGGCGGTGGCTCTGGCTCAGTTATACACCCCGTAAACACAGCGAACGGTAAAGCAATGGCGTAAACTATGTCGCTCCAAGAAAACTTGCCATCACCCAGCTTGCCAACCAGCCTTGGGGCTTAGACAGGCTCAGCCACCGGCGGCTGTACCGGCCGCTCATTGACCCGGGCGCTATTTTGCCCTGCCGCCGCTCTGCTCTCTACGCTATGACTTACTTGTCCTACTCTCGGAAAATCCATAATCCAGTCATCTTGTGAAAAAGTGTTGAAAGAAATGAATGTCATCAACAAAACAACAGTAATTAATCTTTTCATACATCGCTCCTTTTTATTTTTATTTAAGGCTTTTCCAAAACTTCAGTTTTTGGAAAAGTTACCTTAGATTTAAATGAAAAAAACGTCTTTTAAGGCGTTTTTTCAAAAACCTTTATCAAAACTAACCGAGTTTTGATAAAGGCTCGCTTATACAAGCTGTTTTTGAGAAATTTTTATCTGATAATTTTGATAAGGCAAAGTACGCTATATTTGGTGTATATTTAAAAAAAGGCTAAAACTACGCTATATGTAGGGGGAGGGTAAAGTATGATGTGCTTAAATTATTATTTTTATAGAATCAACATAGCCGGAAATACAGGAGAATTTTAAATTTATACTATTTCTTTCATACTTCATTAATAAAACAAAATGTCATATTTTCCAAATTTTAGTCAATTGAGCTTTCTCCAAAAGCTTTTGGAAAAGCTGCCTTAGAATCATAAATTTGGCCTTTTTTTCAATATAAAGATTAAAAACCGTCTTTTTCGCTTAAACATTTTCTTGACTTTATAGTATTTATGGCTGATATTTATAGTATGAGTGATTATCTTGATCCCAACAATGAAGAACTTCTCAAAGACTTTTTCAGCGAGGCTCAGATGCAAGTAGATACGCTGGAACAGAATGTTTTAGTTCTCGAAAACGAAGGCGCTAATAAAGATGCTGTAGACGAGATTTTCCGCGCGGCTCATACCCTTAAAGGCGGGTCCGCAACTGTGGAAATGATGGAATTATCACATTTTACACACTTGGTTGAGGATGTCTTTGACGCGATTCGAGGCGGCCAGGTAGGTGTTAACGGTGATGTAGTTGACACTCTCCTTCAGGCGATTGACGTTATTAAAGCGATGCTTGAACAAAGAATGGAAGGCTCCGTTTATCAGGACGATACTTCCTCCATAGAAGGAAAGTTAAAATCGCTTTTAGGTCCGGCAGCCACGGCTAAGAAAGCTCCGGCAAAACCCGCGCCTGCTAAAGTAGCGCCTGTAGCTGCGGCTCCGGTCGCGGCAGCCCCGGTGTCTTCTGTCGCAGCAGCCGGCAATCTCACCGAACAGGAAATAGCGGAACTTAAAGAATCCGTTGACGGCGGACTTCCCATATACAGGGTTTCAGTAAAATTCGATGAAAGCAGCCTGATGAATACTGTCGGCGGCATTCAAGTTTACGCGGTTCTTAAAAGCTACGGCACTGTCCTTAAAACAGTTCCGGATTTTGAACAGCTTTACGCTGATAACTTCTTTCCGGTT
>Ga0209755_10008671_pt1 | contig 10831 bp, 11 predicted proteins | sample TergutCo191P1_FD_187301 | JGI IMG/M metagenome (GOLD analysis project Ga0209755, IMG submission 187301) | Cornitermes sp. P1 segment gut microbial communities from Petit-Saut dam, French Guiana - Co191P1 (SPAdes) (version 2) | ecosystem: Host-associated > Arthropoda: Insects > Digestive system... | reverse complement strand
AGGGCAAGATTAATATATGTAACAGATACAGTGTATACTATAAATCATTTGGCATTAATCCAGTATTTTTCGCTACTCTTGCAAGCATTAATGACTTGCAAATGCTATAGAATTAATACCGGGAATTGAATCTTCATTTTCCATTCGTTCAGCTAATACCCTCAAAGCCAAAGCCTTTGCTTTTGCTCCTGCTTGTAACGGTGTAACTCCGTATGCCAGCACACCAGGGATTTCAGGAATTTCAGCTATCCAGCGTCCGTCTTCTTCTTGTTCAAACTCAATATCAAAATTCATATCTATAAATATATACCATTTATCCGGCGTTGTAAATATGTTATAAATATAAGGAAGAACTTTCAACATCTGTAAGGAAAACTCTGCTGGCATAACCACAGTATAATTCTTGACCGGTCAATTGCCATATAGTATACTCTAATTGGAATGACACTTTATCATGGAAGTAATGCAATAGTTGAATTTTCTAATTCATTTAACCCTGGAGCAGCAGTATGACCCCGGAGAAATTATCTGCGCTGCTGGCAATCTTAAACCCCGCTATTATTCAGTTAATTATGGATAACAGAAAGCTAACAAATATTGAGGCAGTAAATCTTTTTTACAGTTCTGCCTTATATAAAATGCTGGAAAATGAGAAAAGCAAACTTTGGCATTTAAGCCCATTGGTTTTGCATGAACTTTTTGAGGAAGAACTTTCAACAGGGAGTATCAATTATCCAGAGGAATGTTGATTATGGATAACATTACCAAATTTGTAGTTTATTGTGTTGAAATTTTTAAAACCTCGCAAAAAATTAACGGTAAACAGGTAATAGATCTATTTAATCAATATGGAATATTCGACTATATTGTTAAGTTCTACGGAGCCCTGCATACAACAGAGCCGGAATATATAATTGAGGATATTTCAGGATATATTGAAGAACAGAAGGAAACAAATCTATAACCACAATACATCCAAAAACCATGCCATACCAGAATCTATATATTGTCCTAGTAGCTTGATTAGCGATATACTATTCCCATGAAGGGAAGTGCCGCAATTATTTCAAAAAGAAAACCGAGGCTGTCAAAATATTTATTTTGGGATATTGATCCGCGCAAGCTGGATTATGAAAGCAGGGCATCTTTTATTCTGGAACGGGTTTTTACAATGGGGATGCAGGAAGACGAATGGAAAGTAATTAAATATTACGGAAAAGAACGTATCCGAAACGAAGTGGTTAAATGCAAAGCATTGGACAGAAAAACCTTGAATTATTTAAGCATTTTTTACGAAATACCTAAAAAGGAATTCGCATGTTACAGGAAGGATGTGTTTCAGAAAGGCTTTTAACGCTGCTGCGAAAACTGCAATTTGAAACGGTTTTTAAGGATTTCTTCCTGGTAGGAGGAACCGCACTTGCATTGCAGATAGGTCACCGCAAATCGATTGACATTGATTTATTTACTCAACAGGAATTACGTATACCTGAAATTAACAAATACCTGAAACAGTATTATAATGGTAAATATCATATCCTTAATAGTCAAAAAATGATATATCAGATAGTGATAGACGGAATTAAAGTTGATTTTGTGAATCACCCTTTCGAGTTGGTTGAACCGGTTTATCATGAAAGCCATATTGCTTTTCTTGGAAAAAAAGATATTGCTGCAATGAAACTTCATGCAATAGAAATCAGTGGTAACAGGGCAAAAGATTTTATAGATGTGTATTTTTTACTCAAAGAAATATCTCTGGGAGAAATGTTTGAATGTTACTGTAAAAAATACTCTACTGATAATATTTTTAACGCAAAAAGAAGCCTTGGCTTTTTTGATGATGTACCGAAAGAAAGCTGGAAAGAAGTCAAAATACTTGATCGTAAAGTAACAGCCAATAAAGTAAAAAATGCGATTCTTAATGCAATTCAAGAATTTAATGATAAACAAATGGGTAAATAGGGCTCTTAAACAGTAACACTACTGATGCAAAGTGATACAGTGTAAAGCGTTGAGGTGCTAACTTCTGGCATAACCACAATATAATTCTTGACCGACCAAATGCCGTATAGTATACTCTAAATATGACCAGTATAAAACGACTTTATTACTATGTTATGTGTGTCTCAGCTTTCGCCAGATCAAAGGAACTAAATCAAAAAGACGCATATAATTATCTTGATGAATATCAAGGCATTGATTTTCTTGACGAATGTTATGATGCGGAACATTGCCTTTCTATGGATGATGCTGTCTATGATTTAACAATTGTATGTAAAAACAACGGAGGAACCATTGAATGATACTTTATCATGGTTCAAATACAGAGATTGACATAATAAAATTAGATATATGCAGACCTTATAAGGATTTCGGCAAGGGGTTTTATACAAGCCTATTGTTGGAACATGCCTGGAAAATGGCAAAGCGAACTGTAAGGATTAATAAAAAAGGAAACCCATGCGTTACGGCGTTTTCTGTTAATGATAATTTTTTATCAGATACTTCCCTAAAAATAAAACAATTTACCAATCCTGATAAAGAATGGGCAAAATTTGTAATAAACAACCGAAACAATAAATTTCAGGATATAAAATGTAATGATTGCAACGCAGATGCAAAATACGATATTGTAATTGGCCCTGTCGCCAATGATGATATTGTGGCCTTAATGGATATATTTCTCACCGGATTAATATCTGATGAAGCGCTGGCAAAAGAACTTACCTTTAGAGAATTAAGCAACCAAATTTCTTTTCATACAGAAAGAGCCATTGCCGGATTGCTTAAAATAGAGACGCATTATGGCTAAAGACAAAAAAACCTTAATGCAGGAATTGATTACAGCGGCTGTAATAGAAAACATCATGGAAAAAAACGCAGTTTCATCAAAAGAAGCCATGAGGGCATTTTATAACTCAGAGGTTTTTGATCTTCTATGCGATCCCGAAACAGGTCTTTACAGGGAAAGCGGCGGCTATGTTTATGAGCTTTATAAAAATAAAAACTGATACAGTATGAAGCGTGGGGACTTTAGTCCGCATTTCTCGAACAGCCCCACCAGCATTTGAGTTGAATAAATATAGCTTATAAATACAACCTCTCCTTAATCCATCGTCCCATCTTTATTCATCTTGATCAAATATATATCCTCTATTCCGGTTCTTGATTGACCTGCAATACTTGGTGATTGGGTTGCACCTGCAATAATGAAAGCATCGGACATTTCAACAATAGAATCTGCATAATCCATGCCTGTGCCACCAAAATATTTTTCCCATGCTTTTACAACGGAATTATTTGTTTTAACAACCCATATATCTACTTCGCCATTTGAACCAGTACCGCTTCCTTGTCCTACTAACACATATCCATCAGAAGTAGCTAAACCGCTCAAAAATTGTCCATTTCCGGTAATAACAGTCCGCCATCCTGTAGGTTTTGCGGTAGCAGCTGTAGTAGCATTACCTGAGAATTTAGCTACAAGCCCATTAGAACCCGCCCATCCTAATAAAATTAAATTAGATGAACTATCCCAGAAATGATTATTAAATCCTGTTACATCGGTTGAACTATCATAAGTATTACTCCACCTAACGGCCCATGAACCTGTATTATCGTTGCTAACATTCACTGCGGCGGCAAATGCAATTTCTTTCCCATTAGTTGATTCAGCAATACCATATAGTAAAATATCACCGTTTAAAAGTATTGTCATTCCAGATACTTCATGCGTTTGAGCCTTTGTTCCGGTAACAGTTAAAGCTAATGCTGTTCCTTTTTCCCAATTTCCATTTGTTAAATGACGATTAATAAAAATACCATAAGTTTCTAAAGTAGTTGTTGCTGTCGCATAATAATGTGCATTTCCGGCAACAAAATAATAACCAGTATTATTTCTTTCAATACCACGAGGGTACATATACAAATCTTTTCCATTTAAAGATAAACTTGCTCTTACACGCGTAGGAGCAGTAGAAGGACTTACAGCTTTGGTTATATAATAATCCTTATAATTTGAATCTTGATATACCGAGTAATAATCATTATACGCAAATCCTATACGGGCAGGACCTACCGTTCCATCAATAGATGAATAAGTAAATGTGTTTTGTATTGTTCCTGATTGATCTATATTAAAAAGCGCAGCTGTGCTGTTATTTGTATATCCTCCCGCGTAAATACCGCCTTCTCCGTTACTTATAGCGCGTAAAATACCATACCTTCTTCCCGATTGCCCATGCAGTCTTTCCCATGTTTTAACAATTATAATATTTATTGTATAAGTTAAATTAGTAGTCCCATTTTCGGCAATTACATCAATAGTTACGATATTATCATAAGCTAAAATAATATCCTGAGAAAGAACTCCGGATTGCTGACTTATCCCGTTCACCTTAATTGTTGTAGTGTTGGCATCCATACTTGTCGGACGTACATTAATAATTGTCGGGCCTGCTTGAATTCTAAGATTGTAAGAATAAATATTCGCGTTAAACACCGGATTTAATGTACCTGTCGAAAATTGAAGCGCATTTAAACGAGCTTCACTGTTTGCAGCGCGGGCACCGCCCTTGACAGTAAACGAAAACTCATTGTTATCACGGCTGTTGGAAATAATTCTTACAGTTGCGGAAAAATTTGATCCGACTGCTGCCGGGTGAAATCGCACAGTAAAAGTTGTGGTATTACCCGGCGTAACAACAGTGCTGGAAGAAGGCTGCTGAATAACTGAAAATAGGCTTGCGGTATTATCAGCCAGATTTATTCTGTTCCCTTCAACTGTTTCGAAAGTTAAATTAGCATCGCCTGAATTCCCGATAGTAAAATTTAAATCGCTGTGTTTATTCACGGCTATAATCCCAAAATCATATTCTCCGTGAGGCTGAATTACAGAAACACCTTGCCGCAAAGTTATCTGTGGTTTTTTAATATGACCTTTTCCTTTTACAGAAAAAGTAAATACAGAATCAGAACTGTTATTTAAAATTGTAATATTACCTGTAACTTCTTCTTCAGAGGTCGGTAAAAACCTTAGTATGAAATTCGTTTCTTCTCCCGGATTAATTGATACAGAGGTGGGTAAAGTAGAAATGGAAAAAACAGGATTTGAAGATGCAAGGGAAGGCGTTCCTGTCAAATTTAGCGCTATATTACCGTTATTTTTTATCTTAAAAGTAAGCATGGAAGAAAGACCTACTTCAATTTGCCCGAAATCCAGCGGCGTAATTATACTATTTTGAATAGTTTTACCATTCTGGGTTAATTCCATGACAGCAGAGCCTGATACTGCGGACATTCGCAATAAAATTATAATCGGATTTCGTAAATTATCATTTGTCGGAATAGTTAATGTTGCGTTATTTTCACCGATTCTTACAGGCTCGCAATTTATTAAAAAGGTTGTTTCACCGCCGATAGAAATGCTTGACCCAGGATATGTTGTTCTTGTAAACGCACTTGCCTGCGCTCCGGTAATTAAAATATTTGCTGTATCAATTGTAAGCACTTCTGTCCCTGAATTTTTAATTACAATAGATATGTCTTTTGACTGCGTAAGATAAATTTCTCCGACATTAATTGTGCCATTCTGGCTGATTTCAGTATCGCTAAAAAACACTTTTGCTATCGGCTTCGGCGGTACGCCTGAGGCTCTTATATTAAAAATGAAATCGCCATTCTGATCATTTGAACTAATAGTAACTACGGCATTATAATTTTGATTTTGCTGAACAGGAGTAAAATTAATTCTAAAGGAAATTGAACTATTAGACGCAACCTCTGAACCCGAAGGCTGAATTATGGAAAAAACAGACGATCCTTCACCTGAAATTTTGACTGGTTCATTTACACCAAAAAGCAATTTTCCGTCTCCGGTATTTTTTATTGTAAATTCAGTTTGTAATGTATGATTAACAACACTGTCCCCTAAATTAATTGTTTCATTTTTTGCGACAGGCAGACCTCCTTTTTCTACAGTTACTTTGGATAAAAACGATATATGCGCGAGATCTCTTCTGTTGCTGCTGTTTCCCTGCTCTTCAACTGATGTAGTATCAAGAAAAGTAAATGTAAAGTCTTTATCACTGATTGCTATAGCTTCTGTCCGCAGGGCAATACCTATATCCTTGCGGACAAAAGTAATATACCCTGCTTTATTTAAATCATTTTCTGTTAACGTTTTTACAACTTTTGTAGATTTTGGCAGTTCATTTGAACCTTCCGATGAAAATGATATTCCGGAAAATTTTACATCTGTCAAAACAAAAGAGGATTCGTTTCTGATTGTCAGTTTTGGCAGTTTTACAACATTCTCATCTGCTGGTTCTTCACATGATGCGAAAGCAAGCAGGATGATTGCAGTTAGTGTTAAAAGTTTTTTCATTTTTTTCTCCTTATGAAATAGCGGCAATCTTATGACTGCCGCTGTTAAATTAAAACCTATTCGCAGATATTAAAAAGAACGAATGGGGCGAACTCTAAAATTATTACTGTTATGGATTTTAGCTGCTTCAGTTGAAGCACCACCACTTAAAATAGCATCTCTGGTAGAATAAGAACCATATGATAAAAAATAATAATAGTATGTGATCGAAGAGCTACTAAAATTTCTAATCCATGCATGATAATCAGGAAGTGATGAACTCTCTGATGAAGACCAATAAATTAAAACTGACATATTCAACAATGTTCTGCTTTTATACATCTCATTAAGTTCTTCCATGCTTGGTAAAAACCAATCCTTATATCCATTATAATCCAAATTTGCACATAACTGCGCCGCACGCCCTGTTTGACCTATTTGATTTAATCGAGCAACAATCCGTTGGGTATTTTGTTTACCATCTCCTATTGATAAGCCGGTGTTTCCTACAGTAGTATTAGATGGCCCCCATTGTGCAGAAAAATCATTTAACGACGCTTCCAAATACCTCCAGCCGTTTATAACAGAACCTGCGTCATAAAATATTATTCCTCCGGCTGGTCCTGTATCTCCAATCTTATAAACACGCTGTTCACATTTTCCTTTTACCCAGAAAGAAAAGACGCTATTAGTTTCGCTGTTTGATTCTATCTGCACATTTGCGACATAATCAATATTTTCGGTAGTTGGGCTAAATCTTAAGATAAATGCCGCAGTGTTTCCAGGCGGAAGAATCATTCCCGCAGAAGGCTGCTGCACAACAGAAAATGCCTTTTCATTATCTTCCAATAAATTGACGCGGTTTCCGTCAACTGTAACAAAAACCAGATTGGCTTCCCCTGAATTATTTATGGTAAAGCTAAGATTTTTTGTTTCACTGGGAGGAATGGTTCCAAAATCAAATTCCCCGTATTGATTAACAGAAATATCTCCCTGACTTATTGTTATCTGAGGTTTCTTCACATATCCGTTACCTTTAATTATAAATAAAAAATCTTCATTGGCACGGCTGTTTGTCTTAATCAGAACAACTGCGCTTAGATTATTTACTTCTGCTATTGGGCGGAAACGTATAACAAAATTTGCCGAATTTCCCGGGACAACAGTCGAGCTGACCAAAGGCTGCTGCATAACGGTAAAAAGACTATCCGTATTATTGTCAAGATTGACACTGTTCCCATTGACGCTTACAAATGATAAATTTGCATCCCCAGAATTTCCTATTGCAAAAGTAACCTCTTTGCTTTCATTAATTGCCACGGAGCCAAAATCATATTCTCCCTGAAAGTGTACAGGAGAGCTGCCTTGCTGTACGGTTATCTGCGGTTTTTTTATATAACCGTTTCCCTTGACATTTAAGGTAAAAACCATAGTATTACTGTTATTCATTATGGATATAAAGCCAGTCTCTTCCTGTTCTGCAGTCGGAGTGTATCTTACCGCAAAGATAACTGTGGATCCTGGGTTGATAGTTGTACTTGTTGGTAACGAGGGAATTGTAAAAGAAGCATTTGAGGATTCTACTACAGGTGTCCCGCTTAATACCAGGGCAATATTGCCTGTATTTTTAATAGTAAATGTAATATTTTCATTAGACCCAATGTCTACCCTCCCAAAATTAAACGGTGTAATTGAATTGTTCGCAAGAACAGTACTGCCCTGGCTCAATTCAAGAATAGGAGCGCCCTGAACGCCTGTCATCTTCAGATTTACTACAACAGGGTTACGTGAAATATCATTGGTTGGAATTGTAAGGGTTGCATTATGTTCACCCTGTTTATTCGGAGTACATTGAATATTAAATGATGCCTGGGCTCCTTCAAGAATTGTACCCGCTGGGGTGGTTGTTCTTGTAAAGTTTTGAGCCTCCGGGCCTGTTATCTCAATATTCGCGGTATCTACGGTCATTGTCGCATCGCCGTCATTTTTAATTGTAACAGAAATTGTTTTAGATTGGGTAAGAAGCACCTCACCTGCGTCAATTATCCCATCCTGATGGATTTCCGTAGCATTATAATAAATTTTGGCAAGCGGACGCGGAACTGTGCCTGTACCCTCTATAGTAAAGGCAAATAATGCGGCATCACTGTTATTCATAATTGTAATTTCGCTTGTCTGCTTTCCTTCAATCGTCGGCTGGTATTGCAAAATAAAGTTTACTGTCGCGTTCGGCTGCAATGTTCTGCTTGAAACAGGCGGCTGGTTAGTTACTGTAAAGACTGCATTGGAAGATACAACAGTCGGATCACCGTTTAAAACAAGCGGAATATTACCGGTATTTTTAACAGTAAATGAAAGCGTTTTGGTTTCATTCACCCTGACCTTTCCAAAATCGAAAGGCGTAAATGAATGATTTTGTATGACAGTAGTACCCTGACTCAATTCCATAACAGGAGCGCCCCTTACTCCTATTACACGCAAATAAACTTCAATTGTGCTGCGTGCATCATCGTTTGTCGGAATTCTTAATGTAGCGTTATTTTCGCCTTCTTTTATTGGTTCGCATTTAATGTCAAATGTTGATGAGTTTCCAACAGAAATATTACTGCTGGGGTTTCCTAACTTGGTAAATGCTGACGCATCAGTGCCGCTAATTGTAATATCAGCAGTATCAAGCGTTAGGAGCGCCGTACCGCTATTTTTGATTGTTACGGTGATATTTTTTGATTGGGTAATAAGCACTTCCCCGGCATTAATTGTACCATTCTGGGAAATCTCGGTTACCCCATACAGAATAGAAGCAACTGGCTTGGGGGGAACACCAGTTGCGCTAATGGAAAAAGCAAAATCCCCGTTCAAATCATTTGATTTTATGGTTACTGTAGCGGAATAAGCCTGGATATTTTTAGGAGTAAAATTTATCCTAAACGGCAAAGAGCCATTCGGGGCAATTTCCGAACTTGCCGGCTGTACAATAGAAAAAACACTGTCAGCGTCATTTGTGATTTTAATCGGTTCTGTCCCGTCAAATAATAATTTCCCAACCCCAGTATTCTTTAGTGTAAAGTCGTTTTGTTTTAAAATATTTAGAAGGCTTTCACCCAAATTAACATTATCATTTTTGGCAACTGTCAATCCGCTGCGCTCAACAGTTACCTGCGATAAAAAACTTATCTGTGAAAGTGCTCTCCTGTTGCTGCTGTTTCCCTGCTCTTCAACTAAAGTTGTGTCAAGGAACGTAAAAGTAAAATCGCTGTCGCCTATTGATATTGCTTCTGTCCGTAAAATTATACCAATGTCCTTGCGGACAAAGGTAATGTACCCGGCTTTGTTTAAATCATTTTTGGCAAGTTTATTGACCGCTTGAGATGATACATTTAAATCGCTTCCAGTTGACGCGAAGGAAATGCCGGAAAATTTGACATCGGTTAAAACGAAAGATGATTCGTTTCTGATTGTCAGATTTGGCAATTTGGGCGCGGTGTTTTCATTAGGATCTTCACAGGCTGCAAAAACCAGTATAAAAATTGCAGCTAATAAAAAAATCTTTTTCATGGTTTACTCCTAAAATATTCATTTCCAGCACATCAATTAATTCAAAATATTTGCAATTACAGGACCTGTAACTGTATCCCCGACAGTAAAACTGTATTTTTTACCTTTTTCTACAGTAAAAGAAGGAAATGGCATATTATCACTTGAGAAAGCATTCAATTGGGTCATATTAATTACTGTGTCAAAAGGGGTAAATTCTATTTCATAGTAGCCAGTATCATCAGGACTAAGTAAAACAGCGCCATTATCCATTTTTGAAAGAATATTGGATCCCCTTATTATTTGGATTGGCACCCTGCTGTTATTTTTAACAATAATGTAAGCATGGTAAAAAGTAAGTTCGCTTGCTTTTGGATTGGGAATTGTCTTTGTAATCTTGTCGCCGCTTTTAATTACAAAAGTTAAATTTGTCAAAATACGCTGCGCCGGTACAAAAATATCAACAGTACCTGTATGTAAAAGATCTGCTAATCGTACTTTATACTGAGGATAAAAAGCATCACCCAATAATTGATCGAAACTTGAATATAAATCTAATACCTTAGTTTCTGCGGGAGAAAATGTATACACCAATGCAGTAGGATCATAATGAAGCGGATTTAAATTTTTATATAAATCCACATAATATGTAGATTCATTAAAAAAAGTAATTTTAGCTGGTTTTACGGTATTTGTATTCGGGGTGTCCTGATTCGGGCATGCAACTAAAAGAAAAAAACTCCCCATTATTATTACGCATAATGAATAATACGTTTTCCTAAAAAGCATAATATATCCTCGGTAAAACCAGGCTGGTAGATATAAGAAGTACCAGCCTGGCATCATTGTTAGTTTCCTAAACCGAATAATTGATCGAGATTAACCTTTGCGCCTTTTGTAACAGTTTCAAGGACTAAAGTAGATGCGCTT
>Ga0209755_10008670_pt1 | contig 10832 bp, 9 predicted proteins | sample TergutCo191P1_FD_187301 | JGI IMG/M metagenome (GOLD analysis project Ga0209755, IMG submission 187301) | Cornitermes sp. P1 segment gut microbial communities from Petit-Saut dam, French Guiana - Co191P1 (SPAdes) (version 2) | ecosystem: Host-associated > Arthropoda: Insects > Digestive system >... | reverse complement strand
TGTTCTCCATCACAAAGTGCGGGTCAATGGAAACGTCCGCCAATCCAATACCTTTATAAATATGCGTCCTCCCGCAATCTTTATCGGTGGAATAAAATGAATTTACAGCCATGTTTATCGCCCCTGCGCTTAACCCCATGATAACGCCGTCAAATTGTTTCAATGCAGAAACAAGATTATTTTTTTGCAAAAATTCAAATTGTAAAATTGTTGTGCCGCCCATTAAAAAAACTGCCGCTGCATTACTTATTAACTCTAAGCACTCTGTTTCTGTTTTTCTGTCATCCAGTACATCAACATTTTCAAATTCAATTCCGATATTGCGAAACCATAAGGTAATACCTTCTTTATAAGAATCGGTTTTTTCATGACTATGGGGGCATGAAGCGATGAACAAAAGTGAATTTTTATTATTTATATGTTCTTGTAAACTCTTTGCAATTTCGACCGTAAACCCTCTGTCTTTATCAAATCCACTAAAAAAATACAAAGTTTTCATTTCATATTTCTCCATTCAAAATATATTTTAACGCACGTACCACAAGTGGTACATAAATGCGCCCTTAAAATGTTTCCATTCAGATAGTAAAGTCATTTTATCACAACTTCTGTGTATTGCGGCGAAGTTTTCCGAACTCGTTATTTACAGCATCACAGATAACATCCTAAAGATTCACTGAATCTACGATGATCGTGCGTACACGGTCGCTCGGCCGGAACCAATTTTGATAATGGCTTGTTCTTTGAGCAATTGATTGAGTATGCGCTCAATGGTCGTTTTACTCACATCCGGCAGTTTTTCTATGATTCCAGTTTTGCTGATTGTTCCAAGCAAATCATCGAATATTTTAATAATTTGTTCTGATTTTGAAGATTTTTGTCCGACAAATAGGCAATTCGTTCTTCAAACATCGTATATCCCTTAATCAACAACCCTAAATAATAACGCAAAAACGGCATATAATCGTTTTCATTGTCATGCCATTTTTCAGAACTATTATACAATGCCTCGTAATATGATTCTTTGCTTTGTTCAATCAATTTTTCAAAGCTGATATATTTTCCGACAATACAACCGGATCGGTACAATATGAACAAAGTGAGTAAGCGACTTAGACGACCATTCTCATCTGAGAATGGATGAATACATAAAAAATCTAAAATAAAATAGGCATGATTAAAAATGGATCATATCGGCCATCATCAATTACTTTATTCATGGACGCACACAAACGCTCCATCGCATCAGCCGTTAAATAGGCCGGAAGTGGTTGAAACCGAACCCATTCATTGCCATCACTATCCACTTCAGTAATCGCATTATCCGATATTTTATAATGATCCCCAATGGAATACGGAGCATATGCATACAGATTTTTATGCAGTTGTAAAATGATGTTCGGTTTTTTTCATTGGATAAAATTCGGATAGCAACGCTATATAATCTGGAATATTTTTTACCGCTAAATCAGTGAGCTCAAAATAACATTTATAAAATACATGCTCGTTAATTGTATATGTTTTCGTACAATTGTATTTACATTTTCCATCTTTAAAGCTGCAAGCATTACATTCGCCTTTATTATTTGTGAATATCTCCCTGATGTGTGCCGGAGCATTTTCTATATATTGTCTTCGGTCATCAACTTTGTGTAAGTATAATTTTAAACAAATAGCTCCATCATTATAAATATGAAAGCACGCGGGGCGAGGTCTGGTTTTCGTACCAGTTTTTCCATATACAATCACCATCAAATCTTTGTTTCCGCCAATAGCACCACCGAAATCATACCCCCTTTCATTTATTACTTTATCAAAGACAATGATAAAAGATTTGTCGGATGTTGATATAACGTTAAATCTGTCTTCCGTCAATACTTCTTTTAAACTTTTGTTTTTCATGGGATTATTACATTTTTCAAGTATTTCTCTAAGGGATATGCCTTTATAATTCAGCGGCACTTTTATGACATTCCGTACAACAGGATTTTTTTCGTAATCATCACCCAGCGTTTTCATAAAAAATTTACGAAATTCGATTGCTATAATTTTACGTGAGCCGATAACGGTATCTTCTGTAATCGGCGCTTTTATCATTTTTTTATCCATCGCTTTTAATTGGGTTGATGGAAAATGTGTCTGCTCTTAAAAATGCCTGCCACGGAAAACCCGGCGCATCATAATTCACTACATATTTTCCACTATTCAACAATTCATCTAAAACGTCTTTTCCCGGTTCTTTCTTTGATATTAATACCGTTGTAGCCAACACATCGCGGTAGTCTAATCCTTTTGGAATGGGCGTTCCCGCTGGTGTAAATACCCCGGCAATAAATGTATACGAATCCGTTTCATGTACATATTCGCAAGTGAAATCACATAATTCGTCATTTATCATGTTCGGCAAATTTTTAATAACATTATTCCATATATCGGACTTAAATAAATTTCTAAGAAATACCCCAAAGTCTTTGCGAGCCTCTTTACCGGACATTTGATTATATGCCATACCTATAAATCGTGCAGATGGCATTTCAAATATCCCGTTTTCTCCATTGAAATTAGAAATCGAAACTTTTTGTTTACACATTTTTTTCCTCCATTTAACATTGGCTCATCTTATATGTTTATTTATTTGCCGTATACGAACATCCGCCATGCGTTCCAACATGGGAATGTCTGTAACATTAATTTTATTTGGTCTACTGTATTGTGACGTCGTTATATTGTTGGCTGCACAGGATAAGCACATTTTATCACGGATATTTAGCTTATAATAGCCGCATTTCTTTTTTTCTTTTTCTTTTGCTCTGCTTACAATATTGGCAGCACAGCCATCGCAAAATTGTATATTATCTTGTATATATTTAACGAGCACATCAGTGTCAGACTGACTTTCGACAATTTGCAGAAACAGTTCAAAACCGGCAACACCCTTTAACCCATACGGAACAGTAACTCGTGCGGGGTTGTTTCGGAATTCAATCACAATTAAATTTTTATATGTGTAGCGAAACATGTCCTTGCTCTGCTTTTTCTCTTTCATGCCATTTGCAATAGCATAATTGCGCAACTCCAAAAACAACGCCCGCTCGTTATGCGGCAGTGGACGAAGAATATCATCAAATGTAAAATTGAACTTTTTTAAGAAAAGGCGGAAATCAAGATGTTGTAAATAATTTCCCATATTTTGTTTGCGCTTTTTATATAAATCAGCAAACTTTAAATAATATTCACAAAATAATGGATATTTCGCATTTGTCCATGTATTTGTATCTTCATTGAATATGAAGCCAAATTGCGGTATTTTATCCAAAAACAACGAAAACGTTTTGGTTAAGCTTTTTTTCACTGTTTTGCCTTGCAGTGCCAATGTTAGAAAAAAACCAATCTGCCATTCGGCAATGTTGAGATAATATTCTGAATGATGATACATATCTGAAAATATTTCCATAACACAATTATAAATCTGCGTAACACCTTCACGCGTTTCTTTGTCTTCTATATCTGCAAGTGAAACATCAAGTGGCACAATGTGTATACCCTGTTGCCACACGATGCGTTGTTGTTCATTGGCAAATTTTGTTTCATTCGGATCGAAAAACATATCATGCTCCTTAAATAAATATTGTGCGCGTACCATTCTCGTAGTAATACATATATACACCATTTTTTTAATCTTATATACATCATTATATCTTTTTTGATGCACATATACCATCATGGTGCAGCGTTTTCAATATAAGTTTAAAAATAATAAGATTTTATTTATAAAGATTGACATTATCCTCAGAACCATTATTTTCATTTCTTTAAATTTTTTAAATTAGTGTATCAAAAATCCATACATTCCGATGACAAAACGTTCCCAAATATCTTACTCTGTTTTCACATCAAATTTGATTGACTGACATATTTCATGGAATGCGTCGGTTTTATCCATGAAGATATCCACCAACACCGGATCAAAAAGTTTTCCGCGCTCACTAAGGATAATTTCTTCTGTTTTTTTACGGCCAAAAGCAGGTTTATATGGCCGTTCCGACACCAAAGCGTCATAAACATCTGCAATTGCCATCAGTCTGCCTTGCAGCGGAATGTCTTGTTCTTTTAATCCATAGGGATAACCACTGCCATCCCATTTTTCATGATGATACCCCGCGAACTTCTTCGCATGGTTTAAAAAAGCGGCTTCACCGGTTTTTTCGATCATGCGGTCCAAAATGGCTTCGCCCACTTTCGTGTGTGTTTTCATGATGTCAAATTCTTCATCGGTAAGTTTTCCGGGTTTGTTTAAAATTTCATCCGGAATATTAATCTTCCCAACATCATGCATGCGCGCGGATGATGTTGCCACATCTAAATTCCATTCACTAATCTCATCCAAATAAATATTCCGCGCAATCAATTCGTCTAAAATAACACGAATATATTTACATGTCCGTTCTACATGACCGCCTGTAACTTCATCCCGATTTTCCACAATATCTGCCACCACATCTATGATGCCATTTTGAAGACGCACCACTTTTTTTGTGCGCTCTTTGATGGCTTCATCAATTTTTAAATGTGTCGCAAGACGGTTTAGCAACACCGGTGTTGAAAACGGTTTGTTAATAAAATCAATCGCCCCCAGTTCAAAACCATGTGCTTCCACTGTTTCATCCGATAGGCTTGTTAAAAAAATAACCGGGATATTTTCATATTTTTCATCTGTCTTTAAAATTTTAATGGCTTCAAATCCGCTCATCTGAGGCATTTCGATATCCAATAAAATCATGTCCGGAATCACTGTTTGCAGTTTATCAAACATCTTTTCCGCTGATGGGAGCGTCATCAAATTATAATCATCTTCAAGGGCTTCCTCTGCTTTCACAAGATTTGCATCCAAATCATCAACAATAAAAATTAATTTATCCATAGATTACTCCCTTGCCGTGTATTCAACAATACGTTGTTTTACCATTTCAAATTCCGAATGCAACAACAGCTCCGACAATTCATCCAACAATGTTTGAACCTCTTGAGTCTTTGTCATATGATTCAGTTCCGACAACACTGCTTTGGCAGCTTTTTTCTGATTATTTTCAACAGCTTCACTTATTTTTAAAAGCTGTGTGTTTAAAAAATTTTTATCGATCGCTTTACTTTCATGACTAAATTGCGTTTCCAGTGCTGTTATAACGTCACAAAGACGCATCATAAAATTCGGTGTTTTATTTTTTATTGTTTCAAATTCACGTGCACGACCCGCGGATTCCAGTTGTTTTGCATTTTCTGAAAGCGGCAGAATGCCAATATTCGCCAATGCTGATTTTAGTCCATGCGTATGAATAATATAGTTTTTTAAATCTTCTTCATTGGTATAAGATGTTCTTTTCATCATATCATCAAGCGATGCCAATGATTTTTTTGCATCCCTTATAAAAGCGGCAGCCAACCGTTCATCAATATGCAACTCGGTCTCTTTTTTTGGATCCGGAACTGTATCGGCATCTTTTGCCGGATTTAATATTTTATCGTCTTTTATATATTTATTTAACAAATCATCCAGCCGCCTGGAGTCTATCGGTTTTGAAATAAAATCATCAAACCCATTTTGTATAAAAATTGCTTCTTGATCAATGACGGCATTGGCTGTCAATGCAACAATAACCCCTTCATATCCTTGCGCACGCAACATTTGGGTCGCTTCAATACCGTCCATATCGGGCATCATATGATCCATAAAAATAATATCGTATATATTACCGGCATTCATTTTATCAAGAGCTTCTTGCCCACTCATCGCAGAATCAACAGCCAGTTGGTATAAATTCATAAGTCCCGTAGCAACATAAATATTCGACTCAACATCGTCCACCACCAAGACAGTGCCATGCGTCATGTTTTTACGAACAATACTTTTTTGATCCAGCTTAGATATAAAATTAACGTTAAAGGTTTCCAAATTGCGCGCAAGTTCTTTTCCAATAACATCATCATTTATTTTTCCTTGCGGTATTTTCAATAGGATTTCGGTACCAATGCCTTTTTCACTGTCTACCAAAATTTCTCCATTCATCAACTGCATGATGCGGTACACAATACTCATACCCAAGCCTGTGCCTTGTATATTACGATTGGCTTCCAAATTAAAACGGGCATATTCTTCAAAAAGCGTATCCACTTGTTCCTTTGTCATACCAATACCGGTATCTTTGATGCCAAATACAAGAATACTCTGATCCGTTTTGCTTGATTTTTCAATCGAAACCGTTATGCGTATTTCACCGGTCTCAGTATATTTATATGCATTTGATATTAAATTGTTCAACACCTGTTTGATGCGTAAATCATCGCCATACAATTGAGAGGGTGTATCTTCACTGACCGACAATGCAAGTCCAATGGGCTTATTTTGATATTTCATTTTATTTAGATGCACCGTGTCATTGATAAGGCTCGGCACATCATACTTAACCGCGTTAATTTCCATCTTGCCGGCTTCAAGTTTTGACATATCCAAAATATCATTAATGATGCCCAACAAAAGATCGCCGGAGTTATAGATGCGTCCAAAGGCTTCGCGTGCTTCATCCGTTAAATGATTTCGTTGCAATTCTATTTCAGCAATGCCTAAAATAGCATTCATGGGTGTCCGAATTTCATGCGACATATTTGCTAAAAAAGAAGATTTTGTCTTATTGGCTATTTCCGCATCTTCGAGTGCATTTTTTAAATCATTTTTTAATGCCTGCTCTTCAGTAATATCATCAGTACTGCCCACAACCCCAATAATATTTCCTGCATTGTCATACATCGGTGTTGTATTTGTTCTAAACGTCCGTCCGTCAATGTCGCCGACAAATTCTTCCGCACCGCCGCCTTTAAATGTACGTTCTACCGTGTCGATGATGTCCATATGACGGTGTTTTTTACGTGCCAATTCAATATTCTTGCCTTCTAAAAAATCCGGAGTTACGCCGATTTTTTTAAGAAATTGTCCACGATACAGTGTAATGTTTAAATTTTTATCCACAGACCAAACGACGCCTTTATAATTTTGTGTCACGGCTTCAAGTTTTGACAATGAAATTTGTAAGGATTTATCTTTTTCATCATAATGTCTATGATATGATTCAAGATGTGTATCCTCACTTGAAAAGTTTGGCGGTATAGATACTTGTGCATCATCATTGGATGTTTTATGAATCTGTTTATTTATGTAATCATGCGTATCGCTATGAAGTATGTTTGGTTTTGGCTTAAAAAGATAAAACACCACCATCCCGGTGCATACCAAACCAATAAAACAAAAAATAATCACCACCATCAAAAATACAAATATTTCACTAATGGCTTCGGCATGCATTACAGAATATGAAATGATGGTAATGAAAGTGATGACAAAAACAACCACCAACAGACAAAAAATTGCCGTGCCGAGGAAGAGTTTATTTTTTAATGTCATGTTGAGCTCCTCTGATATGTATTTTTGTATATTCATGACCTATGCCGCCAGACCAACACAAGCAGCATCTATCATATATATTATAAAAACGCCTCCGGATGATTTTTTTTCGCTTCACCAAGGCGAAATTCCGTAATGTCTTTAATAAGATCATATGGAATGTCTTGATTGTATGGAAATTGTACCGAGCCTTTAGAATGTTTATATTTTTTAATGCGATCCATAAACGGAAGATTTTCCAAATATCCGGGATGAATGCCCATATGATTTTTTGCACCCGCAAAGTGAATGATGTTTTCTCCCTGCGTGTATGTTGGCATCGACCATGCAATGCGCTCAACAGCATCCGGACAAACAGACTTAATGAGTGCGCGTGTTTTTTGAAGCACCTCACGATGTGCTTCCGGCTGATCTAAAATATACGCATCCACTGATTCAATCTTACCGCAAAAATGATGCTGATTGATGTTTTTAAACGTTCTGCCGCATTTTTCACATGTCCACATGATGAGTCCTCCATAAGTGCTACATAGATTAATTATAACAACAACACATTATGAATGCAAAGATTACAAAAAATGCCATTCATTGCTGAACAGCATCTTTTATATCATGTTTAATACATTTATAAAAATCTAATTAAAATTATGGTTGGTATGATCCACCAGTGGTTTGCCATCTTTGTCCACAAGCACTGTTAAACCGCCGGCATATCCTTCCGAATGGAACATGTACAATACACCGGTTTGTTTGTCTTTAAGTATTCTTGTTGAAACAGCAAAGCTCTGCTTGTCTTCTTGAATGATGATAAAACGTTCATTCTTTGTTTTCATATTTTATTCAAAACCTCCCGGTGGTACAAAAATTTTATATGCCTCTGCGCTCATTGATTTAACGACACCAATTCATGTAATTACACATCCAAATTCCGCACTTGCCCTGCAAATTCTTGAATAAATTCACGGCGCGGTTCTACATTGTCACCCATCAGTTGTGTGAAAATTAAATCCGCCGCAATCGCATCATCCAGTGTTACTTGAAGCAGTGTTCGGCCCTCAGGATTCATGGTTGTTTCCCATAATTGTTCCGCATCCATTTCACCCAAACCTTTATAACGCTGTATGGGTTTGATGCCTTCACGTCCGATTTCACCCAGCACACGTTGAAGCTCATCGTCTGAGTATGCATAATATTCATTTTTGCCTTTTTCTACTTTGTATAGAGGTGGCTGTGCGATATACACAAAACCATCGTCAATGAGCTGCGGCATAAAACGATACATAAATGTAAGCATCAGCGTCCGAATATGCGAACCATCTACATCCGCATCGGTCATGATCACAATTTTATGATAACGCAATTTTTCAATATCAAAGTCTTCATGGATTCCGGTACCAAAGGCAGAAATCATCGCAACAATTTCTTTATTTTCCAAAATTTTATCCAATCGTGCTTTTTCTACGTTTAAAATTTTACCGCGCAATGGCAAAATGGCTTGATTCCGAGGATTTCTGGCATTTTTTGCGGAACCGCCCGCCGAATCACCTTCCACCAAATAAATTTCGCAAAACGCAGGATCCCTTTCAGAACAATCCGAAAGTTTACCCGGCAAACGTCCGCCTTCCAACACGGATTTTCTGCGCACCAATTCTCTTGCTTTTTTTGCTGCTTCACGTGCACGTGCGGCCATTAAAGATTTTTCAATGATGATGCGGCCCACACCCGGATTTTCAAGCAAGAAACTGGCTAAATTTTCCGCCAAAATAGACTGAACGGCTGTACGTGCTTCTGAATTTCCAAGTTTTGCTTTGGTTTGCGATTCAAATTGCGGATCTTCAATTTTGATTGAAATTACTGCGGTTAAACCTTCACGAACATCTTCGCTGGAGAGATTTTTATCCGCATCTTTTAAAAGATTAAATTTACGGCCATAATCATTAATTGTATTGGTCAGTGCAGTTCTAAAACCCGTAACATGCGTACCGCCATCATGGGTGTTGATATTATTAACAAAAGAATACGTATTTTCTTGATAACCATCATTGTATTGAAGTGATACTTCAACCAATACATTTTTTTCATCAGCAGCATACATTGCTTCACAATAAAAAATTTCCGGTGTCAAAGGGGTCTTGTTTTTATTAATGTGCGCAACAAATTCTTTGATCCCGCCATCATAGCGATATGAACGTGAACGCACGGGATCCGTACGTAAATCATATAAATTAATGCGCAATCCTTTGGTAAGAAATGCTGTTTCTTGAAAACGCTGCTTTAATGTCTCAAATGAATATTCAAGTTCTTCCATCATTAAATGATCCGGTTTAAAATGCACCAAAGTCCCTGTGATGTCTGTTTCGTCGATTACATGCAGTTCTGCTGATTTATCACCGCGTTCAAAGCACATTTTATGAACTTGTGCACCATCATAAACCACAACTTCCAGCCATTCAGATAAGGCATTAACCACCGACGCACCCACACCATGTAAGCCGCCGGATGTCTTATAACCGCCGGAACCAAATTTTCCGCCCGCATGAAGTACAGTAAAAATAACCTCTACCGCAGGAAGGCCTGTTTGTGCTTGAATGCCCACAGGAATGCCGCGCCCATTATCCAAAACAGAAATTGAGTTGTCTTCATGAATCGTTACGGTAATTTCATCACAGGCATTCATTAGTGCTTCATCGACTGCATTGTCTACGATTTCATAAACCAAATGGTGCAAACCCTTTGATGCAGTCGAACCGATATACATACCCGGACGCTTACGTACAGCTTCAAGACCTTCTAAAACCTGAATATTATCTGCTGAATATTCTGTATTATTTACAATATTTTCATGCTCTGACATTAAGTCAATCCTCTCAGAAACGGCTAACAAATTGTAATTTTGCATGCCGTCAACCTCTGTAAATTACTCTGCTTATTTTACCATGAAACAAGATAAAAATCCATTTTTAAGCCATGTTCCTACGACAACAAACGCCGAATTAAATTTTCAAGTTCATGCATTTGCGGAATATGTCTTACATTTATGTTTGTACCGAATATTGTCATACCTTCATTTGAATCATTATAAAAAGGTATATGATGTTGCCACCAGGTATGCCAATCAAAATCATCATCCATCATTGGTATTTGCATGGCTTTGTAAACTTGATGATTTTCTGAAAACGGATCAAAATAAAAGTACCCATAAATATCATTCATATCATCATCCACAAGCAATATCAATGCATCATCATCACTGGGAGTGTCCCGTTGGCGTCCAGTGTGATATAATAAAGTTATGAAAACAAAAGAAAACCAAAGCATCCGCCAATGTCCAAAGTGCGGTCAAGCAGAAAGACAAATGAATGCTGGATTTAATCGTTCT
>Ga0209755_10008669_pt1 | contig 10835 bp, 11 predicted proteins | sample TergutCo191P1_FD_187301 | JGI IMG/M metagenome (GOLD analysis project Ga0209755, IMG submission 187301) | Cornitermes sp. P1 segment gut microbial communities from Petit-Saut dam, French Guiana - Co191P1 (SPAdes) (version 2) | ecosystem: Host-associated > Arthropoda: Insects > Digestive system... | reverse complement strand
TTCTGTTAGCGCAGGGGCATTCCGGGGACTCTATAATCTTGAAGCGATGTAGGTATGATCTTGTCTTTCTGTGTGCTGTTGTCATTGCCATGAAGATGGGTGTTAGGTTGATTTTCGTTTTCAGCCTGTCGTTAATGTTTGGGGAAAATTCTTTGGTTGCAAGTTCTTTATTAGTGTGGTTCCATTGTTGTTGCCACTTTTCCATGATTTTCTCTCTTTCTTGGTGCTCTGTTTCACTTTTTGGGAATTTATTGTAGCATATGTCATGGTTTCTAATTGCCTCCTTAGCGAGTTTGTCAGCAAGCTCATTTCCATAGTGTCCTGTGTGTGCCTTTATCCAGGTGTATTCTATGTTCCAGTTTTCTTTCTCCAGTGTGATGGTCTTCTTTCTTATTTCTTCTATGAGATGGTTACAATTTTTCTTGTTTTTGAGGGAGTCCAGGGTTATCCTGCTGTCTGTGTGTATTATTATTGTTCTTGGAACATTCTTGTTTATTTTTATTGTCTCTATTGCCTGTAGTGCTTTTACTATTCCCATTTGTTCTGCTTGATTATTTGAGCATCTGTCATGGAGTTTGTGTTTCATTTGGTGTATTAATTTGTTCTGTATGTATATGGTGGTTCCCGATCCTACACCGTGTTTGTTCTTGCTTCCATCTGTGAATATTTGAATTGTGTGTTGGTTTTCTTCCTTTTTGCTCGTTAATTTTAACTGAGTCTGCTGGGTGTTTCCAATCCTTTGGCTCTGCCTCATAATCCAATTGATGGTTCTGTCTGTCCCTTGTGATTCGGTATAGATTGGCAGCTTCTTCGGCCTTTATTTCTATTGGTGTTGTTCTGGTCAAACTGCAAAGCGCTTCATTAGAAGTCATTCGGTAAGCTTTTGCTATTTTAATATTCATGGGCTGTTGAACTCTGCTATATAAAATTTTGTTGCATTTCTTTCCCATTGCCACTATCCATATCGGTGCGTCATACAGCGTGAGAGGCAAGATAGCTCCTCTGCATATGGTGTTGATTGTTACGTGATTTAATCCCCAGCTCAGTTTTGCTGATTTAGCTAATGCATGTATTAACTTATTGCCCTTTCCTGTTATGTGCATGATGTGCTCCTTAAAGTTCAGTTTGCTGTCCAAGATGATTCCCAGGTAACATGTTTGGGAGTGACTGTAATGAACAAAACTTACTGTACCATATGAACCAACAGGATGCACTGTTTACTTTCAATTTATTTCAATAATGAGGTTAATTCTTGAAATAAATTAAAAGTAAATCATGCATCCTGTTGGCTCTTATTGTGCAGATATATCACAATGCACGGTCAACAAAACATTAAATTTGAACAAAACTTAATATGCGATTTGTGATGAGAGTGAGAGTAGATTGACAGTGGAAAATGTTATCTGCTATTCACTTAACTATGTTTCATCTTTATATTCCCTGGTTTTAGACATCTTGTGCCTGTATACATTATTAACGTAAAAGGCGTATGTTTTTTTTTACATTTGCAAAATTCTGTAAAAAGTTTTTTAAAATTTGTATGTGTTTTGCTAGAAGATGTGGCTGCTGTAAAGAAGGTTACATTATATCTGTATAAAATTTAAAAAATTCACTACTTTGGTGCAGCATCTTGCTTAACGTTTATCGTACAGACCTTTAATTCAGTCTTCATGCTCAACTAACGAATTTTCTCCGCGACGGCCCTTTAAATCTTTGGGCGTGTTTGACAATATACGTTTATATATAATGAACCAGGGATAGTGAAATAATGAAATAATTTGCACTGTGTTGCGAATAAATCAGAGATATTTCAGTTCAAAAAAAGTTTAAGTAGAAATGTTTAGTTTCTACATGCAGGAAGTTAATTTAAATGTTTTATAATTTTCAGTTTATTTTACTTACATTTCTATTTCAGACCCAATGTATGCACAGTAAATTTCAGCTTCAAGAATTGTGGAGTTATGTCTTGTCGTGATAGTATCAGAAAAATCATCTTACTTCACACACACACTCCATACTTTCTCAAAACTTCACTAACAACCTTTTTCTTCACACCACTTGGAGTTCACACGTGTCATTTTAGCTGCGTCGTCACGAACCGAGACTGACCAACGTTTTGTTGAATGCTGTACCAGTCTACCAACTTTCGCCATCATTTCCAGTGTATCTTTCACACGGAGGAATCAAGAGTCTCTACATTATGATATTTCCTTAGTCAGTCAAGGGAAGAATAACTAAAACAGAGATATTTCAGCGGTTCTCTGAAAAAATATATAAAATTCTATTGTCTAAATAAAAATGTGTTTTGAAAATTGTAAATTTCTTTTCCTTACATTTCCAGCTGAGGCCACAGTTTTAGGTAGGGAGATCTGTTTATTCATATATGTGTAACTGCAGTTGGAATAATAAGCCCAGGGGATTTGGCCAGAGAGGTTTCTCACGTTCAATATACATGTAGTTTATGGGAAAATCATGACCTCACGATATAGCCATTCATTGCCTATATGTATTTGTGTGGGCAAGTTTATGCGTCCTGTTTATTTTATTTTTCAAACCATCCTTCTGTAATGCACCAGAAACCGAACTGAAATGGAAGACTGACATAGAGAACCTATATGATATTTGCATTTTATCATATACAGACAGTTGGTGCTTAGTCCCTTTTAGCAGTAATACATCCTGCGACCGCAAACATAATATGCGTCAGTGTTGCGACTATAGCTGGAACGGAGTCGCTTTGCAGTTGCCAAATAAGCAATTCTTTAGTTCAGAGCGGAGTACACAGCAAGCAAATTGTTGTACGAAGCACACCGTCACAAACAGAATTCCTGTAACAGGAACGTTTATCAGAGTGAATGAGGCTTCGGATTGGAATTCGTCGTCAAAGAGCATCGAATGGAGTTGCATGGCTAAGAAGGAAATGAGTGGAGTCAGTTGCTTAGCATAAAAACAAACATACAGCTCTTTAGAAGAGTACAGACTGACTAGAAATTTGGTATTCATGAGGTGCATATGTACGTTATTGAGTAAAGTGGCTGGAGCGTGAATCTGACCACAAACCACTATATAGTGCGGAGAAAACTGTTGAGGCTATAATTCTAAGCCTCTACATGAGTGTGCAGGGCATTTAAATGGCTGGCGGTTTGGTACGTTCGTAAGATGCTGATTTAGAAGGATCTGGTGCGTTCGTCAGTAAAGGTTAAATGTATGCTTTCCTGTAAAGAAGTCACTCTGAATAGGTGTAATTTTAACCTGCAGATCTGGACTTTGTGTCACTTTCACTTGTAGCATGGTGTTACATGAACTTGGAAACAATGGGTGTGGAACCACAGTACTGAAGCTATCCTAGTTGCAATGTCTAATTAGTTGTTACTATCAAATGCAAAGCTAAGTGCAGATTCCCCATAATCACTGCTGTTATTTTAGAGTGTGTAAAAACTTTTTTAATGTAAGTTGTATTTTGTTAAAGATCTGTTATCATATAAAATTTTATGATCCTGTCACCTTATCTTGCTTCCATCTTTGAAGTTTGTATGGCTATCATAATAGTATTAGTGAATGTAGCAAATAAATAGTAGTATTGAAAAACAGAGATAGCCTCCTATGACATGATGAAATCCAAAGTAATGTGGAGGAACTGCACATGCACGCATTGACTGGTGTGTAAACACACACGAAAAGCCTGTATTTGCTTCCAGAATAAATAAATTAACCCTTTAAAGGCCAGCAGTCACTTTAACAACCAAAAATTCTATGCCCCATCCACACATTGTATTTATGTGTTCTATATGGACCTCAGAACAAACAGCAATTATTTTCCTATACAGCATTAACTGACTGGTTTTTATGGCCGAAATGGAGAGTGTTTACTGAGCGTTATGAGCTGAATGTTTAAACATAACATGTTTTGTTTGGTTGGTTATCTAGTTAAATACATTTCATCACGTGTACCGTTTAGTACACGTTTTTTTACTTATATGGTGAATCAGTAAATTTGTTTCACTACAGAAAGGGTTTTGCAGAACAAAGGAATAGAAGATCAAGACAGCAAGCAAAGAAAGAAGGAAGGAAGGAAGGCAAGAAAAGAAAGAAAGAGATATATAGATAGATAGAATAGAAGAAGTTTGGGAAAAACTAGATTACCCCCAGTAAAGTCCAGTGGTTACTCTTATGTACCACCAGTTTAACATTCAACAATTCTGTGTTCTGCCCACACAGTACATTTATGTGTTTTGTGTGGATCTCAGAACAGACAGCAATTATTTCCGTATACAGCATTAACTGACTGGTTTTTATAACTGAGACGGAGTGTGTTTACTGTGCGGTACGTACTAGGTCTTTAAATATAATTCAGGTTAATCTGAGTCTTTAAAGGGTTAAGTTAACAAACATTTGTTTAACATACAAGAGCAGTGCTTCTCAACCAGTGGGACATTGAGGGTTGTGTAAGATGTTTGTGAATTATAATTTTTTTCATAATGCAGTTTTAAGTAGCTTAATTGCATATCAAGATTGCTGTAATTGTACTGTAAGAAGAAATTTACAAATTGCATAACAAACACAATTTTGTTGAACATAAATACAGATTGTTGTTTGTCATCTAATCACACTTGACAACCAAATATTGTAACATGTTTAAACATGTCAAACTGTGTGTCACACAGTGGAACTGAGAATCTAGATTATCTTGGTTATCCATCTTGCTCTGCCAGCAGATTGATGGTGACCATTGAATGGAAACCACAGAGTGCACCCCTTTCAGACTCATGTTCATTATTTGGTTGCTGGATTTTGAGTTTGGAAATGGAAGCAGCAAGCAGGAAATCAGTAAATATTTTGTGAGATATGCAAGCCTAAATCTGCTGACCCAAAATTCGGCTAACTGGGATAGTAGCAATCAAGGCAACATTGTAATATATAACTATGATTCCCAGCAGGGGCAAGAGATTTTTCTCTTTTTTGAAAATTTCGAGTCCTGTTCTGGAGCCCACTCAGTTTATTCAGTTGGTACTATGGGCTCTTCCCTGGGGTTAAAGCTGAGTTAACCATCTAGTGCTGAGGAGAAGAATGAGTGGAGCTGTACCTCTGCTTCCCCTATATGCCTTTAAGGCATTGATGGGGAGGTCTTTACCTTCATCTTCACTTTTACCTTTTTCTACAACAGCATTTCTCAGACCTTTTCAGTGGCGTACACCTAAATGAAATTTATCGTTTAGAGTGACCACCAATAATGTTTTTATATGTAAATAAAAAATTTGAAATTGAAATGTATGTGGCTTACATTTTACTTATTTTCTGAAATTTTTATCCTTATTTTGTTTTTTTGATTAAGGCTGCATTGTAGTGAAGAATGGTTAGCATATCAGTAGTAGTATGGTTACCACAATTTGAGAAACCATGTCTTAAGAGATTTTAGTACCATTTGCCAACAGGCACTAAGCCACTGTAGCAGGCTTAGTATTGTGATCATTTTGTGATTGTTATTACAGTAACATTTTAACATGAGCCATTGGAGCGATTTTGACTCGGGATATTTTCTTTTGAATTACTAACATTACATGTCAGGGTTTTCTTTTCATTTGCATTGCTACAGTTCAGTGCACATACATGTGTAACAGCTTTGGTTTTTTGAGTATAGTCTGAATTATTTGAATTCATTAATTGGTGTACTTCAAAGTGGACAAGATTTTAATTAGAAAGAAGTTGTAATTCATCTGGAATGCACAGCAATGGTACCAGCTAAGTGTTAACCAGTTTTACAGGACAGCATAAAACACCTGTGGAAAAACAAAAAAAGTAGTAAAATAAATGAAAAGGAAAATGATGAGGGATACTTAGAATGGGAATTTTCTTGTACAAAGGTTGGGATTGACTGCAACCTTTCTGTGTCATATGTGGTGTGATACTTTCTAACAATTCAGTGAAGTCTTCTTTACTCCAAAGACACTCCATTTCATACTAGAAATCAACAAAAGGAAAGTTGGGGGATTTTTTCAATACCAGAAAACAATGTTAGCTATATAAAAAGTTTATTAGAAAGCAAAAATTGTATGTTGTTAATATTTTCAGTACCTGGTTGTATGCACAGATGTTTTGTTTGTGGTAGTGGTACACATTAAGAAAAGGTTGAAAAGCACTGCACTAGTTGTCTCTCAGTTATGGTAGTCAGTACTGTCTGTGTATATTGGTGTTTTATAGGTGACATGTCATGGGTAATGCGCATCCAGAACCATAGTCACTACCAGACATCACCCCTTGACTTCCCTCTCACGGATATTACAACTCTCTTCATGCCTTCTCTTGCGAGCAGAAAGGAGCAGCAATTTGGAAATTTTGTGTCTGGACATGCAAGGATTAACAGTGAGAACCTAGCAGAAAGTGAATATGATGTATGTATCAGTCTGGGAATGTCTCTTACAGTATCTGTACTGTGCATTATGTCCATAATTATCTGTGTTCTTCAAACATTATTGCACCACTTCTCTTGCACCAAGCTACAAGGCACCACTTCTCTAATACCAACTTACAAAACAAGTTACTTTGTAACTTGGTGTAAGGGAAATAGTGCATTAAACGTTGGTTGAAGAAAACAGATAATTATTTCTTACAGTTGCATTTTAAATTAGAATGAAAGTTTTGACTTCAAAGTAGTTTTTCTTTAATGACCATTTTTAGTGTGCAGTCTTTATTGTAAGGCTCAGTGCTAGTACATTGAGCTGTAGCAATGAGTGATCCTTAATATACAGTCGACAGTGTTGCAGTGTGAGTAAATCAGATGCAGAAATGAGTGTTAATGACACTTTGCCATAACATAAAAGAATTTAAAACAATATTCTTGGTTTCATCCGTGACATATGCTTATGTTTGTATTTATTATTGAAGGTTTTCATGAATTCATATTGTAATGTACCATATGTGATCCTAAAAGTAAAAGGTAAAGCAGTCCCATTACAGGCCTGGAGTGGCCCAGAGGGTGCCAGGAAGTTAAGGTTCCCAGATTATATGACAACGGCACATGATGGTGGTAAGGTTGTCAGCCCTATGCACCGGCCACCTTTACCCCCAGGAAATGCTCCTGTTACTCATTTCTGTTAGAGGTTGTGTTGACCCCAGGGCCGTAGTGTGATTGGAAGGATTATGTAAATGAAAAATTCCAGTGAGGCCATCTGGAATTGAACCAGCAACCTTCTGATTTGTAGCACAGCACCTTAACCACTCTGCCACCATGGTTCCCTGTATGTAATCCTAGTGGACTGAAATTGACTATAAATGGAGGGGGTGGGGAGTGATGTGTGCACAGGAATAAGTACAGAATTTTTGTAGAGGAACCAGTCAGAGTCTGGACTGTTTGAAGAGGAATCCAAAGGCAGGCATTGGTTTTGGTCTTTGTAGAGGACCAGCCATATGTCATATACTTTTTACCCCTGTCATAATTCTGCATCATCTCTTGATGCTGGAAGCACATCTCATACTTTTATGTGGGGGATCTGTGTAAAAATCACTGCATCACATTCAGTTTGATTGTTTCCACATCTTCAAATCATCTACTTTTTAAGTGAATTTAATTTTGGTGAAGAGGAAAGCTGCCACATGGGGCTGTGTCTGGGGATTATGGGGTTGACACACCTGTTAAATGTGGTGTTTGGCTGAAAGCTACTGCACAGGTTGTACCAATTGCACTGGTGCATTGTCATGATGAATTTGCCATTCACCAGACTGCCATTATCTTGGTCATTTATGGCAAATTACATAATGGGGACATCATTGTTCTTCTAAATAAATATGCTGGTGTACAGTTTACCTTTGCAGATCATATTCATGATGCACAGTACCTTCTTAATGGAGAAGTGGGATAAACATCACCTTTCTCTTGCATCACACTTGGGTGCCGTTTCTTGTGTCATGGTGATGGAGATGTATTCTGTAATGATGTCTAGACTTAGGATAATATGCATGTATTTTCTCACTGATCACTAAATATGTACTGTTGTTGAAAACATTTTAAAATGTTCGTTTTATATATGAAATGGATTTAATCATAAGCCTAGTGATGACTGTTATTTAGTGTTTGGGTTATAACCATATGGCAGTATTTTATCACTACTTACAATGTTTTTAAATAAATTCTGGTATGCATCTGCACATGCAAGAAAATCAGAGGCTACAGACAAACAGTGCTTTTGCTGTGCTATCAGAAGCTGTGGGATGAACTTCACACAGATCTCATGCCCAAATCAGGTCTTAAAATTCTGTGGCGTGAACCAAAAGAAATTCCTAGTTCCTCCACTGCTTCTTTAATGGGTAGTCTGTGATCTGCTCGCACAAAGTCACACGCTTTTGCTATCACTTTGTCATTTCTGCTTGATGAAGAACATCTAGAATGCTTTTCATGTTCTTTGGATATAAACCCATCTTTAAGCTGGCTGAATGTCTCAGAAACTTGCATTTGGCTCTTGGCATCCTATAAAAAGGTAGTTTTCAACATTTTGTAAGTGTCAGTTTCTGTATTTGTGAGCTTTGTGCAAAATTTGAATCACATGCATTGTTGCATGCTGTCGGACAGTGTGAACAACACCAATACTACTGTTTTTACATTAATAGCTTCAGACACAGTGGCTGGATTGAGGGCTCAATTATTGAGGAAACACAGGAACATGTTTAGACATGCTCAAGAAAATCTCATCACAGTGTGACTTAAAGTACTAGAGAATGCACTCAGTGTGGATACTTTTTGATCCTGCCTGGTATTGCTTGCATTTTTGATCCATTCTTGTAGGAACCTAACATCAGTTCTTACAAAGTGAGAGATGCAGGTGAGGAATGTGTGAAATAAATACAGTATGTCATTACATTATATATTGTTTTGATATGCAGGCTATTCTCGATCGTCATTTTGAATGCAACTTCGACATGTCACCTAGTACTCACACAGTTATTTCTGATACGGTACCATTGCCCATCCCAAGATCGCCCATAAAGCGAAGTCCCTCACGACAAAGTTCTCGTGAGAGTATTGATGCAGTAGACACAACCCATGATGATCAAGAAGCAGAGATTAATGGTGGTAAGTAAGCTCCATTAGTGTTATTCTGTAGGGTTGTGACGATCTTGTGTGGTATCTGAACTTGTTAACTTTATGGACCTGGCATATACCCCCTGTTTCAAAAGTGGAACATTCAAAACTTTGCTGTGAAGCATAACAATGGGGACTGATCCTGTCCCTGAAATGTACTGCATTAAATTTCAGTACATATGATGGAAGAAGTTCATAAAGTTAATGTGTTCCACCACACCACAAGTGCATAATGTAAAACATGTAGTACCACATAGGTACATGAAATTTAAATTCTGTCACTTTTCAGCTACACTTTTACATTATAACTTAGTCCTGAATATTTATTTTGTGATTGCTTATACATTTTTGTTTATTTTAATTGCCACTTCTTTGGACAAATAAAAGAATTTTGTTATATATTAAAACAGATATATGGTGTACAGAAAAACATGCGGGTTAAATCTGATCAAACAGATTGTAAAGTGGGTTGTAGTACACCTATGTTTATAAGGGTGTAAAAGAGTGGCAATGCCCCACATTTTACTGTTCAGCAGATTCTGCAGGCAAATTGCGCAATCCTGTTCGACGATCAAACTCTAGTCCAGAGATGAGTGCAAGTTGGAAGAATCCATTCCTTAACCGTGACAAAGAAAAGAAAGATGTGAAACAGGAGAGAGATGGACAGATTGATCTGGAAGGGAAGACAGATGGGTTGTCAGAGAACAAGAAACCCACCAAACAGACCTACTCAAAGGACCCCAGGTAATTCAGATACTGCTGTGTAATCAGCTCTTTCTTCTCTTCTCTTTTCCACTAAGCTGGTGGGGAGTAGCAGTAATGCAATTAATGTATATTTGGAAGGTCATTTTGAAGTCTGTTTCAGGAAATGGCTGTCTTGGTTGAGTTGTTATTGTCTTTCTCTATCATTCCAGTTGAATGCTGGCATAGTTTTTTTGAAACATGCCATGAGCACTTCCTCATAAAGTCCATTGTAGTTGACCATACACAATCATTCTCTCATTTTCCTTAGTGCTACTTAATCTTCTTAAAGATACAGAACTTTCTTACCAGACCTGCTAGACCATTATTTAATTAAGTATGTCAGGGAGACCACTTTTCCTCCTTTACAGTGTTTCTTTAATGAACTGAACCTTAACAGTATTTAGTTTTGCTTATAGTTATTATTAGGATACATTGTTTGCCTTGTGGTTTTGTCCATACTGCAGTCAAGAAAATGGCACAGCATCACTGTTTGATGTTGTATGAACATGTGCATTGTATTGTTTTTCCTCATATTCAGTTTTATCAAGGTGTAATAATGTTTGAAGAATACAGTCCATCGGAAACTGTGACATTTTCAGATGTACTTTCAAGTACAGAACATGGTACGTACTGCACCAGATATGTGAATTTATGTCAAGGTTTTCATAGCAATGTGGCTAGCAGAATATAGCATAAGGCATTCATTCTGTGAGAAATAAAAGCTGTTCCAGTCAGCTACCTATTCACAGCTGTTCCACTTGACGTTCAAAGTGTGGCAGTGATCAACAGTGGTAAAAAGTGTCTGCTCCACGTATCAAATGATTATGTCACCTACAACATAGGCGCGAATTATGGCAGAGAAAGAGGTCAAATACTTGCTCTGAGCCTGTGGGTGCGTGAAAATTAATTTCCAGATGTTTGTGCAACAATGCGATGCAAGTCAGGATACTTTAAATACCAAACTTTGTGTCCATTGTTGTTGTTGTTGTTATTATTATTAATAATTTTTTTATGCCTG
>Ga0209755_10008668_pt1 | contig 10836 bp, 9 predicted proteins | sample TergutCo191P1_FD_187301 | JGI IMG/M metagenome (GOLD analysis project Ga0209755, IMG submission 187301) | Cornitermes sp. P1 segment gut microbial communities from Petit-Saut dam, French Guiana - Co191P1 (SPAdes) (version 2) | ecosystem: Host-associated > Arthropoda: Insects > Digestive system >... | reverse complement strand
CCGGCAATTTATTAAGTGCGCGAGCCATAACAATGCGTTGTTTCTGTCCACCTGACAACAATTCCGTATCAATTTCTGAATCAATATTGCCAAGTCCCAGGTTCCGCAAGAATTCTTCATGCCTACCTGTTGAATGTCCAAGTTCAATATTATCGCGAATATCCATGTTGAATAAATGCGCGGACTGGTCTATATATTTAACCCTTGTGCTATAGGAAGCCTTATCCAACTCTTGAATGTTTACGCTATCAAACAATACTTTGCCGCCTCCAGTGTCCAAAATTCCGGACATTATTTTTGCCAATGTAGATTTCCCACAGCCACTTTCGCCTACTATAGCGTATGATTGCCCTTTGATAAATTTAGCTGAAAAATTTTTCAGAACGTTATCATTACTTTGCGGATATGAAAAAGAAACATTTTCCAACGCTATACTGTTCTTAAATTCAGGGGTAAATAATCCCTCATCGCCAATTGTTTTTTTGTTTAAATAGCCGGAAGCCAAGTCTCTTGAAGCTGATATTTCACCTAAATAAGTGAAAAAATCACCGATAGGGGAAACCATTCCGTTTAATAGCTGCACAACCGCGATAAGAACGCCTATAGTTATTTGTCCTTGAACTACAAGAACACCGCTTACGCCAATTATCGTAATAAATGAAAACGAACCCAATAAGCTGGATGTGCGATGCATGAGAAAGTTAACAAATTTATTAGAAGCTCGGGCTTTTTCAGTGTCCGCATTTAATTTATCATGATTCTTTAGGAAAAACTTTTGCGCGTAGAATGATTTTATTTCATATAGCCCTTGGGTGCTATCTTGTACATAGTCAATATATGTTTTTGACGCAGCTGAATAATTTTCTATTTTTTTGCTCAATCGCTTATTAAAAATCGCAGGGGCAAACGCTGGAAGCATAGACACAATAAACGCGGCTAAAAACAGAATCCAGTTAAGATAAATCATACCAATAACTGAAAAAACAAATTGTGAAGCTGCAAAAACCAATAACACATGTTTCTGAAAATACTTGTCATAAACAATATCAGTATCAGTGGAGTACATGGCGATGTTATCATCCACGTTTTTGCTAAACCCATTAATCGTATTTGCAAATAGAGTGCGTTTATATAATTCCATGCGTCTTCTTGCATACCGTAACGTGAAATGCCTATATACTATAGAAACAAAAAATTCTGCAAAAGCTAATACAACTGTAAGAAAAAGAAACATATACACGCGACTTAGTTCACCCTCTACAGCAGCGTCAATAGTAAACATCATAAACATTGCCAGCAGAACGCCTATTCCCGCAAAAAGTAGTGCGAAAATAACGGCTAGGTAGTAGTTAGCATCTTTCCACAATGGTTTCATGAAGAAATTCCTCTTTCTATATTTAAGACATGTTTTCAACATAAAAAACTTTGTATGCAATCTTTTTTAATGCATCTATGCTTCCGCTAGGATATACGCTGACCATTTTTTTAAGTCTGTTACCAAGTTCTTTAATCGAAGTTCCAGAATAGTCATAAACTAACTCTAGTGAGACTGGCAATGTTAAGCATTGCCTTAACTGTAGGCGCGCCAATTGCGGCCTGTATGCCATGTTGTAGGGCTTCTTCATCTGTAAACCATTCAAAATCATCGCCCACTTTGGAAATTGTGCGCAGAAAATCTAACGCGAAGCCGTATGCCACGCAGTTTTGTATTGGTTGGCCTATTTTGCCGTCTTTGATATGGTAGCCCTCTTTAATGCGGAAAGCGTATTCGCCCTTAGCGGAACCCTCGAAGTCAAAGCCCTCCACAAGATAGAACCCGTCGCTAACAGACGCAATCATATCCGCAACATTATCGCCCCCCGGTAGCACCGCCAAGTTGCGGATGTATATTTCCGTTCTGCCAAATAGCTTAGAAAAACGCGCATTTCCGGTAAGCGGAAGCTCCATTGCGGCAGCCGTTTGCCTGTCTGTCATGCACTCGTGAGAACGCCCCCGGTTGATTAACCATACATCCCGCGCCGTAACCCCCTCGTCATCTGCATACACCGGAAACAAGCAGGGCTTGCCCAAGGCAGTGTTGGCAAAGTCCGCGACAGATAGCCCCTTATACAAAGACGGTATCTGAAAAAATATGGCGTGCGGGAAGCACTTGGCCATAGTATCCGCCGCACCGTGAATGCCTATGGTTGCACGGGTTAGCTGGCTTATTGCTTGGGGGGAGAGGATGCCGGGGGTGTACTTCATTGTCATAACCTCCATTTGGGCTTATTTTATATTGATGACTACATCGTTGGTATTGTTAATAAAATCGTTATCGTGGGTAATTACAATGATTATTTTTTCCTTCTTAATCTCGTCAAGATAAGCCTTTAACGCAGACTTGCTTGCCATATCCAATGCAGACGTAGGTTCATCAAGAATTATTACGGAGGGGTCTTTGAGCAGCACTTTTAAAATAGAAATTTTCTGTTTTTCCCCGCCGGAAGTATTGTTATTACCCTCATTAATCATATAGTCAAGTGTATGTTTGCTCATAAAATCTTCCATGCCGAGTGTTTTTATAAGATTTAGCATTTTGCCTTCACATGTAGTTAAGCTGTTGCCATAAGTCAAATTGTAGCCAATGCTTTCGTTGAATAAAGCAGGCTCTTGCTCTGCGTAGCCAAATAGAAACTTTCGTGCATTTGTCATATTTATCTGCCTAATGTCTACACCATCGTATTTTATAAAACCTTCAAATTCATCCACATACATACCCATAATTAAGTTTATGAGCGTCGATTTCCCTGTTCCATTTGCCCCTGATATAGCGTAAATTGTTCCTTTTTCAAATTTGGCATATAGGTTGCTTAAGACTTTTTCATTACTATCTATGTCATAGGAAAAATGAACCCCTTCCATTTGAATTTTATCAATATCATTTATAGATTTTGCGCCGCATGTCTCGGGCACTCGAGTTAAAAACTCCGTAATTCTGTTATATGATACAAGTGCATTTTGATAATTAGCCCCAAGTCCAAAAAAATATCTACTTGAACCTAGCATCATGTTAAAATAGCTTGTGAATATGGTAAACATGCCTATAGTAAAATTTCCACGAAGCACTTGGATTCCGCCCACGACAAAAAGCACGATTTGGGCTATAGTAGACACAAAGCCATCCATGCCAGTATAAAAATAATTAACCCTTTGGTTACGAATAGTAGAATTTCTATAACTCTCAAAGCCTTCATCTGCGCGCTTGCCCATTTCAGGCTGAATAGAGTTTAATTTTATTTGCTTTATATATTTCAATTGTTCATAAAGCCTTGAAAAAAACTTGCTTTGTGCTTCTGTAAAAGCAAGCCTAACATCGTATAATGGTTTTCTAAATGCAAAATACGATATTACATATGCAAACAAAAAACATATCAACAACACAGCTATCAGCCAGTTCATTCTCAAAAGCAGAAAAAACGGCACAATAAACATTGCTGTGTTAGTCATAATCCCTTGTAGTATGGTAATACAATACTCGGTCAAAGTTGCTGAATCGTTAGTAATTCGTTGGCTTAAATACGCATTATTTTGATTATTTGTATGGCTTAATGAAAGATGTTGTACATGCTTAATCGTTTCCATATTAAGGTCGTATGCCATTTTTGTTTGCATTTTGACAAAAAGCATAGTTGTTATGTAATTGCTAAGTATGCCCAACACACTTAGCCCGCCAAAAATAATGCAAAAATATATAATAACACTTAAATCTGCACCTTCGATTAAATTATCAAGGAAGCTGCCTATTATATATGGCGAAAAAATGCCTATAGCGGCTATGGCTATGGTAAGCACAATGTAAATAGCCAAAGCCGCTATGTGGTTGCGTATGTGGTTGTGACAGAGTTTAAAAATTTTCAAGATTATGCACTCATTTCAAATTGTTCCTTATACTCCCGCTCTGCCTTATACAGCAAAGGCAACATTTCATGTATCTGTGATTTAATAGACGCACATACAGGCTTGAAATAATCACTGTAATCCGGCAGTCTAACAGGGCATCCACCGCCACATAATAGCGAATATTTACATTTTTGACACTCCGGTACTTTGTCTATATTGCGGTTGAATATGGAGTTTTCCTTATATTCTACCGTCGGGTAGTATTTGCCCGCCGCTAACTCATCTTTACCCACCGTAACAAGGCATGTAAATATGTTTCCATAGGGGTCTACTGTGATTTTATTTTCGTGGGCATAGCAGAAGGAGTATAAAGGCCGCATTGGTACCCCGGAAGTTACAGAATTTATAATAGGACTCATTGCGGAGAACATCCTGTTTCTACGCATCCTTTCTTCGTTGTCATATTGAATGGATGAGCAGAACATTTTGGATATCATTTCGGCTTTCTGTGTGTCTGAATAACCAAGCATAGGAGCCATTTCAAAAGCCAAAAAGTCCTTATATTCCGCAAAATGTTTTTCCAGTCGATTCTGCAACGCAATACCCTCATCAAGACTGTCGTTGGCGGCATTTACCCTAATACGAATAGGAATGCCACTTGCCAAGCATTTTGATATACCGGCCATAATTTTTTGATAAGTGAATCCCCCATTTTCCAAGAACCTTTTGCTGTTGTGAGTTTCTTCTTCACCATCCAAAGTAACTGTAATATGCTCAATTCTAATTGTGGACAGCAAATCCAAATATTCTTCCAGATAATACCCATTTGTTATAATGCTATATGATTTTTTAGGCATTTTTGAAACCAAGTGTTCCAGTGCCGGCCTTGTTTGCGGCAATAATGGCTCGCCGCCAAACAAGCATATAGATTCTAAATCGTCACCGGCTAGGTGTAATGCGGCATCAATTAAATCCGGGGTCATAACCTCTTTTTTTACATAAGCATCCCCTTCAAAGCAATAATCACATCTGAAGTTGCAATCATAGGTCATGATGAATGTCATATACTTACAGTGCATCCTGTCTTTGGCATGATGCTCACGCAATGCATCTAGTATTTCATTTTTCCTTGAAAATTCTTCCTCGTCGCTCTCAACTAGATATCCTCTAGTTTCAAGGTTGTTATACAGCTCGGATTCCAATGGATTGTTGGCAACAATTTCATCGGCCTTTTGCCACTTTAATAAGGTTTCAAAGATGGGTATATCAATTTCATCCATTAGACCATTTAAGGAGTTTATTATTAACTTCCTATCCTCGTCTACATCAACAAATATTATGTGTTTTATCAGCTTCATGATTAATCCTCTCTTTCTGCAATCATAGCAAGTACTGTTTCCATTGCATCCATTCCGGAGCGGTTGAAATAGTTGGGTATTACTCCGTATCCTTGAAGCGGGCGGCCTTGGGTGTCTGTAAAATAGACTACGTCAAAGCGCACCAAGATTCCTGTGTTGGGTAGCGATAGTATGGCGGAAAGTGGGTCGTAATTAGTTCCCAAAATGCCGCGAGTTGCCTCACCAACTACTGTAGCAAGATTGTTGTACTTAAACATTGCCGCTACAGCTTCGGCTGATGACGCAGTGTGTTCATCCACAAGCATCCATATCTTGCCGTTAAAAATTTCAAGATGCGTATCCTCATCGAACATATGCCGTGGCAATATTCCATACTCCGACTTAAATGCATACGTAAAGTTTATGCTTGTGTCAAGATATGGCAAAGGGTTGGTAAGAAAATCTATAGGCTCACCTACTTGAGCCGCAGCTCCTATTACGCCATCACCAAATGTCTCTATGGCTTCAACACTGTAGTCGCCGCCTTTGAAGAATATATAAGCAGGAAACCACGTTTCATCTGTTACATAAAGACCTGCCATCACCCAATCAAAGAAAAAGTGTATGCCCCCGGGGTTCCCCCTTAAGTCCAATATCAAGTGACTGTAATCAATGGTTTCCATGTGGAAGTCAAAAAACAACCGCTCGTAATAACCCATTCTGAGAGGATTAAAGGCATCTCTATTGTCCCAGAAGTGAATCATTCGGTTAATGGATATATGGGCAATTTCACCTTCTTCTATGATGTTAAATTCTAATACAGGTGCAAGTTCTGTTGTCATAGGTGTATTTAGTGGTAATAGGGTGCTACCACCTGCATCTCTTAGCGTTTCGTAGAATATGGCAGTTTCCGGCCTTAAAATTTGGTATAAAAACTGTATGCTTTCAGCCATACCCATTGACGCTCTCCACCGAATATCGTCCATTTGTTCAAAATAACTTTGATACTGCCATACTGCCATCAAATGACCTAGGTTATCTATCGGCCATATGAAATTCTTGCGAAGCAAATCAAGAAAGCCATGCGCACCATCTATACTTGTAGTAGTGTCGCTTAAACTTGCACGAAAATTATCAGCCAGCTCTCTTACATTCACATCGTTTACACTTATTGAAAGATTAAAGAAAGGCCAATTTTCTTCAAGTGCATTCATAAGATAGTTAAAGTCGTAAAGAAAATCGTCGTGGGATAGGTTGTTAAACCTATGCATTAATAGTCGGTGTTGAATAGCATTCGCTATTGGTTGCCCTGCAAAGATAGCGACTATTACCAATATAATTGCACTTAATACAAGTACTTTTATAGCGCGCTTATATTTACTCACTTTGAAAGCAATCCGTTCTAAAACTCTTCTTATTCTAAGTCCGCGCATATGCCCCCTCCTTCAAGAGAAGTTGCGCGTTAACACCTATAGACTATTGAATTGCCAGCCTTGTAGGTGTTAACGCGCAAACTTCAAGGACTAACTTTAAACTACTGCTGTGTTACGCTTTCTGTTGGCGTACTTGCGGGTGGACACATTATTGGCCCTGCGCTAACGGCTGGTGGGCGCGGTGGCGCACACCCCCCGCCTAATGGACAACCTATTCCAATTATAGTAAAACCTTGGGTTGAGGCCGCCGAAGATGCGTTGTCCATTGTGCCGCCTACCCATCCTACTTGAATTACTGGTTTCATTGCCATAATACTACCTCCTTAAGATGTATTTTTTGCTGATACATATAGCGTCAGAGGGTGTCGCTTTTGCTTTTCCCGGGAATTACTGCTTCAAGCGTTCCCGCCGACGAGAAGAGTATAAAATATGTCGAAAAAATAAAATATGCCCAATCGTGAAGTTAATTAATTTCACGATTGGGCATATAAAATTGGGAAAACATGGGGTAGTATAGCCACCATAAGAAACATCAAAAAAACTTATGGAGGTGCTTCAAATGGTTAAGAAGTTAGTGAGAAACGTGCTGTGTGTGGGTATGGCATGTGTGATGATGGCTACAACTGTGGTTGCACAACCGCCTGTTACTCGGCCAGACTGTGAGTGGATAGTGATAACCCCCTTTGACATTTACAATGACAAAGACCGCGTAGATTAAGAAAACTCCGCACCAAGGTCTATATTAAAGCGTTCCTTAACGTGACGTCTAACATTTTCTTGGTTGTTGGCTTCTCCAACTACTTTAGAAGCGTGGTAGGCTTGGGCGAAAATAGGAATGCTTTTTTCTTTCTCTTCTTTTTCAGTGCTTAACTCTAGCATATTATATGCTCTGGCTATAGCAAATCTAGACAATGTATCAAGATTGCCATGCTTTACACACATTTCATCGCCTTCTTTTGCAAGTTCAAGCGCGTAATTGCGGTCACCAAGTATGCCTATATGCTTGACGCGATTAGCAAGTACAGTCGGGTACATTCTCATCCGTTCCATTTCGTCTACATAGTAGCGGTTCATGCTGGTACATAAATTTTCAAACACTTTTACACCTTTTCGCCGTTCGCCTGTTCCGCAATAGTTCAACCCTATCTGGTTAAGTGTAACAATTTCACCATAGGTTAATCGGGTCATGGGTATTTTATCCACATCAAATTTACCTTGAGTGGTGTGCCATGCTTTTAAAAGCATTTCTAAGTGCTTGTCATCGTATCTATTTTTGTCACGGTAAATCTCCGCCTCAACCGACTGTACATACTGTAGATTCATATTTTTTTTAAAAATGGATATTTTCCCCAATTCACTAACCAGCGTCTCAGCCCCGGGTATAACTTTCGGCTCAGATTCCGAATCTTTTTTTTCTTTCATATCAGCATACTTTCCTTGTGCCAGCGATAGGTTTACCTCATTACGCAGTTGCAGTACATTATGGTCTTTAACCGACATAAACACAGCAAAATACTTGCTGGCAAACCGCCCATAGCGTTGTAACAGAGCCTCCTGGGTAAATATGTCAGTTGATGTTGAATAGTTTTCTAACTTGTACAGTGTGGATTCACTGCATATGCCCTTACAGGCCTCCTTGATGTCTAGGTCTGCTGCAAATCGCAAACCTTTAAAGAATTCACCTAGGTTTTTACAGGATATGTTATCGCCATAGGCTACTGTCAAATCCGGCACTTGCACAGGTTCATCTTCCATACCATAGGTTTCAAATTTAAAACCTAGGCTTTTTGCGTATTCTTTTACCTCTTTAGCCATGTTTTGCTTACGCATAAGGGAAAAGCTTCCACATGCGCCCGCAAGCAACTCCCCGCATTCCTTGGGTTTATCCGGGCTTAGTATTTTGGCTTTAAGAAACGCGAAATCCGGTGTGTACATACCTCTGTTGCGTTTATTGGACAGCGTGAAACCTTCATTGCATACCTCTAACGCCTTATTATAATCGTTAGAAGCCAATAGCAACCGCGACAAGTTCAACAGGATAGGGGCAAGGAGTGTTTCCTTGCTTCGGCTGTCCTGCGGAAGCTTATCCAGCCCTTCTTTTGTGCGTTGTAATAAGGCAATTGCTTTGCCTGTGCTGCCTTTTTTGTGAAGTGCCAAAGCTTGTGATTGTATAAGTTCTGGTTCGGCAAACAGCAGTATATCCCCTGCAAAATCACCGGGGTCAAAATCCGGGTATGTGATAGACAACCCTTCTTGCGTAATGTCTAAAATTTCCCCCGGGGGCTTGCCCTGTAATTCATAAAGACGTGCCATACAGCTTAAAATAAACTGCCTATTAATGCCGGAGTCAAAACTGTCTGCTTTCATTAGCTCCATCAGCAAAGTTTCTGCTTTTTTAAGTCTGTCGGGATAATGTGCCCCCCAGTGCAATTCATAAAGGATTTGGTCTTTTAACGCGAATATGCCTGTGTCAAACACATCCAAGTATGGGCAGAAAAAAGTATCCGTAGGCAAACCAAATGTATCCATGATTTGCTTAAATTGCTCATCTCTGGGGCTACGTTTCAAATTTTCATACCTGTGGATGTCGCGCCATTCAAGCTCGCTTTGTTTTGCAAGCTCCGCCTGAGTCCACTCCGCCCGCTTCCTTAAAAACTGAATTAAACCTTCCCTTGTAAAACCAAACATATGAACGCCCTCCTCACTCCCTAAAAACTAAGCAACACATCTGCGCTGCATTATATGTTAACCCTTTCCCAAATGCAAAAAACAACAGCCATTGGCACAGGGGCAAAATCCCTATGCTAATGGCTATTGTTAATATATTTAATCGGTTGTTTTACTTGTTTCTTGCACCCAATATCAGCCGGCTAACATGGGGGGATTAACAGCGGCCAAATTACCGAAAACAGCAGACCAGGCAAGCACCGCCGCGCGCGATGTTTCTGCGGCACAGGCAAAGTCTTAACAATAATTTAACTTATTAATCCGGGGTAAGCTTTGAGGTGTGGCAACGCATTACAGGTTCTAAGATTTTGTATTATTGAAGAATTCTTTTTGTTGTTAGATTTGGCTCCATGCAAGCCTTATAATAGGATGCGGAGGAGGTTTTTGCATGAATCATCCCATAGTGGAGTTTATTAAAAGACATGTATTTTTCATACTGGGTGGGGTTTGTCTTGTTGTTGTAGGGATTATTTATATAGTTGGGCGGGGTTCCGGTGCGGAGGTAATTCGCGGTAGTGTAGTTGATGCCGGGGAGGATGAAGCATATGTACAGGCGTATGTTCCCGCGCCGGAACCTGCTTTGGCAATTGTTCCCGAACCTACGCCGGAACCGGAACCTTCATATATAATCGTACACATCGTAGGCGCGGTTAATTCCCCGGGGGTGTTTACACTTCCCGAGGGCGCGAGGGTGGATGATGTGCTTCAACTGGCCGGCGGCGAAAACGAATATGCCGACTTAGCCAGAATTAACCTAGCCGCCGTGCTAAGGGACGCGATGCAGATTATTGTCCCTGCGGTAGGTGAGGAAGTAGATGAAGTTTTTATTTTCGCGGATGACATGGGTTCCGCAGCATCGGGCGGAGTACAGGACAGCACGAACGCCGGAGTGCAAAATCAAAGCGATGGCTTAATAAATATCAACACCGCCACTTCCATACAATTACAAGCCCTGCCGGGAATCGGTCCGGTTCTGGCGCAAAATATCATCGACTTCCGCGAATCCCACGGAAATTTCTCATCCGTGGACGAGCTGATTCACGTATCGCGCATAGGCCCCGCTACCCTTGACCGCATTCGGACTTTGGTGACAATCGGATAAGCACACAAAATCCCCCTTGCCATAAACTAACAAGAGGGATTTTTTAATTTGCTACATATTACCACCAGCGCATTGGAATGCGGCGGCGGAATGGTAAGTGCCTGTGGAAGCGATAGTACATTGGGTGAAAACGACGGCGGGGACGCTCGATTATTTCTTCTTCACGGTTACGCCAGTCGAAACGATTACCATAGTGTACACACATATCATAATTTCCAAAATCCATAGTTGCCCTCCTTTTTACAACCCATACGGGCTTGTATACTTCCATACTATGCAGGGCGTGTTGGACGTGTTACAGAGGCAATTCAACTAAGGCTGTACACTCCCCCTCCTGGCCATAGATTTCCAGCCGTCC
>Ga0209755_10008667_pt1 | contig 10836 bp, 17 predicted proteins | sample TergutCo191P1_FD_187301 | JGI IMG/M metagenome (GOLD analysis project Ga0209755, IMG submission 187301) | Cornitermes sp. P1 segment gut microbial communities from Petit-Saut dam, French Guiana - Co191P1 (SPAdes) (version 2) | ecosystem: Host-associated > Arthropoda: Insects > Digestive system... | reverse complement strand
TTAGAACAAGTAATAAGTTATGACTTGTTACTCAGGGGGAAGGTATGAGCGTGAGAAAAGCGTTTTACCTATTTAAAAACAACAAAGAGAACTGCATATATTATACCGAGTTCATCGATCCGAAAACAGGACGGACTTTACACCGAAGCACAGGAAGCAAAGAAAGAGATACCGCCGCTGTAACGGTTGCGCGATGGCTGGCTGAGGGCATACCTACAAGAGGCAAGGCAGCAAAACCGCTTGCAGAGCTTTTTTCGTTTGGCGCATTAAAGACATACATGGAGAAGGTCTATGACGCAGGCGAACTTGGTGAAGATAATGCCGTCGATTTATGTAAAACGCTGCGGCAATGGGGTTTAATTAATTTTACTGTAAGCCGGTCCGGGGCTGGCAAACAAAACTTTATTGAATACCTATATAATTTTTACGATAATGAGAAATCCATATATATAAAAGACAAACAAGCGCGAGGCGCGAGCGTTACGCGAAATTATTGTATAAGAACGCAGCAGATGATTAAACGTGAATGGGAGCCTGTTTTTAAGGGTAAAGCGTTGTCGGAAATAACCCGGCAGGATCTGCGGTCTTTTGGAATATCCTTAAGAAAACGGTTGTCAGGTAAAACAGTCAATAATGTAGTGTTACCTGGCAGGGCTGCGCTGCGCTGGGCCTTCAATGAGAAGATGATTCCTGAAGACGTAACGGCAGGGTTGGGCGGGTACTCTGGAGAAGATGGAAAGCGCGATATATTGACAGATGAAGAAATGGAAAAACTGAGGAATGTTAAGTACTGGGAAAATAAAAAAGCGTACGGGGCGTTCATGTTATCAAGTACATCGGCAATGAGAATGGGCGAATGTCTTGCGCTGAGACGCGAGGACATTGGCAATAAAGTTATTTATATCCGGCATAACTGGAATATACATGACGGTCTGAAAAAACCTAAAAACGGCGAAGAGCGCCGCGGTGTTTTATTACCGGAGATTAAGAGCTTACTTCTTGAATTATTGGCTGAAAACCCGACCGAAGACAGCCCCGGACAGTTTATTTTTTTTCAGACATGACACCTGATAAACCATGCAGCGATTATGTTTTTACACTCTATTTCAAGAAAGCTATTAAAGCCGCGGGTATTGAAACATCAGGGCGCAAGATTAGTTTTCACTCGCTGCGCCATTACGCGATAACTGCATGGGCAAACAAAACCAGAGATATACGAAAGGCGCAGAAAGCGGCAGGACATAAAACTCTCGCGCAAACGGAAGCCTATGCGGATCACATACACGAAAAAGAGATCGCCGACATGAGCGAGGAGGCGGCGAATATTTTAAACTTTCTTGCGGCGAAAAAAGGAGTGTAAAGAAAGTAAAACAGCATGGTTAACGCTGTGCGGTTTATGTGGTATAATTATGTAAAACCTACCACCGAAAATAGGAGCAGGAGATGGGAAGAGCTAAAAAAAAGAATTTTCACCACATGAAGGTGATATTTATTTTTTAAATAGTTATGAATTTAAGCGAATTCAAAATGATGGTAGTTATTTTATTGCTGAGCTTGATGATTTGCGTGATTTTGTACCATACCAAGTTGGCGATGAACAGTTTTTAATACCAAAATCACATTATATTCCAGTAGAAAAATTATCTCATTATTATTTAATGTTAAAAGAACTAAAAGCAAATAATGAGTGTTTATCTATTTTCCCAAATTTTCTTGCTCTCGCTAATGTTTTATACAGGTTTCCTGAATTTGAAAGTAGTATAGAGATATTCTTTTATCATAAAATTATTTCTTTTGAAAAAGGGCATTTTAAATGGAATTATGATAAAACAAGCCTTGCGCAGTATTTTGGAAGTATAAAAAAAGAAAATGATAAAACACAGCTTTTTTGGGAATATGTAGAATATGCGTTTGCCATACAAAAAGGCTCTTTGAGACCTCTTAGAAGCGATAACGGAAGTGTTCGCAAACCATCAAAAGATTATATGAAAATAATCAAGTTAGTTGGTACAAAAGAAGATAAAAAATATATGGATAAAATTGCGGCTCTTGAAGATATGTTTGATGAATATAGTAATAATTATTTCTGGAAAGATGATGGTACAGAAATGGAATTTGTTTAATGGTGCGAAGCCAAGTTTTCCATGATTAAAAAAATAATTGATAATAACTTGTAAACAAAATAATCTTATATTCCTCGTTTTATCTCTGTTTTTATTAAACTTGTAAATATTTTTAAACTAATCCACATTCTATCATTATCTCCATAACAGCCGTACATCACGGCAGAAGGAGATAAATTATGCCAAACCTGAAAACCATTGACGAAGTTGCGCCGTTATTACATGTAAAACCTGTAACGGTGAGACGGTTAACCCGTGAAGGAAAACTGCCGTATACCAAGGCGGGCAGGCGCTATCTGTTCACTGACGAGCATATAAAAACATTTATTGCACGTAATGAACGTAACGTTATGACGGAGGTCGGTAGTGAAGCTTCCAGATAACGTTATTAACAAACTTGAGAAAACTCTTGATGACCTGTCATTCGCGAAAATAAATCTTGAGATAACAGCTCATGATAAAAAGCCAAAATATAGAATTGTTATTGAACAGAGTATTATTCCTGATTGCGGAACATCTGGCGAAGTATCCGCCGCAAATAATCCGGCTTGAAAGGTGCGTTATGTGCAATGCATTAAATGAGCTAACAGAGATAGCTTTAAAATTTCATAAAGGTAACGCTGAAAAGGCTGAGCAAGAGGTGTCAGATTTTATTAACAAAATAAAATCTTCATTATCCGAAAATGAGCGCGAATATTTTCATGAAAAATCCGGAATGTTTATAAGCGACGGTTATTCTGTTGACGAAGCCGATGTCGCCGCGCTTGATATGATATACCGAAACAGACCACTGCAGGATATGGACCCGGACCGTAAAGAACGCAAAGGAACAACCGCGCTTGAATACATGACAGGTAAAGGTATCGCGCTTATAGGCGTTTATGCTTCCGGGGCAACCATTGCGAAGGGTGAAGCATGGGCAGCGGCTTTCACTGCCGATATGAAAATCATTAACGCATTGCAGAAAGGTACTGACAGCAGAACGCAGGAAAAAATCGCGCGCTTTTATTTCCTACCGCAGGCAGCAGGACTTTTATGCCTTGATATTGACCATAAGAACGGAAAGGAGGGAATAAAAGAGTTTTACTCATGGGCAGAGAGGCAAGGAAAGCCAAGGCATTTATTGGCAAGTTATTTGCAAAATATTCCTGACAGCTTTCCTTGTTATGTGCAAACACCATCAGGCGGCTTTCATTTATATTTTAAGTATAACGGCGATAAACCTCAAAAAAGACAATTATCGCCTGATACACCTGCGGTAGAAATTAAATACGGGGCTCCGGGATTAACCTCCCCTGGAAGTTATAAAGACAATAAACCGTATATTTTGCATGGTGAAATCGAAAACGCGCCGCCGCTTCCGGCTTTTATAATAACAGCGATAGAACCGTCAAAGCAAAAAGCTCCTGCCTATGTTTCACAAACAGATAATAAAAAACAATACGGTAAACCCTCATGGGAAAAAATAAAAGAATGGACTGAAAAAGACAACCCCGGAAGCGGACGCAATGATATGGCTTTTAATCTTGCAAGACACGCAAGAAATCACGGCTACACTGAAGTAGAAACGATAACAGCGTTAAGATGCGAACCGAGCCTTGAAGGATTACCAGAAAGAGAAATATTAACTGCGGCCGCTTCGGCTTATTCAAAAAAAGGTGCCGCATGAATAAAGACCAATTAAGAGCATTATTTTCACATCTCGCAGCAAACGCAAAAACAGCGCAGGATATAAGAGATGCGATAGCAGGCCTGCCCTTCGGAAGTGCAGAGCAAATCGCGGATTTTATAACGGAGTTCTGCCGTGTAAAAAGTATTGATCCGCTGAGCGCCGAGATACAGGAGATTTATAAACAAACAACCGAATACAGAGAGGCTTTAGAGCTTCAGGAAAATAGAGCAGGGCTTAACCATACATTTTCATATCTCGAAACGATTACAAAGGAATTTAGAGACAATGAAATAAATGGAGCTATTCCGACACAAGAGCAAATTAATATCATTACAGAAAGTATTAATAAATTTTCAACAAGGCTTGGAACAGTGCAAGCAAAAAAACACATATACACATTGGCTGATTATATGCAGGAATGTTTAAATTATGACCCTACAAAAGATTTTTGCCCTACGCTTTTTAATGGTATTGCGTTCGCTGATGGAACTGTATCTTATATAGGCGCAAGAACAAGCAGAGGAAAAACAACCGCTATGGTTAACCTTGCAAGAGAAGCAATAACAAATAAACTACCTCGAAAAACTATTTTTATTACTTTAGAAATGAGCGGAAAACAAATAATAAATAAATTGATTTTATCGACAGCATTTTCAATGGGAATTGCCGCAGATGATGAATGCGATCCTCGAAACCGCAGAGACTTTATGACAATAAACGCAAACAGAGAAATATATTCTATTTGGAAAAACAAGGACATTACAGGAAGCGGCGCAAATACGTTTAGGCGTTATGTGCAATATGCGTATGATAAAATAAATAAAGCACAGTCAGATATAATGTTTATTTTTCTTGACGGCAGGAAAATGAGCGAACCCGAGATAATTAATTTTATTATATCACGAGCATATTATTAGACTATATTCAAAAAATGCCATCGAAACCTAACACAGATACAGATAGTTTCCGTAAGGTACAGACTATTTCTTATGATGTAGTGAACGCTGCCGCAGAAACAAACGCTGTTATTATCGCAGGCGCACAGTTTAACAGGGCGGGAGGAACAGACGGGCTAGGAGATTTATTTGATGATCAAAGTTTTAGAGAGGCTGGAGATATAGAACAAGACGCATATAACGCAATAGGAATCGGCTGGACAATAGACAAACAATCTCGCTTTTTTGAGTTTTAAAAACAAGAGAAGATAATAAACAGGGAACAGTATATGCCATTGATTTTAGCGGAGAATATTCATACATGAATTGTTCAACACAAATATTCAGACCGACGAATTGATCAACAACATCTACAAAAAAAACAAAACCTGCCCCTGAAACAACGTTAGGTGAAAATAAAAAGGAGGATTGGAAATAATGACAACGAAGGAAATACCAAGAAAAATTGTACACAAACCAAAGCCTATGGCATGGGCGCAACTGGCAACTACAGGAGATATAAAAAAACTGGTAGAGAATAACGCGCTGACAGTACTGCCCGTAAACTGGCCGGACGATACCAAAAAAGGTACAACGCCTGTTCCAATTAATATTGCATCAACATCATTACGCAGGACATATCCTTATATATTCGACTGCGCTGCTTATGTTGCTACACATTACCCAGAGCGAATAATCGAAGGAGAAGTATATAAAAGTTTTTCAATGCCATACGAGGTGTTTCTGAATTACTGCCTTGATGATTGCGAGGATTTAAAAGAGGAATTAAAAAAAGAACTCTATCCTCTTATGAAAGGTCGCCCGGCAAAATATATAAAAGTTTCCAATGACAGAGCGGTATTTGCGCAGCCTGTAATAATTTCATTTTCTTATGAAGAATTAAAAACAGATAAAGATAAAAGAATTGAAAATATCGGGCATGAAAATAAAGTATAAAAATTGAAGTACAAATATTAAAAGAATTGTTATCCTATGAGCGCGGATATACAAACCTCCCTAAAGCCCCATACGCGAAAATACGGCGCATTTACAATAAAATGAAAAATAATATGGAGCCGTTTCTTGATGTAAAAGACGATTACAGAAAAACCATTGAACACATGAAAAGCATATCAACCAATCATATAAACACCGAGACAGCCGCCAAATTAGCAACCATTACTCATGCGCAATGGAAGATATTGGAAGATATAGAGCAAGGCGGCTTTTATAAGTTATACCTTGCAATCGAATATATACTTGTGAATAAAAGCTCTAAGGCAGTTAAACAGGATTATGATTTATTAAAGTTATGCAGCAAATGCGCGCCTGATTATATGTATGAGCGTGACGGCAAATTGTTTTATAAGGACAGGAGGGCTGCCTTACGCTTCGGTTGTCTTATAGCCGGTATATTACTGAACTTTGAGGCTGAGGATAAGGAAGCCATAGGCATAGAAGCCATACAGCCGCATGAGACACAGGACTGTATAACGATTACTTTCATGAGCCGTAAAGACAACAAATAAGGATTTTATATGGCTTCATACTCCGACTTTTCGATGAACTTACTCCGACTTTACGATGAAAAACAAGGGGGTACATAATAGATATAACAGTATATAACAGTTATAAGCGCGCCCGAAGGGGGTGCGCTTAAAGCTTCCCCCTTCGGTCTTCTTTTTTGCCATGAAGACCTTCCGAAAAACACCAGAAACCGACAACCAAAGCTATAGACGGCAGGCAGCCTACAGAGTACTCATAAAGTTATACCTTGGGGTTCCAATACATCTTGACAATTTAAAAAATGACTGATAACATTAACTTATCAGTCATGTATTAATACCGATAAATAAAGCATGAGCGATAAAGAGGACCGTATGAACGAGTTGGCAGTCAGAGCCGGAAATAATATAAAGGAACTATCTGAAGTATTCGCCGCCTATCCTGCTCCGGACAAATGGACCAGTGAAATGAAAAATCAAGCCGTGCAGTTCGCGGCGCTGCTTAATACGGCGCAAAAAATAATATCGACCGCTTCCATTGCAAGCATTGACTGGAAAAAAGAACGTGAAACTTTTTTGAGTGATACCCGAAGCGCGTATACGCGCCGCGCCTATTCTGCCGCCCTTGACCGATTGGAAGCATGGGCGAGTAAAGAGAAGGTTAATCCGCTTGAATTGAGTACAGGGCAGGTTGACGCGTTTATCAGGGAATTAAAAGCCAATGACCGCAGCGCCGCGAGCGTCCGTCGTGATATATCCGCGGTATCTGCGTTTTATTCATGGCTTGAACGTTATCACTCAAGAATTAATAACCCTGTACGAGGTACGCGTATAAGACCGCCGCAGACAAACAAAAAAGAGATTGTAATACCTTCCGTTTCAGAATATAAAATCATAATCGCCGCTTTGGCGCCTCTTGAAAAAGCTATCGTAGTAACGCTTGCTTTACGGGGCTTGCGCGCGGGAGCGTTGCCGACCTTAGAATTAAAGTCCGGTAAATATAGAGGCAAGAGCAAAGGCAAGATTTTAAAAGAAAATAATGCCTCAGGAATTATTTTGCCAAAGGAGGCGTTATCTGCAATTAATGCTGCAGAACTTGATATAAAAAAACCGTTTGCTGAATATTCCGCAAGTGCGATTGAAAGGCGTATAAACCGCAAGGTCGGAGAATTATATAAATCCGGAAAAATCCGCGCTTCGTACTCCTGCCATGACTTCCGGCACTATTTTGCCGTACAGGAATATAAAAAGAATAAAGACATTTACAGACTGTCTATGTTATTAAACCATGCGAATATCGCTATAACACAAACATATTTAAAAAGTCTTGATGTGAAAGTATAAGGAGCGTTACGCGAAATGCAGTAAATTACGGGGCTTGAGCCTCGATATATAAAAACTAACGCTGTGATAGCGTAAGGAGCAAACACATGAACCAGAGAGATCGGGACTATGTTGACAAATTGGCACAAAAGATTTTTATAGCCTTGATAAAAAAAGACTATAAAGAGGTAGATGAAGAAGAAGCAGCGGACGATGCTTATAATTCTGCCCTCGCGTATTATCAGCGTCGTTATGAAAAAATAATAAAAGGTTATGAACTAAAATATTACAGTGAAACCGAAGCGCTATACGAAATATTATCCCTTGACGGATATTGCGGCGAGTTTAAGAATTTTGTACTTAAGCAGTGTGATAACAAATTGCAATTATATACCAAATGGGTACTCGGTCATGAGAAGTCAGCAGGACAAGACGCGATTATTATGTACTTTAAGAAATCGGGCACATGTTAGCAGGGCAATCATCTGTTAAGCGTGCTGTTATATGTAATGGCGTACATTATGAAAGTCTGTCAGCTGCAGTAAGAGGCGTTAATATTCCGTTATATAAATTACATCGAGTAATTAGTGGAAAGATAAAAATTGACGGTATAAAAATTGTTGATTATTTTCCTCAAGCAGTTATACACACACAACGCGATATGCGTATTGAATTAAAACCGGAGAATGGTGTATTATTAAAATATCCGCATGGGGAAAATTGCATTAAACGCGGCTTTCGGCGCCATTGCATTAAAAGGCGTAATAACTGCACTGGTACGGGGCTTGCCTTTACATCGAACTTTACATTTTTCTGGGTTAACGCTTCCTTGACATTTTATAGGTTTACAGAATATTTAACGCTTTTTATGCCCTTGATATAAAATGATACACTTTTTTGATCGATACGCATTCCCGATAAATGATACACTTTTTCCGGCATGACACATTTTTTTTACATAAAAAAAAATTTTCCGCAGTGTCGGCAAGTGGCCAGTGCGCCTCTAGGGCCTCTAAAATGAATTTTTTCTTCGGAAGTACCTTGAGAAATCTATAGCAGCTGCCAGCGGCGATGTAGCGACCTGTTACCAAAGTAATAGTTTTATCCGCTTTCTACCCTCCGCATAATTAACGGTTAGCGGTATTAAAACGCCGCTAACCTACACAATTGTATTAAATATGACATCAACAGTACTCCGTAATGATAGGTTTATCTGCTCCGCATGAAATGCAGGACAACTCCGTTTCACGCAAATCTTCGGTTTGCTGTTACGTTGCGCGGACCTGTCGCTGCCGCTTCGATAGTGAGGCGTGAGCTGGAACGGAAAGCCGCAGAACAGCGCAAACAGCCCTGTACGTAGGGGGAAAAACCATGAAGCCTGTCTGCGCCTCACAGCAGCCTTGTATGACGCAAATACAGGCATATTTACGAGGTTCAGTGATACCTTATAGCATTGATTGCCGCATAACCATTTTTTATGGTTTCGCTAACCGTAAGAGCTGATTAGGTAATCTCTATTATGCCGGTATTTTTTGTCTTACACTTAATTGATAACCAAGATTGTCAAGGACGCTTACAATCGTATTAAAAGACGGATTACCGTCTTGAGCAAGCGAACGGTACAGGCTTTCACGATTAAGATTTAAATCTCTAGCTATTTGTGTCATGCCTTTTGATCGGGCTATAGCTCCGATAACATCAAGAATTGTTTCTGTGTTATTTTCTTCAAATGCTGCTTCAAGATAAGCATAAACGTCTTCTTTAGTGTTTATGTTATCTGCCATGTCCCATTCATACATTTCCATTTTCCAACTCCCTCAAGATATTCCTTGCATTATCCGCATCCTCATCTTGTGTTGATTTATCGCCGCCGCAGAGCAAAACAACAATGTCATTTGCTGCTTTTTTATAATACAATCTGTACCCAGGTCCGTAATCAATCTTAAGTTCAAAGATACCATCACCTATGCTTTTTTGATCTCCGAAGTTTCCTTTTCTTACTGAGTTTAATCGAATATCAATTCTGGCTTTTGCTCTTATATCCTCAAGTCCTCTGTACCATATCCGATATACTGCCGTGTACCGTATTTTAATCATATTTTAAGCGTAGTATAAAAGCTACATTATGTCAAGAAATATTTTTGAAATTTAGTTTAGGTAGTTTGCGCGTAACCTACGGAGTATTTCGTAGGTTATGGTATTTGTATATTGCTAATGCAAAGGTATTGATCGCGTAAAAAATATGAAAATTATAAGTATAAAATAATGATTGATGAATTGAACATTGAAGAAATTGAATTGCCGCTGGAGCTTAAAGGGCGGCAATGGTTGAGTTTTAGTGAGTTTGGCTCACTTTTAGGTCTCAAGGTTTCAACTATACGTTCTTGGAAACGGAAAGGAATAATTAAAGCGCAGCAATTTTCGCCACGATGTTATATGATACACAAATCAGAAGTTGACAGGCTCTACAGAGGGGAATTAATGGAAAATAATCCTATTGATCCCCAGAAGGGCAAGCGATAAGATCAACGTGTGAAAAATACGCGAACCTGCGAACTAACTCGTAGGGCATGGGGTTTCATTTTTTTGACTTTGTTTTTTTCGCAGGTTTTGCTTTGACTGTTACTTTGGTAACAGGTTCGGTTTTTTTCGGGCGGCCTTTACCTGGCGTGTCTTTTAATATTTCAAGAACAGACTTGTCGTAAATTGCTCCTCTCATTATAGGTTTAATGCCAGCTCTGAATAAGCGCATTTCGACTGTTTTTTGCGGAACATCCAGAGACTCCGCCAATTCACTTAATGTTAATCCTTCCATGTTGATAGTATCGAAGATTAATAAATAAAAATCAAGTAGAAACTACTACAATATCGCTATACAGCCATGTAGCAAAATCTTAAAAATTTTTCAAAAAAAGTAAAAATATTTTTAAAAACACTTGACATATTGTAGTAATATCAACTACAATAAAAATATAAACATTAACGGAGGCAAGTAAATGACGGTAGGAACCAGAACATACATACCTGCAAACGTAACAGTAAAAACGGTTGATGGTGAAATAATCTTCATAGAGAAGAAGAAAGCAAAAATAATTAAAGAAAAGAAGGAAAGAACAAAACAATTATATTGCTTTATTGATGGAAAAAAGCTCTATTATATGCGCAGTCTTGCCGCTACATTTCCACACATGGCAGCGGCTAAAGAATACCTGATTAATAAGTATCCGTCACAGTCTGTTACATTTGAAATGGTTTAAGGAGGAATATATGACATTTGA
>Ga0209755_10008666_pt1 | contig 10838 bp, 6 predicted proteins | sample TergutCo191P1_FD_187301 | JGI IMG/M metagenome (GOLD analysis project Ga0209755, IMG submission 187301) | Cornitermes sp. P1 segment gut microbial communities from Petit-Saut dam, French Guiana - Co191P1 (SPAdes) (version 2) | ecosystem: Host-associated > Arthropoda: Insects > Digestive system >... | reverse complement strand
AGACTGATGATTCCCAATCAGTGTTTTGGGACAACCTATTGGTCCCAACTTCATCAATAAATCCAAAAGAGTGAACAGAACATGATGGAAGTTAACTTTCACAATCTTATTTTTTTGGGTCTCTGTACATTGTCTGATTTTTTAAAGAAGCACACTCTTTCAGAAGCTGGCTCTGTCTGTGTTTTCAGTTAAAGATGTACCTAACCTGGTGAACCCCTTAGGCTGAGTAATTCTTAATCACTGGGCACAGTAGAAACAGTAACTTGCTAATATATGTATCTGAAAACAGATCTGGTCCAAGGGTAGTAACAGGAAAATGGCTATTGAAAAAATTAAAAATTAACTACAAGACTGAAAAATAAAACCAGATCAATCAGCCATGAACTCAGACTGATCAGACCACAGACAGGAGACAAAAATCCACAATATATGTATTGAAATTCTTTAACACCACAAACACCAACTGTGGAGAAAATTGTGAATCTTCATGGGTTCAGGTAAGTTTATAAACCAAGAAATGTAAATGTATTATTTATTATTAGTCAATGTGGATCACAACAGCATGGCAGAGCTTCTCACCAAAAGTGATTATGAAGGGTTTGAAGAAGTGCTGTATATCCAATGCAGTGGGCAAGACTGATAATGGTATGTTGTGGAATGACAATGAAGAGGATCGGAATTTTAGGAGAGTGTGAGGTAGATGAAGATACTGTGACAGTGACACTTACTGGTAAAGGTAGATAGAATCTGAGACATGCTTTGTGTGTAAAATGTATGAAACTAGTAGTAAAATATATTTTCTTTACATTTTTTTTTTTGGGGGGGGGGTTGTCTCATTAGACTAGAGTTGTCTTGCATTTGGGTAAATATGGTATATAATTCTATAGAATTTCCTAATGATGAAGACAGAGCTCTTCTGCAGTGTCCAATTTATTTCATGTTGATGCTTGAAGACTTAATTCTGGTGTAGTTATAGTCTTACTTTTTTCGTTATTTATTTTAATACTTTCTCTGCTGGTCCATATTGTTTTACAGAAAAAAAGTATTTTGTTTTAAAGGTGTGCAAGTATCCAAATATGTGAAGTGTATCAGTACTATCATTTATGTGGCAGTGAATCACATGTAAAAACTTTTTAATTTTTTATTTGGTGTTATTTTAATGAGTATGAAGAATCAGTGGGTGATGATTGGCAGGTTAACCCTTAGCCACTGAACGACATATATATATATATGTCGCGCAGTGAGCCCTTTAAATAGCCGAACGGCCACTAAAGTGGTCGAGGGGATTTAATTCCAGCGAAAAACATTTAATTCTGGCGGCTAAGGGTTAATATTGAAATATTGAAGAGAGAAGCCTGACCTAGTGTCATGCGAGTTCTGCAAAGTTGGTTCCAGAAACTGAATACAGGCCTCTGAAGTGAGAAGCCAGCACATAACCATCTGATCTATGGCATGATAATCTGCTTGCAGAAAATAAATATTCTGTGAAACTTGAGAATCTGAATGTGGATACCATATTCCTGTATGTTGCAGAGCAAGTTTATACAGAAAAATGCAGCTTTCTTACTGGATATACTGCTGACCCTTGCTGAACACTGTTATGAAGAGAAAATTGGAAACCCATGTGCCCGTCTTAGCAGACTACGAGATGAATACTCATGGCTGAAGAAAGAGAGCAGCACAAAGAAATCTAATAGTTCTACTGTGAAACCTGTAACAAAATACTCCACAACAGCATACATTTAAATGTGAGTGGGCAAAGCCCCTGTAATTTAATTTCATTTAATTTATTCTACATTGTATGTGGAACTGTAGCAAGACCTTTACGTGCTATTTAAGTTATGCATAAACATTAACGTGGAGCATATTGAGTATAGGCATTCTGCAGAGGTAGAATACAAACTCTGTTTTGAACTTTTTATTTAAAAAAATTCACAATCACCAATTTGCAGACATCATAATATATGCACTTCTATTCCCTGCAATAATAACTTTAAGGGGAATGATACACAAGTATGAAGTATCATGGAGAGGTGTACCTTACTGTTATTTCATTATGTTTGTACTTCCATGTCACAGGAATGCTGTCACATGGAGGTTTAAAAAAAGGCTGTAAAACACATAAATTCAAATCACAGAGGACTAAAACATAGGGGATTTAAACTACTGCAGTCACCTGAACATATGATTTTTTAGTTATTTGTAATTTGAAATAGGAGCCTTCAAAATTATTATAGACAGAGCAAAATTCTTTACTAGGAAAAATATTTTTATCATCAGTAATACACAACACTTGATGTTTTCAATGCAGGTAGCATTGCTACCTGTGGTCATTATCTGATTGAAAGTTGCTGTATGTAGGCACAGTATAAGGATTAACTGAACACTTTCAGACCAACTGAACAGTATATATTGCTACAGAATGATTCTTCCCATGCTTCAACAAGATTTCATCACAGGCTACTTAATGCTGTTTGAGGAGGAGGTTGGGTTTTTAAGTCGCAGGAATTTAAGAAAATGGATTTATATCGTAGTTATATAGAAACGGATATTTTCTCATTCCCCAGCTGTTTCCCTGTGCTTTATCACAGTAACTACCTTGCTGATACCAGTCTGTCATATATACAGGAACTTTGGCACTATTGAATTTCTCTGACATTCCCAAATAGTTGATTTTCCTCAGCTGTACCGCACTCAGCACTATAATGGACTGTTCACAACGGCTGCAATATGTTCATGTGCAGAGGGTTGAATCATCAGAGAGATGTAAGATTGGATATGTAACTTGCTAGCACTTTGTACCTGGAAACACAGAGGAGATGTAAATTTTGCATTTTGTTTGGCTTTCTTAAGGACAGGTTCTACCCATAAGTGGTTATAATGGAAAAGATGGGGGCCATCTCTGCCTGACAGGTGTGAAAACATGAAGTGCCACCACCATGCTTTAACTTTATCTAAGAAATATGAAATTATTTCCTTTTGGGAAAGTCAGAATATTTAAGTCCAAAGGATACTGATCATTGCTTTGAAATTCCAACCAGTACACTAGGATATGTGCTAAAAATTGCATTAAAGCTAAAAACATTCAAACTTAAATGGCAATAATTTCAGTGTTATTTTAAAATATGATTTAACTGAACCATGGATATAATGGAACCTTGTTGGACACCCCTGAGGATCCATCATAACAAAAGTTGACTTTACATATTACAGATAACAACACATTTGGCATTGTAGTTCTAGCCAATGTGTCTGATGTACTAGGCTAATATGGGGAGTCAGGCAGGCACTGTAGATCCTCCTCCTTATCACTGATACTACAAAGAATGATAGCTCAATCATCTGCCACCTCAAGGTCAATGACCTTTCAGATGCTTAGAATGGTTAAGAATGGAAAACTCATTTTAGACATTTTAATGAGTTCTTCACAATCCTTGTTATGAACAGTGGCATCTACATAGAAATAGGGATCTGGTCAGTTGAAATTCTGCAGTGTGGTTGTGGACCCTCCTCCAACTTCCTGTCCAAAATATTAGGTGTCAGTGCTCCAATCTTTCTTCGTCACACAGTTTTACTCTTAATGTTCTTCACCTTCAGTTTGTCTCATGACCAAACATGCATTCATGTCATCCATGGAAGCTCAGTTGCAGAGTGTTTACTCCTGGAGCTGGCTGTCAAGTTTCCAATGCCACTGTTTTCTTGTATTTCTCCTTTCATTCATACGTGTTTTTGTTTTGTTTTTCATTGCAAACCATGTCTGTAATGGAATTGTGGAGGGTGGACATTATGCTGCCTATATCAGTCACACATGTCTATCATAATTTTCTTAGGAGTGCCAGCCGAACGATTTATGATATTTGTTCTTACGTGGCACATGTTCTGTCTTCTTTTTTTTCAATAACCACAGTATTTTTAGCAGCTTTCTTGTCCATAATTAACTTACCAAACCTGACTATGAATATGTTCATAGATGCATGTTGTGGTTGGACTGGGAAATTAACAGTGCCATTTTACAGCATGAAATTCAAACAGAAAAACATGTTATTCAACAATCTTCTGTGCGCGTACACACACACAAAACAAAAATCAGTGCTTCAATGTTGACACAGTTCCAGTGTCGTGTGAATGACTAGTAGCCAATGGATTTACAAAACACACAACAATAACCATTACTTAACACAGTGTTATGACACAAATGCACTGTTGTGTGAACAGTTTTACTCTTAGTGCCAACTGCTGAAAAGTATCTAACGTGTAAGACTAAGGTGACAGTCTTTGTCAGTATGGCACTTATCGTAAATGTAATGTTTGTACAGACATTTTTGACACATAGAACATCAAATGAATGCTTGCTGGCTAGGTAAGAACACACTACAGAAATCATGTGGTACATATTCTACACTGAAAACATTCGGATGGACATGTGTGACTGATGACAGAATTATTCAAGGTTTCCAAATTTATTAGCCATATAAAATAAAAGAATAAATATAAATCGAAGGAGATTTTAACCCATTACCACTGTAGAGAAACACTCAAGAACTGAGCTATCATAAACATCTGAACATATTGATTTTTTGAGACTTTTGAACTAAAGAAAAATAATGGGGAAAGTAACACTGTGTATTACAGAAGAACAGCAGTGTCAACACCTAATATTGTGGCCAGTAAGTCAGAGAAGGATCCACTGCCATTCATTGTAACTGGAACCAATTTAGAGGGCTTAAATTAACTGGGTCTCCTTGTTAGTGAGATTCAGTTCCTTATATGGTTGTGTGTGCCGTACAGTAGTACTCTCCTGCAGAACCACTCTTCTTTAAGATTATTTTGAATTAACCATATTTCTTTACCTACAGAATTAAATATTGTTTCTGTAGGCACTAATCAATGCACGGATTGCATTATGAGGTGTACAAAACTGTTTCATTCCGAATAAGGGATGTTACTGACATCAGATCATCTTGTAATGATGAATGGCTTCACTGTTGTTGCAGCAAGATTGAATTGTTTTGGCTACAGTAAAATAGTTTATCCCATTCCCACTGAAGGCAGAGTGGTATGATTTTTGTAACATTATAAAATGTGATAGATGGTTACCAATATTTTGAAGAACATACTCGCTGTACAGCACCCTGAAAATCGATGCATTATTTTCCTCCCAAATTACAAAGATTAGTAAGAATCTTCAGTGCTGTAAAGACCCAAAACCTCATGTGTATGTTTTCTTTTGAGATGCTTTGTTTATAGAGAACAAGACTTACTACTCAGAGTAGCCATTAGAAATTGTACTTCATTTATTTATAAATAACAGGAAAAAGTGTTGACATATTAATGTGCTGAATTTCTGATGGTCACAATACAGTTGTATTTATGAATATTTTTATATAGGGGCATAATAGGTTTTCATTCTTCATGGTGTGCATTGTTATAATAAAAAACATGTTTCAGAAGATGTTTCTGCATCTTGCTTTAGGAATTAGATTGGTCCATTAAGACAAGTTGAGGGGCTGAAACTATGAGTCTAAATGGACCAGTCACATTAGAAGCTCCCCTTGTTAACTGAAGCAGAGCCAGCTTCAAAAACATAGCTTTTATTGTAAACCTAGACAGTGGATACTGTCCAATATGAAAACTTGAAGTATAATAATAATAATGATGGCTTGGTTTCTCCACTTGTTGACAAATATATGTATGATGGATCATTTCCTGTGGACCCTAAATACCTCCTGCACTTTCTTCTGCACCAAAAAGTTTGAAAGTACACAAATTTCTAAGTATTGCAAGAAATCAAAGGGATCTTTAATATATTTGAAATCACAGCACCATCCTTTTGACCATCCTTTTTATCAAGAACAAAGGAAGAGATTAAGAAAGAAAAAAAAACACTAGCATTTTATGCAACTGCGTCAGCCATATGTCTTCAGTCTTGCATATCAGAGGAATGACTGCCAGAATAATGCTAGAAATTAAAACATCTTCTTACAAACTGAAAATTCACATATAAAAAGATGCATGTAACTAATAAAACCATATTAAATGAAGTTACATTCGAACTTTATAAACTCCAAGACGTGTGGAAAAAATGACAACTGTCTTGATATTCCTGTCAGCACATCCAAGCAGGATGCATGAATCAGTTTTTGAAATGGGTGGATTTGCATGCATTTGGAATGTCAGATTTTATCAAGTTCTAAAGTATCACTTTTTATTTTTCAGTACTCAACTCTTGTTAAAACAACTTGCTGTGTGACTCACCCTGCATTCTGCCTGCAGATCATCTCTTGATAAGCCTTCTATCGAAAGTGGCAGGCAGAGAACCATTGGTTAAATGACTATTGATAGAAAAGAAATCCACGCCATCTGTTTGGTAAATCAGTTTAACTACTGTAATGAATAATAGGGTAAAGTGTATGTCACTTTCTCCTCTTGTTGCTTGTTGGAATTTTTGTAAATAAACCCACATATTTAAGTCCCATGAAGTTAACAGTGGTTTTTGTTTGTTGTGGTCTATTAAGACCTGTCATACTTAGCAGTAATGCTAATGACCACCTTAAGTTTCTACTGTAAGTACACAGTCTCCAAAATCAGTTTATCACTCTGCACTATGTTAAGACTGTTGCTCTGTCCCTCTTCCAGATGTAATTACTGTAAGGCAAAAAACTGATCCCCTTAATTGCTACTATCTGATGGCTTGAACACAATTTACTTTTGAAATCGAACATCTCAAGCTGCAGTTTCAACTTGTCACCAGATGGTCTGTTAACTTGCAGTATTTTACAACTTCCACTGGGTTATTAGTATTGGGAGGGGCATTAAACCAGATGGGTTGTATAAATGTGCACCTCCCACATTTACAGTCCTTTTGAAGAACACTGTGTGTTACTGGTTTTCTGTTCTTCAGTACTAAAGTATAATTGTTTTATTGTATATGTTGTACTGCTTCTATTCACACATATTATAAGTGGAATTTGTTTCTTATTCATTGTTCAGAACAGGGTACTCCTCAGAAAAGGCCATAATATTTTAATCTGAGATTGATATATCTACTGCTGTTTCTCTTTTCACAATGAGGCACTGAAAATCAAAGAATTATAATACTTTATTGATACTGTGTTGTGGATTTTACACCAAACACATATCTTCTCCATTTTGTTTAAGATGCTGTACATATAATGTTTGCTTTCCACTTGCTCAGTCAGCTGTGTGAACTCTTATACTTCTGCTTTCTTCTCTTCTTCTAGTCTGTATGATTTGAGGTTTCCACAACAGTAAAAATTCATAGTATTGCTACCCAGGTTATGACAGCAAGCATCATAATCTAGAAGACTAAGTATGCAAGTCTTATAATGATGCATCATGACTGCACATCTATATAACATAAAGAACAGTAACTGTACACAATGTGTTACGGTGAAACAACAATCAATTTAATATGTCATACTTCTTTTGGCTAGGCTGGGCTATCATCTGGGAAAACATGTAAAATTCAAAATATTATTTACATACACTTCACATTTAAAAAACTGTTTCATTTAAGTAAGCTGGCCATAACAGGATATAAATTTACATTACCTCTTGCTGCCGAACCCATAAAGGCGTCAGGCAGTGAGCCCTTTAAACTGCCAAAGGACCCATAAAGGGGTTGCAAACAATGTGTCAAAGTTCGGAGGAATTTTGTTCACTCCTATCCAATATATTGCAGTGGTTTGCTAAGCTGCAGGACCCATGAAGGTCAAGGTTTCTTTGTGGAGTCAGAATGGACCCCCTCCACCTCCTAAACCCCTCCAAAAACCCTGATTTAAATGTCAGCACATAGCAACTGCGTATTTGTCCCAGCTGACTAATACGGTTCCAGACACAAGCCGCTTTGTTTATCGCTCGCACTGGAGTCCACTGTGGGTTGAAATATCAACTCTGGCCTTTGAAACGAACACTAACTGTTGAACAGAAAGATTTTCAGTGGCATACTGTACCCATAGAGTTCAGACAAAACTAATGCTCAAAAATCTGAGATATCCACAAAAAGTGATGTTTACAGCTGCAGGAGAGAACACAGACATGCCTCTTCTGGTGGTGCTGGGGTACCCTGTAGGGGTTGTGGGGCAGTACAAATCGACACACAGCTGTCAGTCTACTAAAAATGTATTGGGCACCCTCAAATAGCTGGAATTTTATACAGTAGTCACATCGTACCTTTATATCTGTTTTGCTGTCACTGTAGAAGAAGCTCATATCTTCATGGCATTAGGTTTCTGCAACTGTGCCCAGTTGTAGAGAGAGGAGTCTAAGTAAGGCAGACGATTGTAGGCGTTCAGAAATGGCCACCAAGAAAATCAAACTCCAGGAGGAAGCCATCAATGAAATTCTGGTTGGTGACAGACTCAGAATCAGGTGCTGAGGCTAGCAATGATGAAGGCAATTTTGAGGAAGAAGAGGAGGAACAAGAACAGCAGCAAGCCTCAGAAGGAGTAAAACCACAGGCTGCAACAAGTGGTGGATTACTAACGTGGGAACCGCCTCAAGGAAGGAACACAAATATTCATCCTTTTGTCAGTCCAGTAAAAGGTGTGAAAAAAAAGTGAGGTTCAACACATCAAAAAAGACAGCTTGCTACTGTCTCTGTTGAAGTTGTTTTTCACAGAAATTTTTTATCTGCTGGTGGAACAGACCAACATATAATACCAGCAACACTGAGATGGACAAGCCAGACCTAGCCGCCATACGATATTACGTTGCTGAACATGATGACTCACACTGCCTTAGCTCTGCAGATGGAACGCGAATTGAAAGACGCACTACATGACTACCTGTCAAGACTTACCTGCACTTTCCGTTTTAAGGCGAGACTATGACATGAGACAGATTTTTACACACACTGCATTTTCTGCATTTTGCAGACAATTCACAGAGACCTGACAAAGAATATGCACGACAATTCTATAACCCCTTGGAGCACTTGGCAGTGGATGAGGTAATTTACACTCTGTGATGAATCAGGGTATATATATAACATGAGAGTATAATTGGGTACAGACTCACACTCTACCACTTGACAACATGACTGCAACACATGCGACTGTTAGACATGTGACTTGCAGAGTTGGAGGCTTAGGACACAAAATATTTATGGACAATTTCTTTCCATCCCTAAGACTATTTAATGACTTGGACAGATGTAAAATAAATTCATGCGGGATAGTATGACCCAACAGAAAAGACATGCCCCATGACTTTGGACCAAAACAACTGAAAATGAAAAGGGGCGACAAAGGTGAGGACCAGGGAAGGTTTGACTGCATTAGTTTGGAAGGCCAGACAAAAAGTTTACATGCTGAATAACATGGACCCACCACCAGCAGAAGGAAATTTTTGTGATGACATCAACCGCCCCATGAAACCTCACATCGTGGAATTGTACAACTGGCACGTGGGTTACGTTGACAATTCTGATCATATGGCCAACAGCTATTCGATGAGTTGACATACCTTCAAGTGGACCATGAAATTGTTTTTCCACGTCCTGGTTCTAACACTACTCAACAGATGGATACTGTTATCTTCACGTGGGGCTAAATATACCCACTGAGACTTCAGACTCCTGGTCATGAATTTGATTGAAGAAGTTGGAAAAAGCCAAGATTGCCCCACCCCCAGATTGGTTGGAAGACCAACTTTGGCCACAACAAATGTTGTGCGACTCGAGAGCCGCCATAACCAGCAATGGCCAGTGTAATCATCCACCAAACCCCACTGCTGTCTGTGTTCATCTTGCGGCAAAAGATCGGGCACAGTGTGTAAGTGCGCCAGATGTGATGTGGGACTATTCATGGTGCCTTGTTTTGCAGAATATCACACCAGAGTAAATTTGTAAATCACCCCCACTGTGAATACTGTGTGTCGTGATAAAACAGTGATCCAAGGTGCCACAGACCTTCTACAGCAACCAGAATTATGTGAGTAATTATATAGTGCATGCAATTCACAGGCCTAAGTTTATTATATAAGTAGGTGAACATTTTTTCCCAAATTAACCAATTCATTAGCAGAGTGCAAAATTTTATTTACTTAAATTTGAAGGAAAAGCCTACAAGATATGCCTTTTTTTTCTAAGAGTAAGCATTAAAAAGTAAAATCCCAAGTTAAAAATCTTGGCAAGCTGCTGTTGCGTGGACAGATTTAATTTGATGTTAAAGGGTTAATATACTGCCCAGATTACATAAAAAATCCCAATTATATCCAGTCTTAAATATTCTTGCTGATAATGTAGGGTAGCCTAATGGTGTACAATATTACTTAATTATAAGGTGAAGTTCTGTTGATATATCAGTACATGAATTTGTTTCAGTGGTACAATATATGTTGATTATCTCTTCTAAATTGTGTGCCTTTGGTCATATCCTTACGTTGTTCTTGGAAAATATCACAGTTTCCTTATTAGCTTAGCAAGAATGATTATACACAATTTTTATACACATTTATGCAATAAAGGAATGCACATTTATACTCTGTAATACGTCAGCTGACTTGATAAACATTTTAAAAAGGTACAGATACACTCATTCTCACCTCTTGCACTAGTTGCAGGCAAGTGATGAACTTCACACCCTCATTGTTTTACCATTCTGGAATGTGCCCTGGTAACCCATGAACAAGAGGCTGGGTATGCCCAAGTGGATGTGGATGTTTTGGAGAAGGGAAAAATGTCTTGCCCTTGCCAGGATTGAAACCCAGGGCTGTCCAGCTCATAGACTAGTCATTGTACTGACTATACTACCCCTGCTCCTCAATAATTTTAATGTAAAACTTAAGTAATTTTCTACTTTGTATTTTACATGTTC
>Ga0209755_10008665_pt1 | contig 10839 bp, 9 predicted proteins | sample TergutCo191P1_FD_187301 | JGI IMG/M metagenome (GOLD analysis project Ga0209755, IMG submission 187301) | Cornitermes sp. P1 segment gut microbial communities from Petit-Saut dam, French Guiana - Co191P1 (SPAdes) (version 2) | ecosystem: Host-associated > Arthropoda: Insects > Digestive system >... | reverse complement strand
TTCTTTTAAATACTTTTCCAGCTCTTTTACATTGTCATGATCTATTAATTCTTTAATTTCTCTGCCGGTTTCTCTTACATATTGTGTTTTGTATTCCTGCTCATCATACTCTTTGACTATATTAATTTTATTCTGATCTGTTATTTCAATTTTCCATGTGTCGTCATAATAATCGTTTTTATAAAAATTATAAATGTATCCAGGGTCCCACGGAGAAAAATATAAAATTCTTGAAAAATTCACAGTTTCCTTGTCCGCTGTCCAGCGAGCTTTAACTCCGATTAAATCTCCTTCTCCTGATTCTGAGAATATTAAACCCGGTTCTTCTTTACTGTCTTTGTTAAAAGAAATATTATGTACGCTGTCAAAATACATATAACGGATCATAACGTCTTTTTTATTTTTACCAGGTTCTCCGTCATATGTCATATACCATGTTCCATAAAGGAACTGTTCCAGCTCTGTTGCCTGATCTTCTTTAGGTTCGTTATTATTTTGATGATTATTCGATTCATAAGAAAAATTTCTTGTATTGTTTACAGCGCTCTGTTTTTCCTGTTTTTTTTCGCAGGAAGAAAAAAGAAAACAAACACAGAAGAATAAAATTATTTTAAATAAATTACTAAGCATATTATAAACCCCTAAATATAAATTACCAGCAAATTATTCTGCCGGTTTTGGTCTTGGCTTTCTCTTGCGTCTTCTGCGTTTTGACGCAGGCAGTGCGTCTCCTTCCTTTTCGGCAGTTTTGAAATGATGAATGCCGCGCACAGGAAGCGCTTTTTTAATTGTTATATTTTTTGAAGCAAGGAATTTTTTAATCGCGTATTCAAGCTCAAAACGCGGCGGATTCATGGGAAGAACAAAGTTACGCGCTGTTTTGCAGATTTCCTTAAAATTTTCTATAGACCCGGGTTTCCAGTCCTCAACAGTTTCAAGGTAATCGCGGAAAAGAGAACTGATCGCCTGCCCTCTCTGGTTTTCCACGCCTTTTAAAGCCGCCAATGATTGCATATATTTCATTTTAAACTCTGCGTTTTTGCGCATGAGCTGCGCCGCCTGCGGCTGCAAATAAGCGTACAATCCGATTTTGTCAAGCAAGTCTACAATCAGCGCGCACTGAGTTGAATTAATAATTTTAAAAATTTCTTCAGTAAGGCGCGAAGGCGAAATTGACGTTAATAAATTGCACTGGCTTGTAATTTTCCTTTTTAAATTCATGGGGATTGTAAAACCTGTCATCGCGGCGTATTTTACAGCGCGAATCATTCTTACAGGATCATCCGTAAAAATATCATTTATATCGATGATTGGTTTTATTAATTTCTTTTTTATATCTTCCATGCCGCCGATATAATCAACGACAATCTGCTGTTCAGGATCGTAAAAAAGCGCGTTCAATGTAAAATCGCGGCGCAGAACATCCTCTTCTATTGTGCCGAAGGTGTTGCTTGTGTGCCCGTCTTTTAACGAACGAAAAGTTGCGACTTCGAATATTCTGTCCTGGAAATAAACATGCACAAGGCGGAAACGCCGTCCGATAATTCTTGAGTTGCGGAATATTTTTTTTATTCTCGTAGGACTTGCCGCGCTTACGATATCAAAATCTTTCGGCTTTTTACCGAGAATTAAATCGCGGACTGCGCCGCCTACGATATATGCATCATAGCCTGAGCTTCTTAATTTTCTGATAATGCCTATTGCTTCACTTTCGACATTGCTAAAATTAATCCCATGTTCATCGCGCGTGTATATCAATGCTTTTTTTACAAGTTTGCCGTCTTCTGCGGCTGAATATCTATATCTCATTGCCTACATGCTTATTAATCCATGAAAGAAGATTTTCTATCACTTCTTCACGATTGGTTTCATTTAATGTCTCATGCCTGGCGCCCGGATAAAGCACAAACTCACAGTCGGTCATTCCATGATTCCGGTAAGCGTCAATCAGAAGCGCAGGACCTTTTCCCATCTCACCTACTGGATCAGCATTTCCGGAAAAAACATACACCGGCAGAGAACGATTTATCCTTGCCAACGCATCAAAGCGGTGAATGTTATAAAGCAATTTTACAAGATCGCGGTAAAAACCTGACGAACATAAAAAACCGCAAAGCGGGTCATCTACAAATTTATCAACTTCTTTATTGTCTCGGCTTAACCAGTCAAAACTGGTGCGGTTGGGTTTAAATGGTTTATTGTAAGCTCCGTCTCCAATTGATTTTGCCATCCGCGAACCCTTGCGCTGTCCTTTAAGAGCAGAAAGCACAATCATTAAAGGTATCCCTGCTTTTATTAAAAAACCGTCAGGGCCCTTTGTCCCCGATAAAATACAGCCGTCAATTTTTATTTCTTCAGAATATTCTATATAGTTCTGCACAAGAAAAGAGCCCCATGAATGCCCAAGCAGGAACAGCGGAACACCGGGTCTGGTTTTTCGAATTTCAGCATTTATCGCGTGCATATCGGCTGTTACGCAGGCTATGCTGTTATTATCGCCGCAATGCCCCAAAAGCCCTCCCTTGCCGGGATCGTTCAGCTCAAGATTGGCAGTTTTTCCGTGTCCCCTTTGGTCGGCTGCCCACACTTCTATCCCTTCCTGAACAAGTTTTTCGGCAAGCCTAAGATAACGGAAAGCATGTTCTGCCATGCCATGTATTATATGCACTATCGCCTTTGGGTTTTGTTCAGGTGACCACTTGTACAGATAGAGCTTGGTACCGTCGTGGCTGTCAAAATAGTCCTCTTTTTGAACCATGAGGTCATTTTAACACTTAATAATGAGAAATTACAACCTTAAAAAGCCCTGATGGGACGGATATAATGCGTTGCATTATATCCGTCAATACTCTGTATAAAAACGTCATTTTCATTTTTTAAAAAATAAAATGATTCATATATGCTTGATTGTGATGAAGACCAATAACTATTTAAGGAATCTAAATTCAACATTGAAATTTTGCTTTCTAAAAGTAATGAAAGCTCGTCAATGCTTGGAAGGAACCATGTATCAATTTCTTTTAAGTTATATGCCCGCGCGGCGGCATAATCACCGGATGGATTTCCCATAATTGTTATAATAAGTCTTGTGTTTTTCATACCACTGCCTATAACTTTTAATGTACCTGGTATTTCCGTCCCATTCGACGAAGAAGGAAACCATGTATAAGCAGCTGTAAAATTGCCGAGAGCGGCAACAAGGTAATAAGCGGTTGTACCAACTGTATCAGTCTCATTACTATAAAATGTGAAACCTAATGGTCTTCCGTCTTTTCCGTCAGCGACGTAATAAACTACTCCTCCTGCACTATCATTCACAGTGTCGCCTATTTTATATTCAAATGTATATTCATGATTTGAATCATCTTCCGTATTTTCATGGATAGATTCATCCTCTGTATTTTCATGATTGGAATCAGCTTCCTTTCCTTCTTTTGGTATTAAAAAAGCATCTGCGTCATACATCATACACCCGGCGATTATCACGGCTAATAACATTAAAAATATTTTTCTTATCATTTTTTCTTCTCCTTAAATCTGTAAACATATCCAATCGAAGCTAAATGATTAACTTCTGAAAAATTGGTTTTAATTGTGTACTGTACATTGATCATGTTCCATAGATTAACTCCTGCCGCGGCGTTAAATGCAAATATAGAAATTTCTGTTTCCTTCTCAGAGACAATATAACTGCTGTACTGGAAACCTGCTCCGGCTTCTGCGTAAAAACCGATATTTGCATTTATTGGCAGAAAACAACCAATATTAAAGAAAGGGTACAGTGAATAAAAACTGTCAACTTCTTCAAACGCGCTTATAAATCCTATGTCAGCGCCTGCCTGTATAAATAAATATTTTAACGGAGAAAAACTCCCGTGAATTGTCGCTGCAATTAACGGATCGATAAAAGATGAACCTGCGGAAATTCCAAGCGTATTGTAGCGAGGGTTAGGTTCTTTTTTTTCTTTCTGTTCACTTTCCGCTGGAGGACGAATTTCAAAACGCACCCACTGCATTCCTCTGATCGGGCGATCGAGAACATCATGCGGAACAATGCGGTAACGGTATTCTCCGGCGGGTAAAGATAATGTAAAAAAAACTGCTGTTGTATATTCGCGCAAATGACTTTTAAACGCGCCGTTTTCCATTTTATCAACTTCCACCGCATAACGATAAACATTTTCGTCTTCCTGCCATGTAATCCTGCGCGAAAAGATTTGTTCGTTAGACTGCGCAAAAAGCATACATGTAAATAAGAAATAATGAATAAAAAATAATATTATACGTATTGATGTTCTATTCATCAATAATCTCCACGCCTTCAGTCTTAACCCTCCCCGGCAAAACTATATCCATTATAAATGTGCTTTCCGAGACGGCTCCGCGCTGTTCAATCGAACCGCCAGCCTTCCTCTTAATTGCTTCTACCTGCCAAACAAATGTTCCGTTATCCAAAATGCTTAAATTATCTAAAGAAAAATATGTTTTTGCCAGCGGCTGCGAAGTAAAAACAAGCCGTCTTCTGTTTCCGCTTTGCCTGTAAATCGTTAATAAATAAGCATTTGCGCCGTTTACTGCCTGCCATGAAAAATTTATGCTTCTTTGTGTTTGCAAATCGCTTGTCGTATAACGCCTGCCTCTTGCAGGCTGTAAATTTTCCGGTCTGCCTAAAGCAGGAACGGAAAGGTCTGCCGTCATCTGCGTATCTGCATGTCTGGCAGTTAACGCAGGTATATTTTCAGCTCCTGCGGCTGCGTCCGGTATCCTTCCCGTATTTAAAACAGAATTAATTACAACTGCCGAATATGCCTGGCTCACTTCTCCGTCTGTGTTAAGCGCTATTTTTTCTCCGTTTTTTATTTCGGTAATATTGTCGTCATCAATTATTTGAACGGTTCCTTCATTTACTTTTAACACCATTGTATCAACTTCAGATGAAACGTTAAATATGGAAACAGATGAGTCTTCTTTTGTTTGAATCTTCCGTCCCTTTACATCGATTGTAATTTTACCGCTGCCCTGCTGTGTTGTAACAGAAAGGTTTCCTTCGCTCATTTTAATTTGCAAACCTTCGCTCTTTCCTTCGCGCCTTATTCGTATAAGGGTGTTTTCTCCAAGCTCAATGCTTGCGCTTCCTGTACTTAGAGCCGCTTCGGATAATTCGGCAACACGGATTAAATCTCCGTCATAGACAGAAGAAAGAGAGTCAAGTCTGTCCCATAAGACGCGATTTGATAAACGTCTCTGCACTATATTTTTTCGTATAATAACTTCACCGACAGGTTCCGCATTTTTTAAATTAATAGTCTGCATAATGTCCATCCTGAATAAATTTATGTTAAAGACTGCGGTAAAAAGAAATAAAATAACAACGATAAAATCGGGAAACCCCAATCCTGCAAATTTTTTACCGGCATTTTTTTTACTCATTATACTTCTCTAACTTTTATTTCCTGCGATTTTATATTTCTTTTCGTCAGCATTTATATTAAAATTCTGAATATCAACAGGTTTTATTCCGAGTATTTTACGCACATCCGCCAATGTTTGAGGCGCTTTACTGCTGCCTGCTGTATTTATAACGGCGAAAAGACGCACTGGCTGAGCCTTTCCTTTAACAGTAACGGAAGGCATTTCTTCTGTTATAAAACAGGATCCAACAAGCTTCCATGTGTCTTCGGAGATTAAAATATCCGTGCCAAGAGGCTTTGTAAGCGATTCTATCCGCGAAGCCAGATTTACAGGGTCTCCGATTACCGTATACTCCATTCTTTTTTCGCTTCCCAGCTGTCCTGCCGTAACAATTCCTGAATTTATTCCGCATCCGATTTGTATCGGCGGATTTGCGCATGCAGCTATGCTTGTGTCATCTGAGCCCGCGCGTTCTTTGTTCATGGCGTATAACACATTTCTCATCATTAAAGCTGCCTTTACGCAGTTAAACGCATCTTTTACAGGACTTCCCGTGGAGTACGCGGTTCCCCAATGCGCCATTACAGCATCACCTATAAATTTATCTATAACGCCGTTTGTTTTTTCTATGCAATCGATCATTTGGGTAAAATAATTGTTTAGCCATTGAACTATTAAGTCAGAAGATTTATCGCCGAAGGTCTTTGCAAATTTTTCTGACTTTGCCGTAAAACCGCGGATATCAGAAAAGAAAATTGTCGCGTGCTTCGTAAGACCGCCAGGTTTTATTTCGCCGCGCATTGCCTTAACTGCGATTTCCCTGTTTGTAAATCTTCCGAATATATGCAGAGCGCCGCACATATTTAAAAAACTGTTTGTTAAAACGCCTATTTCATCCATTCCCTCAGGTTTTAGTTCCGTATCAAAATTTCCGCCTTCTATTTCGTGAGCGGCGGCGGCAAGCGTTTTTAACGGAACGGAAATTGTTTTTGAAAAAAACCAGATAAGAATAATTGATATGCTTAATACAGCCGCGGTAAGATACAAATTCCGTCTTGTTGTCGCCTGAATACCTTCAAAAACCTTATCGTACTCAATGCCTGTTATTACTGCGCCGCCGTATGTTTCCAATTTTGTAAATGCTATAAATTGGCGCATAACCGAAGGATTACCGGTATCTGTTATACTGTCCGCGCTATGCAAATATTTAAAATCAGATTCAACCAGATGCTGTTTGCTTTTTTCATTGCTTTGCAGAATATCTTTAATAAAATTTTCTTCGTAAACATTTACACCGGAGCGTACAAGAGAAAACTCTGTGTGAGAAAGAAGGTCGCCTGATGAATTGATCATATAAGACTGATTCGTTCCGTAGCCAAAATTTTGATTAAGGCTCTCCGAAGAAAACAGAACTGCTCCCGCCTGAATTGCGCTCTTAGCTGCAGTTTTAGCCTCACTTTCCTCTTCCTGCCATGGATAAATTAAGGCAATAAGAGGTATTTTAAAATGAGGCGCGGCGTTTAAAAGCAGGGTTTCTCCCTGAGCAGCTCTGCCAAAAGCGGTTTTTAGATTTTCAAAATAATTGTCTGCGCTTTGCGCGTCTATTTCCCTCGATGCAAAAAAATGTCTGTTAATAAATATTTTATTTTGATTTCCTGAGGAAGTATAAAGAACTGCGGCAATCTGAGGATTTTCCCTGAAAAAGAAATCTGTTAATTCAGAAACATTAGCCTTTACTTCTGCAGTAGTAGTTTTTATCAGTATCCGCGAATGAGCTCTGACATTTTCGAAAGTCATTTCCGCTTCCATTGCTGCTGCGCGATTTGATTCAAAATTGCTTTCTTCCGCAGAAACCTGCAAATCAGCGCGGAAAAGCCACGAAACAAGCGCTGTAATTGACCCAAGAGATAATATTACAATAATTGAGATTAGAACAATCAATTTTACGCCGATTGGAAAACGAACGGTCATTAATCCGTTATTTTTATTATTTTCTTTTATAATCATAATATATAATTTTATATTAAAAAATAAATGATTATAAAAATGAACAAAATGGCTCATGAGAATGAACAATTTGGCTCATTTTATCGATTAAAATTTGAGCCAATTTGTTCATTATATTCAAAATTTATGTATATAATAAAATAATATTTTAAGGAGCATGATGCAAAAAACATTTGACTTACTGGAAGAGGTTCTGTCAGAGGTAGAAAATTGCGTAAAAAAAGACGTTAGTATAGAAGATTTTGTTAATAAATTTTCGATATCAAGGAGTCATTTAAAACGAATATTCTCTTTTGCATTTAATCAGCCGATTGCGCAGTATATAAGATCCCGAAAACTTGCATCAAGCCTCGAAGATCTTTTAAAAACCAATACCAATGTGCTTGATATCGCAGTCTCTTACGGATTCGGTTACGAACAGACATATATTAGGGCTTTTAAACGCGAATTTGGAATTACGCCGGGAGAACTTCGCAAAACTAAGGAAATATTAAAAATAAAACCTCCTCTTCATTTATTTAATTCAAATAAACTAGCAGACGGTCTTATTTTTGGTCCTGATATTGTAATGCTGCCTGAGTTTCATGTTATAGGAAAAAAATATAAGATGAGATTTCGCGATAATTTTTCCAATGTTAATTCTTTAGATAAATATTTTTGCAAAAACCTTCGCTCCAGCATACCAAACAAAATTAAAACAGCTGAATATATAAATATCTGCACAGAAGCCGATACCGACGAAGATTATTACCATCTTATGCCGTCTATTCCGGTAAAATCTCTGGAAACAATACCTGAGGGCTTTGATCATTTTACATTTCCTTCTTCGTTATGCGCAAGATTTCGTTTTATAGCTCCTGCGAATGTCGAGCTTAATATAATAATTGCTGACGGTATGTTTAAGGCGATAAACGATTTTATGGACGATGAAAATCAAAGTTATTTTCTTGAACGCAAACGTATAAATATTGACAGGGTGAATCATTACGGAGGCGGAAAAGAATATATAATTTGGGAATGGTTTTCTCCTGTTATAGAAAAAACAAAAGAAAATATACCTCTTCATTCAAAAGGCATTATTGATATTTATAGGCAAAAACTGCCTCAAATGCGATTTATCGGAAAATGCTATAAAGAAAAACTTTTGGATTTTTCCTATAAAAAAATACTGGATAATTTTAATTCCTGGTGTATAAACAAACATTTTGAAAAAATTGAAAAAATGGCTGACGCTGATTTAAAAACATTTTACGACGGTACAAATGCATATATCTGCATGATGCGAAAAACAGCAGGCGGCATTATTGAATACTATTTGGGAATGTTCATGCCCAAGGATACCAATGTACCTAAAGGATATGAAACAATAGATTTTAATAAATCGGAAATTGCCGTCTCTTGCGTGTACGGAAAAAGAAATAATTTAATACATTACGATAATGAATGCAGAAAAAAATTGACAGATGAAAAAATGATGGAAGAAAACTCAAATTTCAAGGAATGGTCATTTTTAAGATTTAACTGGTATAAATATTTTAACGAAGATAAATTCGGAAACAGCGCCCTTGAATACTGCTATTATATTTAATATTTTGCAAACACGGCAAGACTTTCTATGTGCGCTGTTTGCGGATAAAAATCAAACAGCTTAAGCTCTTTTAATTTGTAGCCGCCCGAAACAAGTATTTTTGAATCGCGGGCAAGAGCTGCCGCATCGCAGCTTACATAGGCAAGAACGGCAGGACCATTCTTTGCAAGAGAAAGCGCAAGTTTACTGTTAAGCCCTGCCCGCGGCGGATCAATTACGGCAAAGCCAAACATGCCTTCGCAGCGCAGAAGCGTTTTCTGCCATTCATTGTCGCGTAACGCAAAAAATTCAGCGTTCATGCCCTGCTGTCCGAAGGCGGCTTTTAAATTTTCGCGCGCAAGGCTGACAGCCGCTTTATTTTCTTCTGCAAGTATCATTTTTGGAAACAATCCGCCGAGAAAAAGCGCAAAAGTTCCCACGCCGCAGTATAAATCCGCAGCAGGAAGATTGCGGTTTACGGCATATTTATCTGTGTCTTCTATTATTTTCTGCAATTCTAAAATTAATTTTTCAAGCATGGAACAATTGCTCTGGAAAAACATACCAGCGTCCGCAAAGATTTCTTTATCAAGAATTTTTATCTTGCCTCTCTGCTGCCCGCCCTCGTTTAATAAAACTTCATCTTTGGCAAAAACTGTAAAGCGGTCTTTTTCTACAGGCAGTTTAATGTTTATCTTCTTTTGAATTAACTCCCTAATTTTCGGAACTGCAACAGGACAATCGGTTATTTCAACTATTTCACCTGCGCCTCTCCCTTTTAAACCGAAACCGTAACTGTCTCCCTTCGCTTTCTGCCTGAGGCAATGGAACTGCATTCTGTTGCGGTATTCAAAAGCTTGCGAAGAAAAGATTTCGATTTCCGGAGGTTCAAACCCTGCAAACCGTAAAAATGATTCTTTTAATATGGAAGCTTTTATATCAAGCTGGGCATTATAATTGATATGCGCGAGGTTACAGCCGCCGCACTTGGCGGAAAAAGCGCAAGGGCTGTCTGCCCGTACCGGCGAAGGCTCGATTATCTCCAATATTTCGGCTCGCGCCCATGTGTTATGATCTTCAGTAATACGGCAAAGGACTGTCTCGTCTGGAGCGCCTCCTAGTGCAAAGACAGGCTTCCCCTCAATGCGTCCGAGAGCGTCCCCGCCCGGCGCGATACTTTCGAGCGTTAATTTGATTATATCTCCGGCTGACATGGAAATTATTATAACATAAAATAAAAAAAATTTTATTGCCTGTTTTCTTTTGAGTCTCTGACGGCGTTTTCTTTTTTCTGCATATTCCGGTAGTACTCGGCTTCCTTATAGGCTTCGCTTACATTAGTTACAATAATTTTATCTTCTGCTAATGTAATTTTTTTTGTATCCAGAAATTTTTTGTACAGACCGTCTGCTCTTTCAGTTTCCAGTCCTGCCATACCCATCAGTTCTTTGATTCCGAAACTGCATATATAATTATCTCTTGATGATAATTCAACTTTATTTTTTTCGAGCTGAATGATCAGCGCGTCAAAAAGTCTTCCCAGAGGCTCTTCGATAAAAGTGTTGTCAAGCTGGCGGTACAAAAGCCATATTCTTTCCGCCATCAAACTTGTAAGTTTTACTACCATATCAGGCTGATCCTGTATAAGTTTGGAAAAATTATCTTTATTGACAGCTAACAATGTGCATTGTTCATAAACTTCCGCCGTGGCTGCTCTCGGCTTGTCATCGAGCATTGCCATTTCACCGAAGATGTCGCTCTTTTTAAGTATGGCTAAAACTATCTCCTGATTGTTTACAATTTTTGTTATTTTTACAGAGCCGCTTTGAATTATATAAAGATTATTGCCTCTC